>Ga0335394_10005502_pt1 | contig 14310 bp, 12 predicted proteins | sample MAT03_FD_205741 | JGI IMG/M metagenome (GOLD analysis project Ga0335394, IMG submission 205741) | Freshwater microbial communities from Lake Fryxell liftoff mats and glacier meltwater in Antarctica - MAT-03 (spades assembly) (version 2) ...
TCGACGGCGACACTGACGCCGGGCTGTTCACCGGGCCGCCGGGCGCGTTGTTGTTGATGATGTTGATGCCGATCGTGGGGGGCACGCCACTGCTGCTGCCGAAGCTTTGCGCCAGTGCAGTGTTACCGAGTGCCACAGGTTTGCCGGTGCCATCAGTGGCGCCAAACGACAGCCCGCACACGTTGTCTTTGACACTGAACCGGCCGTAGCTATTGGCGTAGGTCATCGCGATCGCCGGTGTGACGAACGCATAGTGGGATGCATGCAGCAGGTTCGACTCCGGCTGCCAACCGTAGGCGAGCAGCATGTTCATCGCCTCGGTGGCCTGGTCCGCCGTGGTGGTGCTGGTGAGAATTCCCTTGGCCTTGAGCGATGCACAACGATTGGTTGCAATTGCGGTGCTGACGAACGCGCCGGCCGGCGAACCCACGGCGGCCGCGGAAAGGGCGGCGCACGGTTGCAGCAGGTTGGCCTGCGTGAAGTAGTCAAAGAGCGGCCGACCGGTTCCGGTCAACGTGACATTGCCGCGCTTGACCACGAGATTGCCACCCGGCGTCAATTGGATGCTGGGTTCCGACACGGCCACGCCATCGATCAGCCCGTCGGCATCCTGCTCCGCCGCGGCTAGCGCCGCGCCTGCACCGTTGGACGCCGACGATGCGATCACGATCGTGTTGCCGGCCCGGAAGTCGACCTTGGCCGAACCGTCACTGTTGCGCCCCGCGCGCTCCTCGTTCAATGCATAGAATGCGAAGCGGATCGCGTTGAGCGTGTCGCGCCCCCAGTCGCGTTCCGGATTCTGTTGCGAGTGTGTGTGTTTGACGGCAAAACGGTTCGGTGTCGCAGCGTTGAAGGTGGCAAGCTCTGCGCCCGTGAGTTCGGATGTGAAATTGGAGTTCTTGCCCGCCGCGCCGGCGCCGGCGCGGATGCCGTTCTGCGTGTTGACCGTATCGGCAACGAGATCGTGGATGCCGCTGCCTGAACCCTTGTCGGTGTAGGCAACGACGCAACCGCGCTTCAGGCCCCATTCGCCGGCCGTGCCGATGGCGCCGTAGACGCCGCGCGAACCCGACGAAGTCGCGGTCACCATGCACGGTTTGGTGGGATCGAAGGACGCCGGAATCTGCACCATCATCGTCACATTGAGCTTGCCCGTGCCGTCATCGGCATAGGCCAGGTATTCGGTGCCGGCGACCTTGCCTTCGCCGAGCGTCGGATTGCCATTGTTGTCGATGTTCGGTCCGTACAGCGAACCGTAGCCGCCGTTGGTGGCCACATCGACCAGCGCACGGTAGTTGTTGTAGATGGCGAGCTTGCGCAATTCCGCACCGGTGGGCGAGGCGGGTACGGCAATGGCGGGCGCTGCGCCCGCGAGGCCCGACTTGCCGAGACCTCCAGTGAGCAGGTCATCGGTGGTACCGTCGAAACTGTTCTTGGTGACGGCACCGACGAACGAAGGTTTGATGTTCGATTCAGTCGGGCTTTCGTCATCGCCGCAGCCGGCGAGGAATAACGTGATTGCGGCCGCGAGGACGAGCGAACTCGCGCGGGTGAATTGCGGCATGGTGGTACCCCCTGGGTGGACGATGCGTCGATTAGCGCACTACACTCAATTCTAGCGCGAACATCGGACAAACACGGACACCTTTGGCGTGCTGACGCGGATGCCCTATGATGGTCCATTGTCGCGCCAGCGCGCGAATCGATTCTGCTGCTTCTACCGGAGATGGCATGAAAACAATGATTGGCTTGTTGGCAGCAGGCGTACTGGTTGCGGGTTGCGCGTCCATGACGCCGCCGGCGCCGATGGCAACCGCCAAGCTCGAGCCGACCAAGGGCAACATGGCCAGCGGCACGGTGACGTTCACGCAGCGCGGCGACAAGGTACAGGTCAACGCCAAGGTCGCCGGTCTCACCCCGGGTGGGCACGGCTTTCACATCCACGAAAAGGGTGACTGCAGTTCCGGCGATGGCATGAGCAGCGGGGGCCACTTCAACCCGCGCGGCAAGCCGCACGCCGTGCATACGACGCCGGACCGCCACGCGGGCGATATGCCGATGCTCGTGGCGGATGCCGGCGGCAACGCCACACTCCTGATCGAGCTCGACGTCATGACCATCGGCAGCGGCGAAACCGACATCGTGGGTCGTGGCCTCATCGTGCACAAGGATCCTGATGACTTCGCTACCCAACCCACCGGCAATTCCGGCGCTCGCGTGGCCTGTGGTGTGATTACCCGTTCGTGATTCTGTGGCATGGATACTTTCGCTCGAATAGTGGCCGCCCTGGCGGTGGCGGCGCTGGTCACCGGTTGCGCGTCGAAGAAGGAAGCCGCCTACGAGCCCAGCATCGGCCTCGAGGCCCGGATGACGGGCGCCGGCTCCGCCGCCAGCGGCTACTTCCGTGTCTACGATTCGCGCGATGGCGCCGGCGTCAACGTCCAGCTGTCGTTGCTCAATGCATTGCCCGGGACCTACCTCATCACGTTGCACGAGAAGGGCAACTGCCGGTCGGCCAATCTTTTTTCCGCCGGGCCCGCCTGGGCGCCTGCAGCCACCGGCCGCACGCCCGACAAGCTGTTGACGCCGTACTCTACGGACAGCGAAGGCGACATCCACAACTACGGCGCTTACATCCCCGGCGCGCACGTCGATGGCGGCCCGCAGTCGCTGGTTGGCAAGGTGGTGGTCATCCAGTACGGGTACGGCGTGTCCAACGCCGAACCAGGCCTGCCCAACAGGCGGATGGCGTGCGGCGTGCTGGAGTACGCGAAGCCCATCTTTTGATCGCGCCACCGATGCGTTGATAGCCGGTGCGAGTATCCTTTGCGCACTGCGCCGTTGGCGGCGACTTTCCAGGACTACCATGGGCTTCCTCTCCGACCGCAGGGTTCTCATCACCGGCGTGCTGTCCAACCGTTCGATTGCGTACGGCGTGGCGCGCGCGTGCCAGCGCGAAGGCGCCACGCTCGCGTTCACCTACGTCAATGATGATCTGAAGGACCGCGTCACCAGGTTGGCCGCGGATTTCGGTCCCGTGCCGGTGCTGCGCTGCGACGTCGCGCGCGATGACGATATCGATGCGCTATTCGCATCGCTGCAGGCTGAATGGGGCGGTCTCGAGGGTCTGCTGCATTCGATTGCGTTTGCGCCGCGCGCCGCGCTGTCGGGCGACTATTTGAACAGCCTGTCGCGCGCCGCGTTCAACATCGCGCACGATATTTCAAGCTACAGCTTCGCCGCATTGGCGAAGGGTGCGCGACCACTGATGCAGGAACGGCGTGGCGCGCTGGTCACGCTCACGTATCTCGGCGCCGTGCGCGCGCTGGCCAACTACAACGTGATGGGGCTGGCCAAGGCCAGCCTCGAAGCCAATGTGCGCTACATGGCGGCGGCACTCGGCCCTGAGCAGATCCGCGTCAACGGTATCTCGGCCGGGCCGATCAAGACGCTGGCGGCCGCCGGCATCGGCGGCTTCTCGAAGATTCTCAACTTCGTCGAGAAGAACGCGCCGCTGCGCCGCAACGTGACGATCGATGAAGTGGGTAACGTTGCCGCGTTCCTGCTGTCCGATCTTTCGAGCGGCGTGACCGGCGAGATCACGTACGTCGACTGCGGCTTCTCGACGGTGGCCGCCGGCATCGGCGAAGAGTAGGGGCGGCATGGCCAGTCGCGTCTTCGACGCGGTCATCGTAGGCGGCGGACACAACGGTCTCACCTGCGCCGCGTATCTCGCCGCTTCCGGGTTGTCGACGTGCGTGGTCGAACGCCGCGCGATATTGGGGGGCGCCGCGGTCACCGAGGAATTCCACCCCGGCTTTCGCAATTCCACCGCCAGCTACACGGTCAGCCTGCTTGACCCGCAGGTGATCCGCGACCTGAGGCTGGCGGAACACGGCCTGGAGGTGCGCGAGCGACCGATTTCAAACTTCCTGCCGCTGCCGGATGGACAGTACCTGAAGGTCGGCGGCGGTCTCGCGGCCACGCAGGCCGAAGTGGCGAAGTTCTCGCGCCGCGATGCGGAGGCGCTGCCGAAGTACTACGCGATGCTGGAGCGCGTCGCCGACGTGCTTCGCGCCACACTCGGCGTGACGCCACCCAATATCCGTGGCGGTGGAGTCGCCGATGTGGCGGCCATGCTCGAGCTGCTTGGCGCGGCGAAGCATGTGCGCGGCCTGACGCTGCCCGAACGCCGCGACCTGATGGACCTCTTTACCAAGAGTGCTGGCGACGTGCTCGACCGCTGGTTCCAAAGCGCGCCGATCAAGGCCGCCTTCGGCTTCGATGCGGTGGTTGGCAATTTCGCGAGCCCGTACACGCCGGGGTCCGCGTACGTGCTGCTGCATCATGTGTTCGGCGAAGTGAATGGCAAGCGCGGCCAGTGGGGCCATGCGGTGGGTGGCATGGGCGCGATCACGCAGGCGATGGCGCGCGAATGCGAAGCGCGCGGGGTGGTGCTGCGTACCCAGGCGCCGGTGGCGCGCGTGCTGGTCAAGACCGGGCGCGCGGCCGGTGTGGAGCTGGCCGACGGCGAAGTCATCGAAGGCAGGCGCGTCGTCGCCAACGTCAATCCGAAGCTGCTGTTCGAGCAGCTGGTGGCGCCGGAACATGTCGACGCCGACTTCCGCGCGCGCATCGCCGCGTACCGCTGTGGCTCGGGTACGTTCCGGATGAATGTCGCGCTGTCGGCGTTGCCCGATTTCATTGCGCTGCCCGGCCGCGACGCGCAGCCGCATCACTCGAGCGGCATCATCATGGCGCCATCGCTCGCGTACATGGAGCAGGCGTACTTCGATGCGAAGACGCACGGCTGGTCGAAGGCACCCATTGTCGAGATTCTGATCCCGTCGACGGTGGACGATTCGTTGGCGCCCGCCGGCATGCATGTCGCCAGTCTCTTTTGCCAGCACACGCATCCTGATCTTGGCGCCGTGCAACCGGGGCAAACGTGGGACGACGTGCGTGAAGAAGTTGCGGACCTGATGGTGGCTACCGTGGACACTTTCGCGCCCGGCTTCGCCGCCAGCGTGCTGGGACGACGCATCCTGTCGCCGCTCGATCTCGAACGCGAATTCGGCCTGATCGGCGGCGACATCTTCCATGGCGCGCTGTCGCTCGACCAGTTGTTCTCGGCGCGACCGGTCTTGGGGAATGCCCACTACCGGATGCCGGTGCGCGGGCTCTACCTGTGCGGCGCTGGCGCTCATCCGGGCGGCGGCGTCACCGGCATTCCCGGACGCAACGCCGCGCGCGAAATCGTCAAGGATGCGCGGCGGCGCAAGCACTAAAGCGCATGGTCCCGAGCAACAACCTGGCATGGCTGCTTGCGCGCACCGCGCGCACCTGGCCGGGATTGCCTGCGGTGGCGTTGGGTGCCACCTTGCTGCACGACTACGCCACGCTGGCGCGCCGTGCCTCCGGCCTGGGTGCCGCCATGCGCGATGCCGGGTTGTTGCCCGGCGAACGCGTGGCCGTGGTGTCGAGCAATGTGCCCGCATACATCGAAACCCTGTTCGCGTGCTGGTGGGTCGGGCTGACGGCCGTTCCCGTCAACGCAAAGCTGCACGCGAAGGAACTGGCCTACGTATTGGACCACTGCAGCGCGCGATGGGTGTTCGCGGATGAGGACTGGGCGGCAACATTGCGCGAAGCCGACATCGCGCCAACGACGCTCGAACATGTTCAGATGCTGGGTGGCGCCTCGTATGGAGCACTGGTCGCGCATCCGGAAACAGGTGGTCCCGATGCTGTTGCGCCATCCGATCCCGCATGGCTCTTCTACACCAGCGGCACCACGGGCAGGCCCAAAGGGGTCGTGCTCTCGCATTCGAACCTGCAGGCGATGTCGCAGTGTTTCCTGGCGGACGTGGAGGCCATCGCACCGGGGGACGCCATCCTTCATCCCGCGCCGCTGTCGCATGGCTCCGGGTTGTACATGATTCCGCACGTCGCGCGCGGTGCGGTCAACGTGATTCCGGAATCAGGCGGTTTCGATCCCGCCGAGATCGTCACGTTGCTCGACGCATGGGACTGCGCGCTGTTCTTCGCCGCACCCACGATGGTGAAGCGGTTCGTGACGTCACCGGCGCTGGACCACGCACGCCTCGATCGCCTGAAGTGCATTGTCTACGGTGGCGGCCCGATGTACGTCGAGGATTGCAAGGCGGCGTTTGTGGCGTTGGGACCGCGCCTCGCGCAGATCTACGGCCAGGGCGAGACGCCGATGACGATCACCGCGATGGATCGCGCGATGCTCGCCGATGCGGTTGCACGCGGCGACGACGCGCGCATCGCGTCCGTGGGCTGCGCGCAGACGGGAATCGAGATCCGCATCGGCGGCGTCGACGATGCCCCGCTGCCAAATGGCACGATCGGCGAAGTGCTGGTGCGTGGTGCGACGGTGATGCAGGGCTACTGGCGCAACCCTGAAGCGTCGATGCAAACCTTGGCGAACGAATGGCTGCATACCGGCGACCTTGGCGTGCTCGATGCCGACGGCTTCCTCACCCTGAAGGACCGGTCGAAGGACCTGATCATCAGCGGTGGTTCCAACATCTATCCCCGCGAAGTGGAGGAGGCGCTGCTTGCCCATCCGGATGTGGCGGAGGTGGCGGTGATCGGCGAGGCACACCCGGATTGGGGCGAACAGGTGGTGGCCTGCGTCGTGGCGCGGGTGACGCTGGCAAGCGACGCTGAACGACAGCTCCTGGAGAAGGCGCTCGATACCTTGTGTCTCGAACGCATCGCGCGCTTCAAGCGGCCGAAAGTCTATCGTTTCCTCGATGAACTGCCGAAGAACAACAACGGGAAGGTACTGAAGACCGCGCTGCGCTCCCAAGGTTGATGCACGCGAGTCAGAGCTTGCCGTGACGTCAATGCAGCGTTCCCGGCAGCCACGTCGTCAGCGGCGGAAACAGGATGATCAACAGCAAAACGATCAACGACCAACCCAGGAACGGCAGCGTTTGCCAGGCCACCGTCGTAACCCGCTCGCCAGAAATTGCCGCAACCACGAAGTTCAGCAATCCGACCGGAGGATGCAGCATTCCGATCATCAGGTTGATCACGATCACGGCGCCAAAGTGAATGGGATCGAGGTGCAGTTGAATTCCGATGGGGATCAGTGCCGGCACGAAGATGACCATGGCTGGCAAGGGTTCGAGCACGCTCCCTACGAGCAGAAGCAGAACGTTGACAATTAGCAGAATGATGACCGGGTCGTTGCTGAGAGCTCGAATGCTTTGCACCAGGTGTTCGCTGATCTGACTCTCCGCCACCAGCCAGGAAAAGGGTCCCGCAGCGGCGAGCAGAAACAGGATCACCGCGCTGGAGCGTGCCGATTCAACGAGTATTCCCGGAATTTCGCGCGTGTGCAGGTCGCGATAGATGAACATACAGACGACGAGCGCGTACAGAACAACGACGGCTGCCACTTCGGTTTCAGTGAATAAGCCCATCCGAATGCCAAGGATGATGATCAGCGGCATCGCCAGTGCCCATGACGCGCGGCCCGTTGCATGAAACTTGCCGCGAAGATCGGTGCGACCCTCGGCAGGAAATCCCCGCTGCCTCGCGATGACTGTACACAGAACGAAGAAGCCGGCGGCGAGCATCAGCCCGGGCACGATGCCGGACAGGAACATCCGGATGACCGAGACATTGGCAATCTGTGAGTACACCACCATCGGAATCGACGGTGGAATGACGGGTCCGAGCAATGCGCCGGCGGCAACCACCGCAGCACCGAAGCCCGTCGTGTAGCCTCTCTTTTGCATGGCGGGGATCAACGGTTTGCCGGTAGCCACGGCATCGGCCACGGCCGACCCGGAAATCCCGGCCATGATCAGATTGGTCAGGATAGTCACGTGACCAAGCGCCCCGCGAAACTGCCCGACCGACGCCAATGACCAGTCGATCAGTCGTTGGGTGAGGCCGCCGCGATTCATGAGTTCGCCTGCCAGGATGAACAGCGGAATCTGGACCAAGGCATAGAAGTTCACGCCGTTGAGCAGGAACTGCGGCAACAGGATGTCGTCGACGACCCGGTCGGTCTTGATGTGCACGCCGAGCCACGCCGAGAGAATCATGGATAAACCCACGTCGATCCCGATCAGGATCAACGTGATGAACGACGCAAACAACAAGGCCAGCATCAGGTCACTCGCCGATGGGCAAAACGCAGGAACATGCGTTCGATGATGGCGAGAAATGTGAGACCGAGCCCCAACACCATTCCCAGCACCGGCACTGCCACCGTCATGTCGGTGCCGAGAATCAGTTGTCCGGAGGCGATGCCGTACAGGCGCATGCCTTTCCACACAACGACGCCGAGCACGCCCAGGATCACGATGTCGAAGCAGCCGTAGATCCAGCCGCGGGCCTGTGCGCTGAGTACGTTGTCTATGATGTCGACGCGGACCGCGGAGCCGCTACGGATCGCCACCGCGAAACCAAGAAACGTCAGCCAGATGAGCCCGACCTTGACATACTCGTCGGCGGGAATGCCACCCCAAAGGGGGCGAACATAGCGGTCGAGAAACTGCGAGCAGACGATGAAGAACAGCGCCGCAAGGATGAGGCCGATGGCAGCTCTGGCAAGCCAATCGAGAGCGCCAAGAGCAGCCGAGAACAAGCGCAGTGCAGGGCTTTGCGGCGAGGCAGGTTGCGCCTCGCCGTTCAAGTCCGCAGGGCTCATTTCTGCATCGCGCGGATCTTCTCGACCGACCCTTCCGGCCAGACTTTGCCTTCGTACTGCTTGTAGACGTCCTTCAGCGCTTCCTGGAATGCTGCGCGATCAGGTCGGCTGATCGTGACGCCATTGGCCTTGAAGGTTTCGAGCCCGGTGCGCTCGATGTCCTCGCCGAGCTTGGTCATCACCCCGCCGCCGGCCTTGGCCGCGTCGATGAACATTTTCTGCTGTGCCGGCGTGAGTGCTTGCCATTGCTTTTCCTGGATGTACCACGCTGCTGTTTCATACATGTGCGCGGTTTCGCTCCAGTGTTTGGCAACTTCATACCATTTGAAGGCGACGGCCGCATCGATACCATTTTCGTGGCCGTCCACTTGACCCCGCGCGATGGCCTGGTAGGTATCGCCTAGCCCCATGACGACACCCTGCGCACCGAGCGTACCGACGAAGGCGCGCATACCATCGATCGGGGGAATGCGGATCTTGAGTCCCTTCATGTCGTCGGGCTTGACCACTGCGCGCTTGGAATTCTGAACGGCACGCGGGCTCCTCTGTCCGTAGGCCGCGAATATCCGCACGCCCGACTGTGCGGCCACGTCGTCGTACATCTTCTGGAAGATGGGGCTGTTGGCGATTTCCTCCGCAGCCGCCTTGCTCTTGAATAGGTACGGCACATACGCCAGATTGAGTTGCGGACCTCCCTTCAACACATTGGCGTTGCCGATGGCCAGATAGCTCATGTCCACCGTGCCCGTCTGAAGTCCGTTGATCAGCGCCTGGATGTCGCCAAGCTGGCCGTCCGGGTAAACCAGCACCTTGATCTGGCCGCCAGACTGCTTGTCGATTTCCTCAGCGAACTTGAGCAGACCGGCGTGCAGGTTGCTGGTGACTGGCCATGGGGAACCAAGTCGGATCTGCTTCACCTGCGCCCATGTGCTTCCGCACGCGAACACCAGAGCCAGTGCTGCACAAACTGCCATCGCAGCTCGTTTCATCATGTTGCTCCCCCTTCGAATAAGGCGCGATCGGATGGTTTTTTTGCCGATTGCGTTGTGGCGTGAATCCGGACACCGGAAACATCAAATCCGGGTGGTCGCAGTCTTGTAAAACTGGTATGATCATTACATCACATACTGATCATGTCAATGGATACGCGATCTCCATCCTCCGAACCCGCTTTGGCCACCACCGAACTCGTTCCGCGTCGCAAGCTTGCACACGAAGTCACGGAACGCCTGCTTGCCGGCGTGCGTGACGGCACGTTTCCCGAAGGCGAGCGTTTGCCCTCCGAGCGTATGTTGATGTCGCGGTTCGGTGTCGGGCGGCCGGCCGTGCGCGAGGCGATGCAGAACCTCGAGCGCATGGGGATCATCCAGATTACCCACGGCGAGCGCGCGGTAGTGCGTCCGGTGTCGGCCACCACCGTCATCACGCAGGTGGGGGACCTCACGCGGCATCTGCTGTCTTGTTCGCCGCAGACGCTCGAGGATTTGAAGGAGGCACGCCTGTTCTTCGAAGTCGGCATGGTGCGCATCGCCGCGCAACGCGCGAAGGCCGCAGACATCGCCGCCATCCGCAAAGCCTATGCCGACCACGAGGCGGCGCTTGGCGAACTGTCGGTCTTCCTGCCGCGCGATCAGGACTTCCATCGGGCCATTGCGGCAGTCAGTGGCAACCCGATCTACATCGCCCTTTCCGAGGCAATGTTCGGATGGCTGGCGACCTTCCATACAGAGCTGGTACGGGTCTCCGGTGCCGAGAACGTGACCCTCGCCGAGCATGCCAGGATCGTCGACTGCATCGCGCGTCACGATGTCGACGACGCGGCCGAGGCGATGACCGCGCACCTTACGCGCGCCAACAAGCTCTATTCGATACTCGGCACCAAGCACACACGCCGCCGGCTGGTGGCCAAGGTGCCATGATCGAAAGTATTCGCGCCACGTATCTTGTTGAGACTCCCCTCGCGCCGGCTGCGGCCGCCGAGATGCTTGCCGGCGAACAGTCGAGCGGCACCTTCGTGGCCGTACCGGGACAAACGCCCCGCTTGCAGGAGCGCTCCGGCGCCCGCGTTGTAGCGTGCGAGGCGATCGGATGTACGGATGCGCCTTCGCTGCCGGGCGCCGTACAGCCGAAGCTCCAGGCAGGTGGCGCCGTCTATCGGCAGGCCCACGTGACCATCGACTGGCCCCTGGAAAATCTGGGACCGTCGCTACCCAACCTGATGTCGACGATCGCAGGCAATCTTTTCGAGTTGAAGGCCTTCTCCGGAATTCGATTGCTCGATTTCTCGGTCCCCGACGCCTTCTTCGAGCGCTACCCGGGGCCGCAGTTCGGAATCAGCGGAACCCGGGCGTTGGCGGGGGTGCACGGCCGGCCGCTGATCGGCACCATCATCAAGCCGTCGGTGGGTCTCGATCCTGAGGCTACGGCGCAGCTTGTCGATGCACTTTGCACCGGCGGAATCGATTTCATCAAGGACGACGAGTTGCAGGCCGACGGGCCGCATTGTCCTTTCGAGGCGCGAGTTGACGCCGTAATGCGCGTGGTCCACCGGCACTCGGATCATCTTGGTCGCAAAGTGATGTTCGCATTCAACGTCACCGGGGAAGTCGACGAGATGCGCCGTCGCCACGACCATGTCGTGGCCCGCGGTGGCACATGTGTAATGGCCAGCATCAATTCCGTGGGGATGGCGGGATTCCTCGCGTTGCGGGCGCATGCGCAGATACCGATCCATGCCCATCGCAACGGCTGGGGCTACTTGTCGCGTGCACCTGCACTCGGTTTCGAGTACACCGCATGGCACAAGTTCTGGCGCTTGGCTGGCGCCGACCATATGCATGTGAACGGCATCGCCAACAAGTTCTGCGAACCGGACGAATCGGTCATCCGCTCCGCACGCGCGTGCCTCGCACCCATCGACGCGGCTGCCGGGCGCTCGTACCGGGTCATGCCCGTGTTTTCCTCCGGCCAATGGGCGGGCCAGGTGCCCGCTACCTATGCAGCCATGGCGTCAACCGATCTCATTTACGCCTGCGGTGGAGGCATCGCCGCGCATCCGGACGGGATTGCAGCCGGCGTGCAAAGTATTCGCGACGCATGGGATGCTGCGATCAGCGGCATCCCGCTCGCCGACTATGCGGCCGCGCACCCGGCGTTGGCGCAGGCGATCGCAAAATTCGGCCCGTGAGCAAACCGCCGTCAACCCAATTGCCGCATCGCGTACTGGCGTGGTACGGCGATGACTTCACCGGTTCGACGGATGTGCTGGAGGTTCTGGCGAAAGCGGGTCTGGCTCCGGTGCTGTTCTTGCGGACGCCCAGTGCAGCCGACATCGCCGCCTTTCCCGGTGCGCGTGCCATCGGACTTGCAGGCGTCAGTCGTGCGCGGACGCCTGCATGGATGGATTCGCACCTGCCGGCGCTGCTTGCGGCGCTCGATCCTGCCGGTGCGTCGTTGCTGCATTACAAAGTGTGTTCCACCTTCGATTCTTCACCATCGTTCGGTTCGACCGGCCGCGCACTGGAAATTGGCCGACGTTTGACAGGTGCGTCAGCCGCGACGCCGGTGGTCGTGGGCGCGCCTCCGCTGCTCCGCTATACGGCATTCGGGCACCTGTTCGCCACGGCGGACGGTGTGACGTGGCGTATCGACCGCCATCCCACGATGTCGCGCCATCCGGTGACGCCCATGCTGGAGTCCGATCTGCTGCGTCACCTGGCTTCCCAAACCACATTGCCGTTGCATCTCTTCGACTTGCGCGCGCTGCGCACACCCGATTTTGCCGAACGCTATTCTGCGCTGACTGAAGTACATGACGGCGCGATGCTGATCGACGTCATTGATGAGGATTCGATGGCGCGGGCCGGCGAACTGGTGTGGAAAGGTGCTGGACGCGGCCGATTCTGCATTGGCTCGTCCGGCCTCGAATATGCGCTGGTCGAGTACTGGCGCAACGCGGGTCTACTGGGGCCGATTCCGTTGCGTGCGGCCGTTTCCGAGCACGCCCAACTGCTTTCCGTATCGGGGAGTTGTTCACCTGCGACGGCTTTGCAGATCGAGGCAGCCGAGCAGGTTGGCCATGTCGCGATTCGAATCGACCCCGCCGCACTGCTCGGCGATGCTTGCACGCGTGCATTGGATGGCGCATTTGCCGACGCAGCCGCCGCCCTTGCGGGGGGCGCTAGCGTGATCGTGCATACGGCACGCGGTCCCGACGATCCATCAATCGGCGGGTTTCATCACGCCTCAAAAGCGATCGGATTGGATGTGGCGACCGCGGGAGCAGCCGTCGGCGCTGCTCTTGGCGCGCTGATGCGGCGATTGTTGCGCGCCCACCCGCTGCGCCGTATTGCCGTTGCCGGAGGCGACACGTCGGGGGAGGTGGCCCACGCGCTCGGCCTTGACGCTTTGACCATGGTCGGATCGCTGGCACCGGGTTCGCCGCTATGCCGCGCGCATGCCCCTCGCAATGATGTCGATGGGCTCGATGGCCTCGAAATCGTGTTGAAAGGCGGTCAGGTCGGCGGCCGCACGTTTTTTGAGGATGTGCGACGCGGTCGCGCATCGTGACGTCCCTCACCAAGGAGTGCAGCATGACTACAGTGACCATCATGGGTGCAGGCGGCAAGATGGGCTATCGCCTCTCGTCCAATCTGCGCGACAGTCAATATGACATGCGTCATGTCGAGGTGAGTGAGGCAGGGCGCAATCGCCTGGCCGAGCTCGGCATTGTCGCGTTGACCGAGGACGATGCGTTGCGTGACGCCGACGTCATCATTCTTGCCATTCCGGACAATCTTATCGGCCGTGTTTCAAACGCCATCAGCCCCAAGGTGAAGGCGGGCGCGATGATGATTGCGTTGGATGCGGCGGCGCCGTTTGCGGGCGACCTGCCGCAACGCGACGATCTCGCCTATTTTGTCGCGCATCCTTGCCATCCACCGATCTTCAACGATGAAACCGACCTCGATGCCAAGCGGGATTATTTCGGCGGCCTGCGGGCGCGGCAGCACATCGTCTGTTCGCTGATGCAAGGGCCGGACTCTGCATACGCACTAGGCGAAGACATTGCAAGGCAGATGTACAAGCCGGTGATGCGCTCGCACAAGGTGACTGTCGAGCAGATGGCCCTGCTGGAGCCGGTTCTTTCGGAAACGGTCGGAGCGACCTGCATCTCGATCATACGGGAGGCGCTTGACGAGGCGGTCAGGCGCGGTGTGCCGGCACAGGCTGCCAAGGATTTCATCGAGGGCCACCTCACGATCGAGATCGCCATTCTTTTCGATCACCTGCCGGGGGCACAGTTTTCGGACGGCGCCAAGAAGGCCGTCGAGCGCGCCAAGTTGTCGATGTTCCAACCGGATTGGAAGAAGGTGTTCGAGCCCGAGGCCGTCGCCGAAAGTATCCAGCAGATCACGCGGTAGATCGATGGGCACCGCAATGGCACACTGCGCGCAAGCTGCGCGCGATGATGCCTGCAATAAATCCGAAGTCAGCCGGTAAGCCGGGTTCTGTTACGGCGCAGTTAAGTGCGCTATGGCCGTCATTCCTCTAGGCGCCGTGTTGCCACGGCGCTCAAGCCACCTACCCGCGGACTAGACGAGCAGCCTGTGTTG
>Ga0335394_10005505_pt1 | contig 14304 bp, 14 predicted proteins | sample MAT03_FD_205741 | JGI IMG/M metagenome (GOLD analysis project Ga0335394, IMG submission 205741) | Freshwater microbial communities from Lake Fryxell liftoff mats and glacier meltwater in Antarctica - MAT-03 (spades assembly) (version 2) ...
CCCGCTTCCGCTCCGAAGATGGTGATCCCGATCGTCCCCAAGTTGGCCAGATCGATCGACGAAGGCAGCGAGGCACCGCCGAAGATCACGTAGCTCTCACCCGCATTCGGCTTGGCGTTGTTCAACGTAGCGGCACGGAATGCTCCGATCAGCAGGTCGTCGAAGCCATCGCCGTTGACATCCCCCGCGCTGCTCACCGAACGGCCGCTGTAGTCACCCGCGTCCGCTCCGAAGAGGGTGATCCCGGCCGTCCCCAGATTGGCCAGATCGATTGTTGGCGGCAGCGAGGCACCGCCGAAGATCACATAGCTCTCTCCCGCATTCGATTTGGCGTTGCCCAACGCATCGGCAAAGGACGCTCCGATCAGCAAGTCGTCAAAGCCGTCCCCGTTTACGTCCCCCGCGCTGCTTACCGAAATCCCGCTTTGGTCATTCAACTCCGCGCCGAAAATGGTAGAGCCTTGTGCGGCCGTCAGAGTCGCCAAGTCGATAACCGCAAACATTCGACGGTCTTCCATTTGCTCAACCAATAGCCGGCGCAGGCGACTGCGATTTTGTGGTTGCATAGACTTTTTCTTGCCACTCAAACGGTGTACTAAATCCGAAATGTTTTGTCCAAGTTTCATGATGCTGGCCTTATGAAATTGTTATCGGGCTTCTTGTCGGTATTTGGGCAATGATGTGTACTGAGCAACCTGCGGCTAAGAGCCACCCGCGACTAGCGTCGTCGACTTATGTGCTTAAACCTTGCTCCCCGTCGTCCCTTATTTAGGCAACGCTGTGAAGCATTTGGAAACCGTGTCACCAAAGCAAAAGTCACTCTTGGCAAGAGTGACCCACGGTGGGTCGCACCTGCCGGGTGCGACTTTGGGAACGCTGCAAAATTAACAAAGCACTGCACCGGAGGTTTGCAAGTCAGGGCCCTACCCCTCACCCCCCGACCCCCTCTCCCCCAAACGGGGCGAGGGGGAGAAAACGCTCTCGCGACACCTTTGGTACTAGAGGGCATGTTCATCTCCGATCCGTAACACGCGACGGATTTCGTCGGTTTTGAAACCTAGTGCCTGCGGCCGGACGACGCCCGGAAAACAAACCACGTCGTAAAGTTCGCTGACGACTCCTTCAATCCGAATCCAATGCACGACGTCGCCGCTATTCAGATCGATCACGTGCACCCCACATCGCGCTTCTGCGTCCGCAGATTTCAGGTTCTGATCCAACTCAAGCCCCGAAAAAGTCTTGTTCTCGCGAGACTTCGACGTACCGACAATCGCGAAATCGCCATGAAAGGTCACGCCTCGCAAATAGCCTGGCAAGAACGCAACGTTTTCGAACTTGCCGGTCGCACGATCGACGTAGCCAAAGTAACCCGTACCTGAGTTCAATAACCACAACTTGTCGCGATAAACGCGCGGCGAATGCGGCATAGAAAGCCCCGATGCGATCACCTCATTGGACTGGACATCGATCACACAGCCACCATCGTGCCGCCTGTCGCGCCAACCGTCAGCCACATCCGACTGGCTCACCGCCGTTACGTATTTTGCCTTGCCATGTTCGAGCGCCAACCCGTTGAGGTGACAACGATCCTCGGCCGCCATGCGACTGATGAACGGCGGCTTCCACAGCGGAATAAAACTGTGCGTTTCGCTGATGGTCGCCAAACAACCAAACAGAGTATTCACAAATACGACTCGGCCATTTTTCTCAACGGCCACATCGTGGATGTCCAAGTCGCCTGTCGTATACCCGACCTGCGGAACATACAGCCGATCGTAGCCAGAGGCCGATTGGCTTGGCTCCAGCACATTTTCGAATCGCCACAATTGGTACAATGATGACATCCAAAGCGTCTGTCCATCGGCCCACAGCCCGAGGCATCGATTGTAAGTTCGTTCGAAGACGGACAGTCTCCCATTGGGCTGCAGTCCCAGCAGAAATAATTTGCCTGCTTGATAGGTAGTAAATCCCAAGCTGAGCTTTTGCTCGAGCATCCAGTTGGTGAACTGACGCGATGCGTTGATTTCGAGGGCAGGTACGGTAGTCATCGATCAATCCTCAGGAAAAGCGTGCTGTCGCTGTACGAACTTGCGACACAACGGCTAAACCCCGAAGCAAAAAGTACTCGAACAAATTTCGTAAGATTATCCAACTTCACAATCCAACTTCACTGGAAAAATGGCTCAAGAAACCATCAATGCGATTAGTTCCCATCTAATTAATTGCGTTCCGGGAGTGAATGTGACATGTTTCTCGAAGAAAAAACGGAAAAAGTTTTTTGATTTTGACGACGAACAGACCGGAAGTCCGATGGAGGGTACGAAAGGGGACGGTTGGTACCAAAGGGGGACGCAGCTTATTGCGAGCTTCGACTAGGTCTTTTTCGGGCGTGTGCTTGAGCTGGACTCGGACTGCAGAATGCGTTACTCAGTCTTCGCTTCCGTAAGGAGTATCATGAATGACGCTGCTGCGGGTTATTTCCTGATCCGTTTCCAATTGCGGATCCTTTAAGTAGTTTGACCATGCTCGCGGACGTGCATCGCGAAAAGCGTTCATGGCCTCCGTCAGGGGCTGTCTCATGCCAGATTCCATTTGGGCGATCCCCCTGCGAATGGCTTCCCACCTTCGAAATCAAAACAGTCGATAGAATGGCTAATCATTCCATTTGGCGACGTAGAAAAAAGCGAAAGGTGATCGATGTGTCGAAATTCTCATTGGCGTGGCTTCGTATTGGTTGGAGTTCTTTGAAGCAGCCCCTGATTTGCAGCGAGTGTATGTTCCAATCGGGATGGGATCGGGAATTTGTGCTGCGGGTGCGCAAGCGGCTGCACTCTCTTTTGATGCAGCAAGAGTCATTGAGGCGCCAGCAACAACGAAGCTAGCCGATGGCATGGCCTGCCGATTACCTGACGCGGACGCGCTGGAAATCATCCTGCGAGGCGTGCAGGAATAGTCTTGGTGACAGATGATGAGGTCGCCGAAGCGATGCGAATTTATCTTTCCGATACGCTTAACGTTGCCGAAGGTGCGGGAGCGGCGCCATTGGCCGCCGCGCTAAAGCAGATTCGAGAAGGCGCAATCCAAGCCAAAAACTTATCGATTGGACTTCCACTTTGCGGAGGCAATTTCCACCATGCGGAGGCAATGTAGACTCGAGCGTTTTCGCGAGTATGCTACAAGCCGTTTAATCTGTCGGCAATTTTGGAGGCCGTTTCACGATGGCAGGCGGGTCGAGTTCTGAATTGCTTTACCTGCTATAATGAGCATCCCGGCCTTCGTCAAAGTGACGAACCCTGTGATTCATCCGATTTTTCGACAACACCCTCATGACAGCTCTCACGGTCCGTCAAATACAAATCGTGTACATTCGAACCGTCCACATTCAAACCGCGCAACGAATCGTCCGACTTGCTTTGACGATCTGTTGGATGTTCGTCTACCTAGGGCTCTCTCTGTTGGAGCAGCGAGTTTGGGCAGCGACACAAGCATCCGAGAGCGCCGGCACCGAGGAATTTGAGAAATCGGTGCGACCGCTTTTGGTCTCACACTGCTATGAATGCCATTCAGGGTCGGAATCGAAAGGTGGATTGTTGCTCGACTCTCGCCGAGGGCTCGTCATGGGTGGCGACTCCGGACCTGCTGTTGTTCCTAAGGATCCCGAACATAGCCTTTTGATCCGAGCTGTTCGTTACGGCAACTCCGAATTGCAAATGCCGCCGAAGGGACGATTGTCGGAAGATGATGTCAAGTTGCTTGAGAAGTGGGTTGCGATGGGAGCGCCTGACCCTCGTACTGCAACCGAAACGATCGGTGCTCCGAAAAGTATCGGGATGAGCATTGAGGATGGCCGTGAGTTTTGGTCTTTGCTGCCGATATCGAAACCAACGCCACCCAAAGCTCACAGTTCTGATTGGATCCAGACACCTATCGATGCATTTGTGCTTGCCAAGCTGGAGGCGTGTGGCCTGAGTCCTGCGCCACCCGCCGACAAACGTACACTCATTCGTCGATTGACCTACGACTTGATCGGCTTGCCTCCAACGCCGCAAGAAGTGGATGCGTTCCTTGCGGACGAGTCTCCGAACGCATATTCCAAAATAGTTGATAGACTTTTGTGTTCATCGGCATATGGTGTGCGTTGGGGACGCCATTGGCTGGACGTGGTGCGGTATGCGGACTCCAATGGACTAGACGAGAATCTTGCCTATGGGAATGCTTGGCGATATCGAGACTATGTCGTCGATGCTTGGAACGATAACAAGCCCTTTGATCGTTTCCTGATGGAGCAACTGGCGGGCGATCTGATGAAGGACGCGAGTCAGGAGACGCGAACGGCGACTGGATTTCTGTTGCTCGGAGCGAAGGTCTTGGCCGAGCCGGATCGCGATAAGCTCGAGATGGACACGATCGATGAACAATTGGACACACTGGGGAAAGTGTTTTTGGGCATGACCTTTGGATGCGCTCGTTGCCACGATCACAAGTTTGATCCGATCAAGCAGTCAGATTATTACGCGCTGGCAGCCATCTTTAAGAGCACAAAGACGTTTGACGGAACGAATATGGGCGCGATCAAACATTGGCATGAACACTCCTTCGCGACCGACGAACAGTTGACGGCGATCAAAGAGGTCGAGAAGCAAATCGCAGAAAAGAAAGCCGCTGCCGCTTCGCTGAAGACCCACACAATCGCAAAAATTCAAGACGAAGCGAGATCCAAAGCCACGGAATACCTCATGGCTGCGGCCAAGTTTGATCTTGAGACACCTCTGACTCAAATCGGAGCGATTGCCGAGCCTCAATCGCTTCATCCGCATATCCTGCATCACTGCCGAAGGCATCTCAACAATCATCGGGACGATCCCTTCTTTCGTCGATGGCATGAGTTGGCGGACTCTCAGGATCTAGTGGAAATGGAGACACATTATCGTCCCTTATTTTCCGAAGCCAACGCTGCGTTGGAAGTAGCTCGCCAGGCCAATCCGAAGGCCGGCTCGCTCGATGATCCGCGGCTAGAAGCGGCCCGCGCTGCTTTAATGGACACTGCGGGGTTTCTTGCCGTTCCCGCCCAACCACAATATGCACTGGATGAGGCAACCTATCGGAAATATTGCCAATTGTGTGAGGAGTCTCGACTCTTTGAAAGCAACGCCCCGGAAATTCCTTCGGCGATGGGAGTCGCGGATGGGACTATCCAACCTGAGCTGGCCATCCACATTCGGGGGAGCCATCATAACCTGGGCAAGAAAGTGACTCGCGGTTTTCCTGAGGTCATGGTTGCGTGCGACTCTCAAACTGTTCTACCAGCGGATCAAAGTGGCCGAATGGAGCTGGCTCAATGGATGGTCAGCAAGCAGAATCCTTTGACTTCTCGGGTATTCGTCAATCGAATCTGGGAGTGGCATTTCGGTACCGCAATCGTATCCTCGACCGAAAACTTTGGCAGTTTGGGCGATCGTCCATCCCATCCTGAATTGCTCGATTGGCTGTCCAACTATTTTGTCGAAAACCACTGGTCCATCAAGAATTTGCACCGTTTGATTCTTGCTTCTAGCACGTACCAAATGGCTTCTTCGCATCCAGACGAGGAAGCGGCCAAGCAATCAGATCCAGAGAATCGATTGCGTTGGAAGTTTAGCCTCAACAGACTGGATGCAGAGCAAATTCGCGATGCGATCTTGACGGTGAGTGGTCGATTGGACGCATCGATATCTGGCAAGACGTTACCATTGCGCAATCGCCAATTTGTGTTTGATCATACCTCGATCGATCACACCCGATACGATAGTTTGCGACGCAGCCTCTACTTGCCTGTTATTCGAAACAATGTCTACCCATTGTTCGAACTATTTGATTTGCCTGATCCAACCATGCCGACAGGGCATCGCAATGCGACTGTCGTCGCACCGCAAGCATTACTGATGATGAATTCGGATCTAGTCATGGATTCGGCGGATGCATTTTCACAAAGACTGCAAGAGCACTCGAATGACGCCACAGCCCGGGTTCAGTTTGCGGTTGAGCTTGCGTTCGGCCGTAAGCCGACCGAGTCAGAATCGAGACGGGCGATTGAGTTTGTTGGCCAGACGTCGAACGAAGCAAATCATAATGATACGCAACAACAGGTCTGGTCGGTATGGTGTCAAAGCCTCATGGCCAGCAATGAGTTCATTTACTTGAGGTGATCCGAATGATAGAACCGAGTCCAATCTCATCGCGACGCCTCGCACTGAAATGCTCGGCGATCGGCTTTGGCCATTTGGCATTTAGCGCGCTATTGGGAAGCGAATCGCGGGCCGACTCGACACACAGCGCGACGGTGAGTGCCCTGGCTGCCAAAATCCCGCATTTTGCGGCCAAGGCAAAACGGATCGTGTTTTTGTTTATGAAAGGTGGGCCATCCCAAGTCGATACGTTTGATCCCAAGCCGATGTTGACCCGTGACCATGGCAAACCGGCACCGTTTGAGTTGCCGAAAGTTCTGTTCGCCAAGGCCGAGAACCTGCTTAAATCCCCATGGAAGTTTAAGCAATATGGACAAAGCGGATTGCCTGTGAGCGAGCTTTTTCCGCATATCGCGCAGCACATAGATGATCTATGCATTCTGCGTTCCGTGCATGGTACAAACCCAGCCCACGGCGGTGCTGCGTTGAAACTACATACTGGGAGCGATCAGTTTGTTCGGCCGAGTCTGGGTTCATGGATAACGTATGGGTTGGGGACCGAGAACCAGGATCTCCCAGCCTTCATCACGATCTGTCCGACATTGGCTCACGGAGGTGTCAACAATTGGGGTTCCGCGTTTTTGCCAGCATACTGCCAAGGTACGCCGATTGGTAATGCAAGTCTATCGGCAACAAAAGCGACCATAAAACATGTACGCAATTCTCGCATCGATTCGTCGATGCAGAGAAGACAATTGGATTTGATCGCGGGTATGAATCGAGAGCACATGCTGACGGCTGGGAACGATCAAGCGTTGGAGGGACGATTGAACGCGTTCGAACTCGCTTATCGCATGCAGGGTTTGATGCCAGAGATTCAAGATCTTCGAAGAGAGTCTGCGAGCACCATAAACCTCTACGGAATCGAAGACCCGATCACCGAGAATTTTGGACGACAGTGCCTGATGGCTCGTCGCTTTTTAGAACGAGGGGTTCGCTTCGTTCAAGTCACCCATAGCGATAGCGAAGTCCAATGGGATCAGCATAGCAATCTCTATCAAGGGCACACTAAGAATGCAGCGGAGGTGGACCGACCGATCGCAGGGTTTTTGGCTGACCTTAAGTCTCGAGGAATGCTGGAGGATACGCTGGTGCTGTGGGGTGGCGAATTCGGCCGGACACCGACCGCACAAGGGTCCGACGGTCGCGATCACAACCCGCACGGATTTACGATGTGGATGGCGGGCGGAGGAGTCAAAGGTGGATATGCATATGGTGCAACAGACGAATACGGCTATTACGCGATCGAAAACAAGATGCACGTGAATGACTTGCACGCAACCATTCTGCACCTGTTGGGCATGGATCATGAACGATTGACATATCGTTACGCAGGGCGTGATTTCCGATTGACGGATGTGGCTGGTATGGTTGCAAAAGAGATCATTGCTTAGGCCAAATCTATGAAATCCACTATCCTCCCAGTATCGGTCGAAGACATTGCGGATGCACAAAGAGTTTTGCAGCAACATATCTCGCCCGCGCCATTGATTCGCTCCTATGCTCTGGAAAAGCAATTGGGGCTCGCGGCAAGTCGTCGTGTTTGGATCAAGGACTATGGTTGGACTCCTGTGGGCTCATTCAAATTGATGGGGGCGATTCATTGGATGGCTAACCATCTGAACGAATTGAAGGATCGGCCGGTCACGGCACATTCGTCTGGTAATTTTGCTTCTGGGATCGCGTTTGCAGGCATGCGGTATGGCAAACGGGTCATCATTGTTATGCCGGAGTCGGCTCCGAAGGTGAAGTTTGAATTGACACGTTCGTTCGGCGCTGAGATTCGAACTTACGATATAGCAACAGACCATTTGACGGGCGTTCGAGACAAGATGGCGCGCGAGATAGCAGAGTGCGAAAACGCATTGCAAGCGTCCCCCTATGACGACCCTCATGTTATTGCGGGCAACGGCGTCGGCGGACTTGAGATTGCTCAAACGTTGGTGCAAGAGGGGCGCGGCGTTTCGCATTTCGTGTGCGCGGTCAGTGGCGGTGGCCTGATGGCCGGACATGCAATTTCGATCGCGGCACATTTCCCAAGATCGCGAGTCATCGGTGTCGAACCAGAGGGCGCAGACGACTTTCGACAATCGCTCGCGGCAAACCAGCGAGTTCGTCTCCCCAAGCCAGCCAGCATTTGCGATGGTTTGCTGTCCTACGACGTGGGGATAAATAACTGGCCAATCCTGCGTGAACACGTGCGTGAATCGGTTGTCGTTTCTGATTCGCAAATCCAGCAGACGATGAAGTGGGTTTACGATCGACATGGACTTCGTTGCGAACCGTCGGGGGCGATTACGATCGCCGCTGCTTTGTGCGACAAGATCGATTTGAAAGGGGAGGGGGATATCGTGCTGGTGTTGAGCGGTCGGAATGTAGACGATGACGCGTTTGATCGCCATATCGGAGAGGCGATGAAAGGTACTGCCATTGGCTGATCTGATTGCGACACTCTCGGATCTTGTTCGGATCAATAGCGTCAACGCGTTTTACGAAAACGGGCCAGGCGAGGCCGACTTGGCTCGCTACGTTGAGGGGTTCTTTGCGCGACACGGGGTTGAAACTTGGCAGCAAAACGTAATCGATGCGACCGGAGCCGTGGAGGCTCGGTGCAACGTGATCGCTCGCTTGCCTGGTTTTGACCCGAGCAGACGCATTGTGCTCGAAGCGCATTTGGACACAGTGTCCGTTCAAGGGATGACGATCGCTCCGTTTGAACCAAGGGTCGAAGATGGCCGATTGTACGGCCGAGGTTCTTGTGATACCAAAGCTGGTCTGGCCGCGATGATGCATGCGGTTGTAAATCTGAAGGTGCAAAACGTTGTCCCGCCCTGCGATGTGTTGCTCGCTGCGGTTGTCGACGAAGAGTATTCGTTTCAAGGAGTTCGGAGGTTTTGCGAAGAGCTCAAAGCAGATGCTGCGATTGTGGCTGAGCCGACGGATCTTCGAATAGCGATAGCGAGCAAAGGAGTTCTGCGATGGCGTATTCATGCGCGCGGCAAATCGGCGCACAGTTCAAAAGTGCATTTGGGGGTGAATGCAATTTATCACATGGCGAGGGTCGTCTTGGCGCTCGAACAAACGCACGCGGCACTTGCTCATGCGACGCATCCTCTATTGGGTTCGGCGAGCGGCAGTGTTGGGAAAATTGTCGGCGGCGTTCAAGTGAACTTTGTGCCGGATCATTGCGTGATCGAGATCGATCGACGCCTTTTACCCATGGAATCGATAGCGGAAGTTTGGGGGCATTATGAGCAGGTCATCGATCGTTTGAAGCAGGAAGTGCACGATTTGGATGTCCGGATGGAAGAGCCCATGCTGATCGATGAGGCGTGGGCGGTTGATCCATCGAGTGCGATCGTTCGGGTCTCTAGAAGTGTATTGCATCAGATGGCTGGAAATGATGAACCCATCGGCGTACCCTTTGGTAGCGATGCCAGTAAGCTAGGCCGGGCAGGGGTTCCAACCATCATCTTTGGACCGGGCAGCATCGATCAGGCTCATGCCGCTGTAGAGTATGTAGAGATCAAGCAGGTTGAAAAAGCCACGGAGTTTTACAAACGCTGCTTGATGGAGTTTCGGTAGGTACACGGGTATTCAGGATTGCAAGAAATTGAGAGAAGAGGAGTCGTCATGATTTCGAGACGTCAGTTCATTCAGTCGGTAGCTGTTGGCGGTGCGGCATGCTACGCCACGCATACGTCATCAAAGTCCATGGCCAAATCATCGGGCGTTGCATCGATGGGGAGCGATGAGGGTTTGGAGTGGATCGATGCGCACGTTCATGTATGGACTCCCGATATTCAGACGTATCGCTTGTCCGGCACCTTCAAGCTGACCGACATGATCCCCAAAAGCTTCACGCCAGAAGAGCTATTCGCGCATTGTAAACCGCAGGGTGTGACAAGAGTCGTTTTGATTCAGATGAGTTTCTATGGTTTTGATAATCAGTACATGCTTGATTGCATGGAGCGACATCCAGGGGTTTTTTCCGGCGTAGCCATCATCGACGAGAATCAGCCGGGACTCGCATTGACCATGAGTTCATTGCTGAACAAGGGGGTTCGTGGATTTCGACTGTACACCGACAAACAGAAGGTAATGCAATGGAAAGATTCGGCTGGAGTTCGGGAGATGTGGAAGCTGGCAGCGGATTCAGGGCAATCGATGTGCCTGTTAGCAAATCCGGATGCATTGCCTTTAGTGAACGATATGTGTGAACGAAATCCGAAAACGCGTGTGGTCATCGACCATTTTGCTAGGATTGGTGTAAACGGTTCGATGGATCCCGTTGCTTTGGACGACCTATGTCGTTTGTCGAAGCACGAAAACGTTTTTGTGAAAACAAGTGCGTTTTATGCATTGGGCCAGAAGAAGGCACCCTATCAAGATCTTGGTCCGATGATTCGGCGATTGGTTCGCGAGTTTGGCGGAAATCGTTTGATGTGGGCATCGGATTGTCCGTTTCAAGTGGTTGACGGGCATACATATGCCGATTCGATTGGTCTCATCCGCGATCAACTTGATTTCCTGACTCAGGATGACATACAGTGGATGCTACGCGGAACGGCGGAGCGAGTGTTCTTTTAGAGCTAACGAATGGCGGCAGGCGGTTCCGCTAGATTCCATACTTTGCCTACGGCGAATCCTATTACGTTGTAAGACTCTCGTTCAATCGAATGAACCTTGACCAGCTATTTGCCCCCTTGCCGCCCTTTAAAACGGAGATGCCTGTATGCCAATTAACCTCGATGCACTCAGTACTGCTCTCAATCGATTGTGTTTGACCTCAGCAACATTTCCAGCGAGATTTTGCTTTGCGCAAGACATGCCCTCGCCGAAAGTTATGTTGCGAGTCGGCCATGAAACCATCAAGACTCCGATTTCGGGAGCGGCCGCCAAGTTGTTGGTCTATGAGAAGGGAGGCTTTTTCGTCTCGCATCGGGATAGTGAAAAGGCGCCTCGTATGGTTGGGACGCTGGTTGTCAGCTTGCCATGTCGACACAAAGGAGGTTTTCTTACTGTTGAACACGGTTCGGAACGTATGTTGCTGACGGCAAGTGGAGCGAGCGAGGGGAGATCGATGAGCATCGCTGCGTTTTATGCCGATTGCCAACACCGGGTGGACAAGATTCGATCGGGACATCGAGTGAGTTTAGTTTTCAATTTAACTGTCACTCCAAATCAATCGACCTTTCCAATTAGCCCAGCACAACAAAGTGAGCCGTGGAAAGATGCATTTGCTAGTTGGGATTCCAAGCTTCAGAAGGTGGCAATCCTGCTGGAGCATCGTTATACACGCTCGAGCGTCAGTTGGGAGTTGCTGAAAGGAACGGACCGTGAGATGGCACAAAACATTACACAAGGAGCCAAAGATGCAGGCTGCAATGCCAGCTTGGCCCTGATTACTTACTCTCGTAAGGGAGGAGCCGAGCCGAATCATACTGGTAATAACTTCTATTCGCATTCTTACAATTGGGACACAGGCAAGTCGAAGAAACAACCGTCGGATCTTTACGACATATACGAAGAAGAGATCGCGACGGAATTTTGGGCTCCAGGCGAAGAGACCCCCGGGGACGGTAAGCCTTTAAAATTTTCAACTCAGGAGGTTTTTTCCGATAAATCCGTCGATTTCCACATGCCTTCGGCAGAAGAGGCTGAGGGCTATCTTGGCAACGAGGGAGTTACCGTAGATCAATGGTACCATCGGGCAGCTATTGTCGTCTGGAAGAAACGTTCTAAAGTTTGAACGCTGCCGGGGGACCCTCGCGAAAAAGTTGCCGTCCTCAAGGCATGGTGGGGGGCTTTGTTTGCAGAGGCCGCCGCTGCGCGGGTTAAACATCGGACTGTTAAACATGGGACGGGCATGTCGCTGGGCTGCAAAAAAAACTGCTTTTAAGGCGTCTCCTTGCTTGCGCAAATCAAGTTCCGCGAGAGACCTCAGCGGCCTTGGAGGTTCGGAGACCGTATCGCTTTCGGAGCTGACGTAGGATGGGACCATCTGTCCCGTCCTACCTCCCAATTTCGCTCGGGACAATGGTCCCAAGCTACAGCTGTCTGTTATCGCTGACATAAAAGCGAGACGGCCTCCTTGTGCCGCCTGGTTTGCTCCAGTTGAATACGCCAACTGGGGGCAAGACAAAGTCAGGGGAACAAAAACGACTTGTCGAAATGTGTTGTAAACACTCGTTTTTTTACAGCCCAGCATAGCGCCGCTGCGCGGGTTAAACGTGAGCGCCGATTCTCAGTTTTGAACCTCAGCGATTTGCATGGAATCTGAGACTGAGTCTCCGCCGCCCGTCAGCCTCACTTTCTTGGTAGCATGTTTTCTCTTTGAAATTTTGCGAACAATACTCTCCAGAGGATAAGACGAACGTGAACGCAATAGACATCTTGGGTAGCTTCCGACCGATATTTTCGGTCAGCGCCAACGCGTCGAACCAAAGGTAAGTCTGGCTATCCCGAAACCAAACCAACCCTCACAGCACGATCAAGCGGTCTTGCTGATTCGCGCCATGATCAACTCAGCGAAGGTTGACGGCGAAATCTCGCAAGACGAGCAGCAAACCATTTTGGGACAAGTCGGCGATACCAGTCAAGAAACTATACAGTTCTTAAGGGCTGAGTTCGCAAGGCCTCTCAACGTGGATGAATTTTACCGCATCGATACCACTCGGACTCGAGCAAAAGGTCTACGGAGTCTCCTTGATGGCCATCAAATTGGATAGCAAAGAGGAGGCAGACTATATGCGTCAACTCGCTGCTGGACTTCGAATCCCACCAGAGGAATGCAATCAAATGCATCAGCAACAGGGTGCGCCGCCGCTGTACCAGTAGGACGACCGCTACGGGATCGCGATCTCCACCAGCTTCGGTTCCGCAAGCGAGATATCTCGTTTGCGATTCGCTGCAATGGCTTTCGCTTCCAATGCTTCGTCGACCAGTTGATACCGCACGTCCCTTTGCCGGGCGGTGTAGCCATATTCCTCGATGGCCCCTCGCATTTGGTCCAAGGTTAGGAAGTGGACGGTGCCGGCTTCTGCCACAACATTTTCTTCCAACATGAGAGAGCCCATGTCATTGGCTCCATACGACAAAGCCAATTGCCCGATCTTGAGTCCTTGGGTGACCCAGCTGCTCTGGATGTTTGGGATGTTATCGAGATACAGCCTCGCCACCGCTTGTGTTTTCAAGTACTCAAAAGAGCCCGTCGGCGGGATGTGGGACAGGTCGGTGTTGTCCGGTTGAAACGTCCAGCAAATGAATGCGGTGAAACCATGCGTTTCGTCTTGAAGCTGCCTGACTCTCTCCAGATGCTCAATCCGTTCTGCCAGTGTTTCGACGTGCCCGAACATCATCGTAACAGTGCTGACACCACCAAGCTCGTGCCATACTCGCATCACGTTAAGCCAATCGTCAGTCATGACTTTACCACGCGTGATCTCGCTCCGCACTCGATCGACCAAGATCTCGGCACCTCCACCCGGAATACTACCCAAGCCGGCAGCCTTGAGTCGCTCTAAAACGGTACGAATCGGCAACTTGTTCACTTTGGTGAAATGATGGAGTTCTGGAGGACTGAATCCATGAATGTTGACTGTCGGGTGAGTCGTTTTGATGTCGTGTAACAGCTCTTCATACCACTCGAGCGTAAAGGAAGGATGCAACCCTCCCTGCATCAGAATCTGGTTGCCTCCCAACTCGACCGTCTCGCGTACTTTGTCGAGCAGTTCGGCTCGGGGTAACACATATCCCTCGCTGCTCTTTGGCGAGCGAAAGAATGCGCAAAAGTCACAGACGGCCGTGCAGATATTTGTGTAATTGATGTTTCGGTCGATATTGTACGTTCGGTAGGACTCAGGATGAAGCCTGCGCGTAATTTGGTCGGCTGCGATCCCCAGTGCGGCCAAGTCACGACCCTCCAAAAGGCTCAAAGCGTCGGTTGCTGAAAGGCGTTCTCCATCCAAGGTGCGAGCTAGGATCGATTGCGTGTCGTGATGTGTTGTAGCCATGGTTTCATAAATGGTGAGTAGAAAAAAAGGTCAGTAGAAAAGGGGCGTGGCCTGTGCGTTACAGA
>Ga0335394_10005508_pt1 | contig 14298 bp, 16 predicted proteins | sample MAT03_FD_205741 | JGI IMG/M metagenome (GOLD analysis project Ga0335394, IMG submission 205741) | Freshwater microbial communities from Lake Fryxell liftoff mats and glacier meltwater in Antarctica - MAT-03 (spades assembly) (version 2) ...
CGTCGACGCCCGCCAAGAGCGAGGCCAGCCGGGCCGACCGGCCGACCGCTTCCGCACCACGGACAGGACCGAGGCGATGTTCGCCGCCAGGGCCGAGACCTTGTCCATCGAACTGCTCGTGCACATCGAGGAAGAGGACCCCGAGCTCGTCGCCCGCGTCTTCGAGCGCCGACGCCGCAGTCGGGTCGAGGCCGTCCACCACCATCTCGACGGCAAGAATCTGGCCGAGAAGGTCGACGCGCTCGCCGTCCTGCTCGACGCCGAGGGGTACCTGGCCGACACAGACGGCAGCAGCCCCGCCTGCTTTCGCATCAACCTGCACAGCTGCCCCATCTGGGACGTTGCGTCACAGTTCGGCCAGGCATGCACGAGCGAGCTCGAGTTCATCCGCGATCTGATCCCGGAGGCCCGAGTGGAGCGGGTGACCCACAAGGCCATCGGCGCTCACACCTGCATGTACGAGATCCACCCCTGATCCAGCTCGGCCGTTGACCTGGAGGTCGGTACTACCGGCGGTGCTACCATTCGCCTGATGGGTGTGGACAAGCGATCGGTATCCCTGGACGACAAGGTGGCCGAGCTGGTGGAGGCCGCCGCCGCCGAGGACGGCGTGTCGTTCTCGGCGTGGCTCTCCTCCGCGGCGCAGGACAAATTGTTGCTTCGCGAGGGTCTGCGCGGGATACGCGAGTGGGAGGCCGACGCTGGCCGACTCACAGCGGACGAGCGCGCCGTCGGGGAAGCCCTTCTCGATCGGCTCCTGTCCGATCAGGCAGCCGAGAGCGCATGACCACGGACGGACTCACCTACGACACCGGCGCGCTCATCGCAGCTGAACGCGACGACCGGCTGATGTGGGCACTGCACCTTGCTGCCATCGGACGCGGACTTCTCCCCACGGTCCCATGCGGCGTGCTCGCCGAGGCATGGCGCGGCGGACCGCAGCAACAGTTGTCGCGATTGCTGAAGGGCTGCAAGGTCGAGGAACTCAGCGAGGAGCAGGCACGACAGGTTGGCGGGTTGATCGCTCGCAGCGGGCTCGACGACACCGTCGACGTCGCAGTGGCCGAAGGGGCCCTACGCCGCAACGATGCCGTCGTCACGTCCGATCGGACCCACATCGCGCAGGTCGCTGACGCCGTGGGTAAACGCATCGCGATGCACGACGTGTAGCGACCAGCCGGCGATCCCGAAAACGGTCAACCGCGGCACCGTTCCGACGAGCGGGCCGCTTGCAGCGAGTCGTTGCGATGTTCGCGCCGGTGTTGCGCTGATGTTTGCAACTCGGTTCCCGCACTCGATGATCTGGTCGCGCTCGCGCGACCAGACATATTCAGGGGGTACCCCAGGGTTGTCGGGTCGAAGGATGTCGCGCGCCCGCGGACGCGTCGACCACCGTCGACCTCCGTCGACCTCCGTCGACCACGCGACGGTGCCAGCGCGGCTCGACCGCTTACGCATCCGGGAGAGCTGGCGCGACACTGCTCGGTCAGGAGCTGGAAGCGCTGACCGAAGCCGACGAGGAACTCGGGCTGAGCCGCAGTGGCGTCCCGGTCTGGATGTTTGACCTCGACGCCTGTAGGGCATGGGCAAGCGGTGAGCTACCAGACCGTGAATCCAGCGAGTGGTGAGACATTGAAGAAGTTCGATGAGATCGCTGCTGGCGATCTGGAGTCCGCCTTGTGCCAGGCGGAGGCGTGCTTTGGAACCTGGCGAAACTCCGGCTTCGCGCAGCGCTCCGAGATCGTCGCAGCGGCTGCTTCGCTCATGGAGTCGCAGGTGGACGAACTCGCCCATCTGGCGACGTTGGAGATGGGTAAGTTGTACGCCGAAGCGCAGGGCGAGGTACTGCTGAGCGCCAGCATCTTGTCGTACTACGCGAAGAACGCCGAACGTTTCCTGGCTCCCGAACTGCTCGAGGTCGGCGACGGGACCGCTCGCGTCGAAAGTAGCCCGCTCGGCATTCTGTTCGGGGTGCAGCCCTGGAACTTCCCGTACTACCAACTCGCCCGATTCGTTGCGCCGAACCTGATGGCCGGGAACGTGGTGATGGTGAAACATTCTGGCAGCGTCCCGCAATGCGCCCTCGCCTTCGAGGACCTGTGGCGCCAGGCGGGAGCGCCCGCTGGTCTCTACACGAACCTGTTCCTGTCGTACGACCAGGTGAACGAGATGATCGATGACCCGCGAATCAAGGGTGTCGGCCTCACCGGAAGTTCCGACGCAGGCAAGTCCGTCGCCGCACGAGCCGGCCAGAACCTCAAGAAGTCCACGATGGAACTGGGTGGGAGCGACCCGTTCATCGTGCTGGACGACGCCGACGTCGACAAGACGCTGAAATGGGCGATGGTGGCCAAGATGAACAACAACGGCCAGAGCTGTGTTGCCGGGAAGCGCTTCATCGTGGATGTCTCGCTCGCCGACAGCTTTCTCGAACAGTTCACCGACGCGATGTCACAGCTGGAGCCGGGTGACCCGATGGACGGCGCCGCCACTCTCGGGCCGCTGTCCAGTGAAACAGCGCTGATCGCCCTCGAAGAACAGGTCGACGCCGCAGTCGAGGCCGGAGCAACGGTGATCACCGGTGGGAAGCGATTGGACCGGAAGGGATTCTTCTTCGCGCCGACGATCCTCGCCGACGTGACCCCCGACAACCCGGCCTACCGGCAAGAGTTCTTCGGTCCAGTTGCCCTGTTCTTCTCGGCCGAGGACGACGACGATGCCGTGCGACTCGCAAACGATTCGGATTTCGGACTCGGCTGCTCGATCTTCACCGAAGATCCTCAGCGCGGGGAACAGCTGGCCGGCCGCATCGAGAGCGGCATGGTCTTCGTCAACCACCCCACGTGGACTGCGGCAGATCTCCCGTTCGGTGGCATCAAGACCTCCGGGTACGGACGCGAGCTGTCTGCAGCGGGCATCCACGAGTTCGTGAACAAGAAGCTCGTTCGGGTGCGGTCGATCGACGCGCCGGCTTGACGTAGACAAACCACCGCCGGCGGGCACGCAAATTGACCTGGTCGAATCCCTCGGCGGTGGTGGCCCGACCGCATGACACCGGACACGACAACAGATGACAGACTGTCGTTCGTGATCTCGGAATGAGCCCTGCGTCCACAGGGAACGAAGGAGACGTCGGTCGGACCGTTCGCGATCGATTCGTGCGCATCTTCCTTTTCTTGTCGCTGGTCGTCCTGATCGGATTCGTGTCCTTGTTGTTCGCTGTGCGCTACCGCAACCAGTCCGTTGAAGGCAGGAACGAACTCTGGCGACCCGGCCAGATCGCGGCAGTCGAAGTGCTCACAGCGGCGGTCGACCAACAGACCGGGGTCCGAGGATTCATCATCACCGGCGACGAACGATTCCTCGAGCCATACACGGCCGGACGGCAACGCGGCACCGCAGCCCTCGAAACCCTTCGCACCCTGTTCGTCGGAAACAACGAGATACGCCCACTCGTCAACAACGTCGACAACAACCTGGTGGCCTGGCAGACCAAGATCGCCGAACCCGAGATCAGCGCAGCGCGCCTCGACCTCGAAACTGCTCGCGACCTCGTCATGAACGACCAGGGTAAGGCAGCATTCGATCAGCTCAGGAGCTCACTCGCCGACCTGTCCGCCGCAATCGACCAAAGATGGACCGACAGCAACAACCAGGCGGCCAGCGCGTTCACGATCCTTCTGGTCACGGCCATCAGCGTCGGTGCGGTCTTGATCGTCGTCGCTGTCGCCCTGCTCGACCGCTCACGGCGCTGGCTGACCCAAGCCACAACACTCGAGCGTCGCTTGCGTTCCACGATCACCGCCGTTCAAGCCAGTCTGCTGCCAGCGGCGGTCCCCGAACTCGACCACGTCGACATCGCCTTCGCGTACCGCCCAGCGAGCGCCGACGCCGATGTCGGCGGCGACTTCTACGACCTCAACATCAGCCAGTTCGGACTCGTGACGATCAGTATCGGCGACGTCTGTGGACACGACATCCACGCTGCGATCGTCACCGGGCTCGTGCGCCACACCATCAACGCAGCCTCACAGCACCTCATCGACCCGGCCGACGTCTTGCGCTGGGCGAACCAAGCACTCAACAGCCACGACACCGACGGGCGCTTCGTCTCCGCCGCTCACGCCCACCTCCACCCGCCGAACCCCGATGGGCAAGCGTTCCTCGACGTCGCGCTCGCCGGACACCCCAACCCAGTCCTCATCCCCGCCGACGGGCGGCCATCTTTCGAGATCGGCACAGCAGGAACACTGCTCGGCATCACCGCCGATCCGAGGATCACCACCACTCGCGTCACACTGTCCCCAGGGGATCAAGTCGTGCTCTATACCGACGGCCTCACCGAGAACAGTCGACCGCGGCTCAGTATCGAAGACCTCCTCATCGTGCTCGACAACTGCAGAGCAAGCACCGCTGCCGCGACACAGATCTCATTGATGCAGCATTACGACACACTCGCACGACGGGACAGATACGACGACGTTGCTGTCGTCATCATCCAACTCCAAGCCGCCACCAGCCCCGCAACCGAAGGCGGCGCCCTCCCGCTCGACGTTCGGTTGCTGCAACCTCTGAAGTAGGGCTCACCGGCCTCCAACTGCGAAACCGCAACGCTGCTCGCCGAAGCGATTCTCGGCCAGGACGACCTCGGAGCGGCCACCCGGCTGATCATGGTGCTCCCGGGTTTGGTCATGAGCGTCCACGGGTAATCGGCGTCATGTCAGATGCTTCCGCCGTGCCCGAGCCCTTGACCGTCGAGCTCGAGGGCAAGACTGCGGTGATCACCGGAGCATCATCCGGAATCGGTCGCCGTATCGCTTTGGCGTACGCCGAACGCGGCTGCAACGTGGTGATCGCCGACGTCGACGAGAAGCCGCGCGATGACGACACCCCCGCCGCAACCGAGATCCGCGACCGTTTCGGTGTCGATGCCACATTCGTGCACTGCGACGTGACCGAGAGCGCAGACATCGACGCTGCGATGTCCGCCGCTCACGACTTCGGCGGCGTCGACATCATGGTCAACAACGCCGGCATCTTCGCGAGTCAGCCATTCGTGGAGGTGACCGAAGACGACTACCGCAAACTGATGTCGATCAACGTCGACGGCGTGTTCTTCGGCGCGCAGGCCGCCGCCAAACGGATGCTCGATCATGGCCGTGGCGGTTCGATCATCAACTTGTCGTCGGTGGCGGGCCTGCAGGGCAGCGCACCGTTCAGCACGTACTGCACCAGCAAGGGCGCAGTACGACTCCTGACCATGGCGCTCGCAGCCGAACTCGGTCCACACGGCATCCGTGTCAACGCGCTCCACCCTGGCATCATCGCCACGTCGATGACCACCGAGGACGTTCCCGTGGCGGCCGGCGAACAGGGAGAGGACTTCCGATCACAGGTGCCGCTGGGACGGCTGGGTACACCGACCGACGTCGCCGGTGCGGCGCTGTTCCTGGCAAGCGACCTCGCCCGCTACGTCAACGGCGCATCGATCGTCGTCGACGGTGGGCTGCTGCGCATCTGATCAAGACGTCGTGCTGCGCCGCGTCCACGAACTCATGCCCGACGACCGCCTCGACGAGAACGCCCGTGCCGCAGCGAGCAGCCAGAGCCACGTGGAGTACGCCGATGTCGATGAACCCGCAACCTTCGACGCACTGATCATCAATTCCCCTACCCGGTTCGGGAACCGGGCCGCGCAGATGTCACAGTTCCTCGACCAGACCGGTCGCCTCTGGCGGAGCGCAGCTCTGATCAGGCGACCGTCCATCGTGCCCCTCGGCTACGTTGCGGATGAACTGCAGGCGACTCGGACGGATGGACCCCGGTCGTCTGAATCCGGTCATGTGTGATGCTCTGTGGGAAGCGTGTGAAGCGGCGCCTCGAAGAGCGGCGGCTCCAACGCACCCGACTCGATCGAGGGCCGAACCTGTCGACGTCATGTAGGGCAACGACGCGGTTGGTACAGCCGGACCAGCGTTTGGCGAGTGCCGACAGCGGGAAACGTTCTCACGCAAGTTCCGTTCCAACGCTGCGAAAACGCAGGAAGAAGGATTTCATCGTGCCAACGAAGCGCAACAGCCGAGACTCGACGAGCGCCAAGAAGCGGTCCGGCACCGTCGGCAACCAGAAGTCTGCCGACGCAGGCAAGGGCCGAGCCGGACGGGTCACATCCGATCGTGCCGCCAGCTACACCGCCCCGACCCTGTCCGCCGAACAGGGCTCTCGGGTCGCTGATCTCCTGCAACTGCGGCTGGTCAGCCTGATCGACCTCTCGCTCACACTGAAGCACATCCACTGGAATGTCGTGGGACCGAACTTCATCGGCGTACATCAGATGCTCGACCCACAACACGAGGGCGTGCAGGGCATGGTCGACGACCTCGCCGAGCGCATCGCTACGCTGGGAGGGGTGCCTTCCGGGCTCCCGGGCCGGCTCGTAGAACTCCGCTCGTGGGAGGACTACTCCCTCGACCGAGCGGACACGATCTCGCACCTTGCAGCGCTCGACCTCGTGTACCAGGGCGTGATCTCCGATCATCGGCACGCTCTGGCCGCCACCGAGGAGGACGATTCGGTCTCGAACGACCTGCTCGTCACCCAGTGCGGGGTGCTCGAGCGCTACCACTGGTTCGTGCGATCACACCTCTCGGACTGGGCGGGAGGCATGGCCAATGCCGGTGCCGAGTCGGAACTCGACGCCGCACGGGCAGCGACGACCAAGACGGGTCGGGGCGCTGCTCGCTCCTCCGCTCGCCGCTGAGGGCACCCGGTCACGAAGCCGCTGGGGATGTTGCCGGCCCATGCAACTTGACCTCCAGCAACCGAGGAGTGGGCGATGACCGTCATGGAGGCGAACCTTGGTCGGCTCCGCTTCGGCTCGGATCAGGAGCCTGGGATCCGCCGCACAGGGACTCGACGATTCGGGTACCGCTGCGACGACGGCAGCGCCATCACTTCGAAAGACCGAGAGCGGATACGACTGTTGGTGATTCCACCAGCCTGGACGGACGTGTGGATTGCTGACGATCCGTCCAGTCACCTCCAGGTCACTGGACGCGACTCCAAAAACCGCAAGCAGTACCGTTACCACTCCGAGTTCACCGCCGGACAGGCTGAGAACAAGTTCGCCGACCTCGTATCGTTTGGTCATCGGCTCGGTGCGCTTCGTCGACGCGTCTCGCGCGATCTCGCTCGAAGCGAACTCGGATTCGATCTCGTCGTGGCCACCGTGGTCCGGTTGCTCGACGTCACCAGCCTTCGTGTGGGCAACATCGAGTACGCCCGAACGAATGAGTCGTTCGGGCTGACGACGCTCAACAACGAACACGTCGTCGTTCGCGGATCGACGATCCGTCTCGCGTTCCGGGGGAAATCGGCCCACGACTTCGACATTCGCGTCGAAAACGCCCGACTGGCAGGCATCGTCCGCAAGTGCCAACACCTGCCCGGTCAGGGCCTGTTCGAATACCGTGCCTTCGATGGCGACATTCGGCGCATCAGCTCCAACGACGTCAACCGGTACCTCACCGACCATGCCGGAGCGGGGGTCACTGCGAAAACGTTCCGTACCTGGAACGCCACGGTGTGTGCTGCGGAGGGCCTCGCCACGACGAGCGAGCACGGTCCTGCCACGAAATGCATGCTCAACGAAGTGGTCGACGCAGTCGCAGATCAGCTCGGCAACAGCAGAGCGGTGTGCCGAAAGAGCTACGTGCATCCCGTCGTTGTCGAGAGCTACTTCGACGGCAGCCTCCTGCAAAGTTGGCAACAACCGGCGAGAACGAGACCGTCCGGGCTCACGATTCCCGAACACAAGACGCTCAGACTGCTCCGGCGCCGCGCCTGAGAAAAGTTGGTCCTCACGTATGTCGGGTGTGTCCACCGTGGGAGACCAAGGCGCGTCATCCGCTCGAAGTCGGCGAGATCTGGTCGAACCCGGAGGCGCTGATCTGCAACTCCCCACCGGGCATCCGATCGACTCGATGTTCGGTCGAAAGGAGTTCAAGCGCCTGGTCGCCAGTATCGGGCTCAATGGCTGGACGCCCGATGAGCTCCGCCACTCCGCGGCGTCACTGATGTCCGACGCCGGCATGCCGATCGAGCAGGTGGCCGACCAACTCGGACACAAGGATCTCCTCATGCTCCAGAAGCATTATCGCCACCGGATTCGTCCATGGTCTCTGGCGGCACCGTGCTCGAAACCGTGCTCTGCAGCGGGAGCCGAATCGACCAGCGGACGATCACCCAGACGGCCCCGAGAGCGGGGATTACCATGACCGCATGGAAACCCGCCGGGCGATCGTGGAAGGAAAGCGAGACGAGATCAACGCACTGGTCCGCCCACACCATGGTCGTGCCGTGTCGCTGTTCGGCTCCGTCGCACGCGGCGACGACACGGACAGCAGCGACATCGACTTCCTCGTCGGGTTCGACGAAGGCAGTTCGTTGTTCGACCTCATGAATCTGCAAGACGCACTGGAACAGCTTCTCGGGGTATCCGTCGACGTGGTGTCACTCGGTGGGCTCAAGAATCGTGACGTTCACATCCGTCGAGAGGCCGTCCCGATTTGAGCCGGTCCGACGAGCTTCGCGTCGCCGACATCCTCGAAGCTGCCGGACAGATCGCTGAACACGTCGAAGGCGGGCGCGCAGCGTTTGACAACGACTGGACCCGCCAGCGCGCCGCTGAACGACTGGCCAACGCAATCTCCGACGACTTTCAGGCGAGTCACCCTGAGGTGCCGTGGCGCCACCCTCAGATGGCGAACGAACTGTCTGCCTCGGACTGAAGCGTGTCACACGAGGGCCATCCGCACCGCGACACGCGCCGAACGGGCGCATCGCGGAATGGGCCCTGTCAACGTTTGCGTATCGTGTCGAGATGAGCGCGCCGACCGACGACGACCGCGTCGAAGCGTTGCGGAGATTCTTCGTCGGTCTCGCCCAAGGATATGACGCCAACAAACTCGTCGACCAGATCGCCGACCTCCACGTACGGAACAACACCTTCCCGGGTGAAATCTTCATGGAACTCGCCGCGGACGCGTTGGAAGCGGCGAGCACCGACTGGCAGCGTCGCGTCGACTACACCGACCTGCTGTCCACGCACCTGCCAGAGGCCAAGTTCAAGGGCAAGGAGCGTCGGCGCATCCAGTACGCCGTTCTCACTGCATTCGCCGTCCATGGCGGGCTCGAACCGGATCTCCTCGACGAGGTGGCCTACTGGATCGAGCAGTACTGGCAGTACGCGTTGTTCGCAGCGGTGGCCATCGTCCGGGCGTGCGCTGAACGGTCGGGAACTCCCCTCGAGGAGTTCATGGCCGACCTGGCCGCACGCCACAGCATCGACATCAGTTGAAACCAGGCCGAACGCGCGTTATCGGTCGCGGGAAGCGAGTCGACTCGCTAAACGAGCCACCACCAAGGCACACCAATAATGCCGGATCAAGTGCGGCCTGACGGTCGTTTCGGCGCCACGATTATCGAGCACTGCACTGGGGCCGTGTTGCAGCGCGAGTTCCTGCGGCGCCACCGGGTTACGGTGCGGGTGTTATCGAGTGCCCTCCCCCGGCATCTGTGTGCCGTTCGCCGTTGGGCGGAACTGCATACTGCGAAGTAGGTCGACGCCGCTGAATCACTCGCGCAGGGTCGCCAGCGATCGGCGCGTGCGGTGGCCCGGCTAGGGCATCTCAACACTTTGTCTGGAAGTCCCTCCTTCGGAACCTGCGAGACGTCGTACAAGGCGTATGCGAGTTCGGCACCTGTGCGATGCTGGAGGATGACTCCACGCATTGCGGTGATCGGGATCGCCCTGGCGGTCGGTCTAGCGGCCTGCGGTGGTGGGGGAGGCAGCGACTCTGCGTCGCCGAGTGCACCGGCAGATTCGTCGCCGAGTGCGACCTCCACCGACGCCCTGCTGATCGAACCCGGGCCGCTGCCGGTGCCCGAGGAGGTGGCTGCGGAGTCGGTGACCGCCGTGTTGCTGGCGTCGAGCGGCTTCGAGATCGACGCCGACCTGGTCGCCGCGACCGAAGCGGTGGAAGCCGATCTCCTCGCCAAGGCGATCGCGGCGATCGGACCGCAGGGCATCCGGCGGCCCACCCAGGTGATTGCGACCGGTGGGGGTATGTCGGCGGTCGGACTTGTCATCGACCTCGTGAGTCGGATCACGGCGGGGCCGCAGCAACCGTTCTCCACGAACCTCGAGTCCACGACGAGCTCGTCGTCGGGCGGAACCATCAAGATGAGTGGGAAGGTCGGTGCCGACGGCGCCGGCTCGACGAGCACCGAGATCAACATCGAGGCGAAGGTCGAGACGCAGGACGGTGGGACTGTGTCCGAACGAATCACGGGGAGCGTGTCGGGGCCGGTGTGCCCGGACGAATTCGGCCTCCTCGATGTGGAGGTCAGCGGCGAGATGGAGGTGACCGGATCCGGACCCGAACGGTCGCGCCACACGTTCAAGGGAACGGTGAGCGCGACCTTCGACGACAACGGCGAGATGGTAGGTATCGACATCGAACTGAACGTGCAGTCGGATCGGACCGATGCCGACGGCAGGGCAGCGTTCGTGGACATGACCTACGGCACTGAGCTGACCAACGTCTTCGGCGGTGGAAAGACCACCGAGACGGCGCGCGAGCCACAGGTCAATCGCGCCTCTCAATCGGTTACGTCGGGCGCACAGCAGGCCGACCGCGACATGGTCGCGAATGGTCGCGACGCGGCGCTCAAGTTCGTATTCACCGCGCTCGCGTCTCGCCGCAGTTCCATCCAGAACAACGGGTGTGTCGTCGTGGTCGCCGAGTCGCCGGGCACCGTCGGCCCGAAGCAGGTGGTGCCGATCGACGTGAAGACCCGTCACGTGGTCGAAGAGGTCGAACTCGACAAGCGAATCGAGGCCACCCTCAGCGGCGAGGGTTCGATCGATCCGACGTCGTTGCCGAAGACGCCGGAGAAGATCAACTACACCGCCGGCGAGAAGGGCGGCGACACCGGCACCCTGTCGCTCGTCTCCCGATCCCGTCGCGGCATCGGGAACACGACGCTCACGATCAAGGTCGCCGACAGGTACCGCGTGGACGCGCCGGCGGGCGTGCTCCGCCTCCAAGGCCCGGTGTGCTCGCTCGACTCGCCGTTCACGCTGTCGGTTGTCGGCGAGATCAACGGCACCCTGACGTTCACACCGACGGGGCCCGGCGGTGGCACCTATGCAGGGAGCGCGGACCTCGGCCGCGGGTCGATGACCTGGGCCGGTGGCTACACCGTGACGGGCCGCGACACCGAGTCGCCGAGCATCGACGCCGACGAAGGCACCACCAAGCTCGTCGGCCCGATCTCGATCGACGCACCGAGCTTCTGGGCAGGCACCGGCCCCGACTTCCCCTTGATCCCCGACGCTGCCGCGTGTCCGTGATCCCAAGGTCGGTGCTGTCGGACGATGCGGGTCAAGCCGATCGATCTCCGACCGTTCCGAATTTCAGTGGCCGCACAGCTCAGCCTCCGTTTGGTCACAGGCGCTCGGTGCCCTGTCTGTGAGGCTGAGGTGAGACACCGTTGATGCCGGTGCTCACTCTGCTGCGGGGCACCTATGAGGAACCCTGGCCACGTTCGGTGAGGGTTGTCACCGGTATGGGCGCGTCCACGTGATCGTGTAGCGGAAGAAGGGAACTCGTTCGAACGCGGCACCAGGTAATGCCTCGATCGAAGCTTGCCGTGTCTCCGCGTAGGTCATGGCGGGCGGCCAGACTTGCGGTGCGGTGGTGTGCCACACATCCTTGAAGAACGTGTGGCGACGGACGGCGATGCTGTCGACGGCATCTCGCGCCCAGTCGCCCGCCGAATGCCTTCTGGCGAGACCAACCGCAAGCAGCAAACCGCCTGGACGGACGAACCGACTGAGTTGAACGAGCGCTCTTCCTTGGTCGACGTGATGGAGCACCGCCACAGCGGTGACGACGTCGAACGAATCCTCCTCGATCTCACCGGCGAATAAATCTCCGACGACGTAGTCGATGTCATCGCCCGCCTGCCGAGCCTGTTCGATGCTTGACGCATCGGTATCGAGCCCCATCACGGAGGGCACCCGCTTCCTCAGCCGCCGTGAGGTCTCCCCTTCGCCACACCCACATCGAGGCCCCGCATCGCTCCGGTGGGAACGATTTCGAGCAGCCCCTCGAACGCATGGAGATTCGAGTTCCAGCGTTCGGCTGTCATCCCGCTCAGTATGGTTCTTGAGACTGTCAGATCGCTGCTGCTCGGGATTATCGGGTACCACGCTTGGGCCGAACTCAGTCACCCACCGAGGCGGCGTCGCAGTGATTATGCGTGCCGATACAGAGGCGATTCTGACCAGAATCATGCGTTAACTCCGCACGATGGGTGTCGAGTCGCACTCAGGCGCAATCGTCGCTGGCTGCTAACCCAGCCTGTTCAGTAGTGGTTGGGGGTTGAGGGATCCGCGTCCGCGAAAACGCCCTTGCGGTTTGGGAAACTGGTGCTGTCGAAGGCGACCGGTGACCAAGCCGAAAGGGCACTTTCATGGTGAAGAATAGCAAGCGTCGAGGCCGGGTGGAGATGACTGGTGGCGGCAGCGGTTTGGTGAACCATGCCGGGGCCCGGCTGCTCGCGGATGTGGCTGATCGGCTGGGTCTCACGGCTGGGCTGTCGGCGGCGATGGCACCAACAAAGCAGCGCCGGCGGGGCCATGATCGTGGCGGGGTGCTCGTCGACTTGGCGGTCGCGATCGCTGATGGTGCCACGACGATCTCGGACCTCGCGGTGCTGCGAAATCAGCCGGAGTTGTTCGGTGAGGTCGCGTCGCATGCCACTGCGTGGCGCACCCTTCAAGCAATCGACGACGACACCCTGATCAGGATCCGCGCTGCTCGCGCTGATGCTCGCCGTCGGGCGTGGGCCGCTGGTGCGGATCCGGGGTTCTATGTGATCGACATCGACGGCACCCTCGTCAACTCGCACTCCGAGAAGGAGTCCGCAACACCGAACTACAAGAAACGGTTCGGGTTCTACCCGATCGTCAGTTTCTTGGACGCCACCGGCGAAGCACTTGCCTGCCTGCTTCGTGCGGGTAACGCCGGATCGAACACCGCAGTCGACAACATTCAAGTTCTCGACGACTCACTCGCGCAGCTGCCCATCGAGCCCACCGAGGTCGAGATCATCGCGCGTACTGACGCAGCTGGCATGACCCACAAATATCTCGACGCCTGCCGCGAACGCAAGGTGCGGTTCATCTCCGGACACGAACTCTCCGCCAACATCGCCGCCGTGCTTGTCACCTTGCCCCAACAACGTTGGCAGCCCGCAATCTCAACTGACGGCTCCGACTGGCGCGACTACGCCCACGTCACCGAGATCACCGACCTCGTCGACCTCACCGGCTGGCCCGAAGGCACCCGGATGATCGCCCGCAAAGAACCCTGCCACCCCGGCGCACAACTCACCTTCACCGACATCGACGGGCACCGCTACCAGGTGTGCATCACCGACCTCGCCGACGGCGACGTTGCCTACCTCGAAGCGCTCTACCGCGGCCGCGGACGCGCCGAACGCCAGATCGCCGACCTCAAAGACACCGGACTCACGAACCTGCCCTCGCACAGCTTCGCGATCAACCAGGCCTGGACCGAGACCTGCCTCATCGCCCACGACCTGTTCGCCTGGACCCGGCTCCTCGGACTCGAACCCCAACAATCACCCGGCGATGACCTCACCCGCGCGGAACCGAAACGGTTGCGCTACTGCCTGCTCCACACCGCCGGCACCATCGCCACCACCGGCCGACGCCGCTACTGCCGCCTCGCTGACACCTGGCCCTGGACCCGCCAGCTCATCGCGGCGTTCGAGCGCATCCACCGTCTTCCCCAGCTCTGCTGACACCACAGCTCGCGGTCCACCGGAAGCCGCCACACACCACCAATCCCGGCGAACCAACACCACCCCCACCGCTCACCCCGCACGCCCCGAAACCAGCCACACCACCCCGACCACCCAGCCGACCCAACCCGGCCTCACCCGCCCGGCCTACTGCACAACCTGGGTTAGCGGTCGGAGAGGCAGACCATCTGGGGGAGTGAGGGACCCCTGCCGACCTTCTTGGTCCATATTGCGTTGGGATGCTGGGAGCTCAGCGCTGCCCAGGCACGGGCCCAGAGCAGGTCGGCATCGAGGAAGGGGACCCCAGCTCGAGACGGTCGGCTTCGGCGAGCGCACGTCCGCAGCCGTCGCTGTCGCCGAGCAATGCGCACCCGAGGAGCAATCCGCCGACTGCCCAACGCT
>Ga0335394_10005509_pt1 | contig 14298 bp, 11 predicted proteins | sample MAT03_FD_205741 | JGI IMG/M metagenome (GOLD analysis project Ga0335394, IMG submission 205741) | Freshwater microbial communities from Lake Fryxell liftoff mats and glacier meltwater in Antarctica - MAT-03 (spades assembly) (version 2) ...
TGAGCAATATCAGTGCCATATCAAGACGACAAGCGATCTCATTCTTCGTGACGAATTCAATATCCTCTTCAACGAAGTCCAGGCCAGCTTCCAGATCACCGAGCAACGCGATCAGATCGATTCGCAATTGTCCAAGCCGCGACGTAATGCGTCCACCCAGTTGCGAAAGAGCCTTTTGCAGTTCTTCGTGATCCGTTGCTTCGATGACACCGAGGACCGCTTCTGCCTGCAGGAGGTCGATGCGTCCTGATAAGAAAGCGCGCATCGTGAATTCCCCGCGTCGAGCGAGTCGGGCACCATTTTCGCAGAGATGCTCCAGCGTGGCTTCGACCAGCGGAACCGATCCGCTGAGATGAAACTCTGCCATTGGCTGGCCTGTGTAACTTCGCCGCGTCGGCCAGTACATCAACGCCGTGGGCACGGGCACAATGATCGACGGCAAGTCCAGATTCCCCGTAAAACGTCGAGGCACCTTTGTCATGGGCCAGTTCGCAGAGTCTTCATCCGGCCGGAAAAGCTTCGAGACGACCTCGGACGATTTTACGCCACTCAGCCGTACAATCCCGCGCTGCGCCGGGCCGGGCGGTGAGGCAAGTGCGACGATCGTGTCATCAAGGTCCAGTGGCATGGTGGCAATGTAGCCGTTCTTTCCCCGCAGGAACACCCCGATGGCTGTCTGGACACTGCCCAGGATGATAGCAGATCGCATGGTTCTGTACGGTCTTGAACGTACGGTGACCTGCAGAACATTTCTGGCGACCTATCCTCCGGCCGACGGCTCCTCACGAAAAATCCAGGGCTTCTTCAAAGCCCTCGCCCGTCTCGTGAATTGACCTTGGCCACCGGACAGGCCAAACTGAACTCCGGAATCGGCGTTTTTCGACATCACTCTCAGGCCCGACATCGAACACGAATGCCCGCGCCGTCCGATCTCAACCGCCATGCGAGTTCGAGAGATGTCAAAAAGTGCAGATCAATGGAAACGATGCCATGAGAATTGCCATCATCACGGCTGGCGGAGCGGGGATGTTCTGCGGATCGTGTATGCAGGACAATACGCTGGCTCGTGCGCTGCGGCTGGCGGGGGCGGATGCGTTACTGCTGCCAACCTATACGCCGATTCGCGTCGATGAAGAAAACGAATCCACGTCGCGGGTCTTTCTCGGCGGAGTCAATGTTTACCTGGATTCAAAGCTGCCGGGCTGGAAACGGCTGCCGAGGCTATTCAAGCGCTGGCTGGATCGTCCTTCGATTGTGCAGTTTCTTTCAAAGCGAAGCAGCAGCACCGACGCCGGTCAGCTGGGTAGTCTGACAATCGATTTACTGCGCGGAACTGCGGGGCCTCAACAGGCTGAGATCAAAGAATTGATCGATTTTCTTTGCGACGATCTGCGACCTGAGGTTGTGCTCTTCAGTAACGCTCTGCTGTCCGGAATTCTGCCGGAACTGAAGTCCCGATTCCCGGGGCGAGTCGCGTGCCTGCTGCAAGGCGACGATATCTTTCTCGAGGCTCTGACGGAACCATGGAAATCGCTGGCCAGAGAATTGGTATCGCAGAATGCCGCCGGTTTCGATCGACTGTTCACACACAGTCGGTACTACGCCGAATTCATGGCAAGCTATCTGGATCTGCCCGCGAGTCGATTTCGCACCATTCCGCTCACGGTCGATGCGGATTCACTCCGTACAAACCATGACATGCATGTTGACAGGCAACCGATCGAAGCGGTCTCAGCCATCGAAACGCCTGATATCCGGCGCACGACGATCGGGTACTTTGCGCGCATTTGTCCTGAAAAAGGAGCGTTTCATTTTCTGGATGCTGCCGCAGACGTCGTCGCACGACGGAGCGATATCGATTTTGTGATCGCCGGATTTCTGCCGGAACTTCATCGCACTCGATTCGAGAAACAGTTGCGCGCAGTGCAGCAACTGGTGGGCGAAGGCCGAATTCGCTGGGAAGGAAGTCCGGCGAATCGAGACCAGAAATTCAGGATCCTTCGGTCTTTTGACTGGCTCTGCGTTCCCACCGAGTACCACGAGCCGAAAGGGCTGTACGTTCTGGAAGCCGCACTGGCCGGAGTCCCGGCACTGTTGCCGAACCATGGCGCATTTCCCGAACGTGTTGCCGATCTGCAATCCGGAAAACTCTATGAACCCGGTTCGCGAAAGGCGCTCATGGACGCCATTATGAACCTGCCATTCACAGGCGCGGACTCGATGTCGTCGAATGCGGTGCTGCGCGATCGTTGTCTGGAACGTCACGGTATAGCGACGACCGGGCCTGAGATCCTGAGGGCGATTCGGGAAGTGTTCACGTGACATTGCCCTGAAAAAGGGTCAGGCTCTAAAAAAGGGGTCAGGAACCAATAGTGCGGAGCAACTTCCGGGCCATTTGGCTATTGGTTCCTGACCCCTTTTTTTGAGTTAGCCGCAGAAGGATTGGGGTCGAGAATTTGCATTAATTTGCGGCTCCCCTCCCGCAGAACCGCTCGACCTGCTAAAACGTTGACGTCCGGCAATGCGTGCCTGGGCTGAAGTTGACCCTGGAAGTGGAGTGGAGCGATGATCAATCGACGTCGGGTGTTGCAGTCATTCCTGAGTTTCGCTGCGGCGAGTGTCGCAAGTCACGAAGGAATATTGTTCGGTAGCTCACCAGGCCCCGGTACTTCAGGCCCCGGTACTTCAGCCACAAGCGAATCCGGGCTTACGTTGGCAGAAATGCTGCGAGATGCGATTGAATTTTGTCGCAGGAATCCGTCAGCACCTCGCGAATCTCGGCGGTTGTGCGAGATCGCACTTACCCGCGTGCAGCGATCGGCTGATACGTCACCTGCATTCTGGCAGGCTTGCGCGGATTCTGTCGCTCGGTTGGAAGCTGCTGTTTCCGGATGTGAACATGCGAATTCATCGGACGAATGGACAACCGCAGCAGAGCTGTATCAGTTGCGCAGTCTGAGCAAATGTCTGTTAAATCAGGCAGTCCGGGTAATTGGCGGGCTAGGTCGGCGCGCATCGTCCTGAATCGATTCTGGATGGCTCGTCGTTGCGGCGCAAAGCGGTTGCGCTAAAGAATTCGGTTATTCCCGTTCGATGATGACACGGGGGAAACCGCGCGACGAGGGCACCGGCATAATCTGCCGGAATAGTGCCGGCATCCAGGGACGGAATGGTCATGTACGAAACACATTTTGGATTTCATCGCCAGCCGTTCCACTCAGCGGATGCGTCGCGCGCATTCTTCGTATCAGAATCGATCCGCACGATACTGCCGCAATTAATGCATGCGCTCAGATCAGATCTGGGCATTGCCGTTTTGACGGGAGTCCCCGGCAGCGGCAGGACTTCATTGCTGCGGCATATTCAGCAACAATTGTTGAGCGAAGGCCGAGTGATCGTTTGTTCCGGTGCCAGTCTGGGAACATCCGGCGATCTGATCGGCGTCCTGTTGCAGGCTTCTCGCATGAAAGCCGGCAGCGACATTTCGTCGAAGTCGAACGCCGCAGATTCCGTGTCGTCGGCAACACGATCGTCTGTCATGGACCATATGCGGCGCACGGCGGAACTCTGGGGACCAATTCTGTTGTTGATCGATGATGCTCAACTGGTACCACTGGCGGTGCTGAACGAATTGCGAGCTTGTACGGAAGAAGAATGGAACGGTCGCGATCTTGTGCGTTGTCTGGTGTCAGCACCAATTTCTTTTGAAGAACAACTCGCCCGTTCCGAGTACGCTGAATTCGGTCGACGGATCCGATGTCATGCATTCCTGCAGCCGTTGAAGTCTGTCGAATCCGTCCGTTTTTTGCAGGAACAGATTGAACTTGCCGGAGGCCGGTTATCACAAATCCTGACGACTCCGGCTCTGGAGTTGATTGCCACGGCAGCAGATGGAATTCCGCGTTGTCTGAGTCTGCTGGCAGACGAAACTCTCGTCGTGGCTGCGGAATGCGGAGAGAAGATCGCAACTGAGCAATCGGTGCGCAACGCACTCGGTCGCCTGCAGCACCTGCAGTACAGCTGGAACGCATCGCCTCATGCCGACATCTCCGAGTCGTCGGTGTCAGACGATGAAGACACTGCGAAAAAACCGATCAGTCGGGTTGCTTCACCAACGTTAACGGCGACCGTCAGCAGACCAACTCCGGTCCGCACCGCTCTCTCACCCGGTGTGATTGAGTTCGGCGGGCCATCCGTAAATGCGGCAGATGTTCATCCCGCTACTCAATCACCTTCACGATCGATCATGGCGACCAGGTCGAGCGAAGTCGAACCGACCATCGCAGTTGCCGACAGCGAAGAAGACTTTGTCGTTTCGCTGCTGAGTGAGCCGACACCGTCGTCCGTATTTGAGTTCGGCATCCCACAAGCGATTGCTGATTTCGCCAGATCGGAGCGAGTCGCGATCACGAACGAAGCCTCGGCGCCATTTGAAGTGGGTCGCCGTTTTTTTGCTGAGTCTTCAGAAGACAGTATTTCCGTTGAAGATGTTGACGACAGCGATATCGCAAATCTGCTGAACCCGGACGGCGAGTTTGATTGTGAGCCCTGGGGTTTTTTTACGTCTCCGCAAACGGCAGGTTCATTCGTCCCCAACCATGTATCGGCAACTCCTGTTGAAAGATCTGTGCTGGAAGTTATCTGGATTGATGGTCATGAAAGTCTGTCGGAGGCAAACCCAACGGGTGGGAATGTCGCAGCAAATGAAGACATCGTGGCAGTCTCAGAATGTACGGCACACTTTGGCTTTATCGATCTCAGCGCTTCTCGCATGTCGGATCGGACGCCTGTCTTTGATCGCTACACATGGCTGGCACTCGGACGAGAAGTTCCGCCAGGAGTCAGTTCGCTTGTCTCGCAGACAAAGGCCAGGCAATTGATGCTGGGAGAGTGCGGAATGCTGGCCACAAATCAATTGGCAACGCTGTGTTCACGGTCGGCCGCAGTGCTGCAAAGGGCTTCGAGCAATCAGATTCCAATTACGCAGACAACGGATGCAATTCTGATTGACGAAATCCTGCATCGTTTGCCGAGTCGGGAAGAAGGATCGTTAGAGCTGTTCGGCAGTACGTTGTTAATTGAAGAAGCATCACCCGCAATCGTCGGCCTCAAGATCTGGCGTGATGGTCAGTTGATTTTTGCTGAGTCGGATGAACGCGAATCATTGAACGCTGCAGATTCAGTCGTGCAGCATTCTGAGACGATTAGAGACGCCGTCGATGAAACTGCTCGACGACTACCCGAAACTCCCACAATGCTCGGCGAAGGCGAATTCTTCACACTCAAGGTCCCGAACAGGAGACTCGACTGGGATCTGCAGTCACCGGGAATCTCCGGTGACCTCGACGTATTTCCAATTGTGGAATCGGTGACCAGCCTGCGCGCCGACGTGCGGCAATTTCAGCAGTCAGGCAGGACCACGGGCAGCGATTCAGGCGGCACCGAACGAGTGTATTTGCCGGAAGCAGATTTGACGTCCGATTCAGACTCCCTGATTTCCCGGGCAAAACGACGACTGGACGACAGGACCGCAGTCACTGATTCGAACATCGTGGCACTGCAAATGGCGCCTGACGCCCGTGCCAGTCGAGCGGCTGCGGCAGACGCTGAAGAAGCAAAAGTGGCGACCGGCAGTCCCGGGTCTCCGCCACAGTTCAGTCGCTTGTTCACGCGTCTGTGGGAGAATCGCAGACGGGGAGCGGGTCAGGCTGAGACTGATCATTAAAGTTGACCTTCGGCTTGGAAAAGGGATCAGGAACCAATAGCCAAAAGGCCCGAAGGGTGCAGCGGAGTATTGGTTCCTGACCCCTTTTTCAAGCCACTATTCCTGATCTGTTTGAGAAACGGTACAGGCGAACTGTGACTTCCAGTTGTGTCTCTGATTGATCTCAGAGACAATTCAAACGTTCGTTGTCGTAAGGGATAGTGCTTTGTCAGACTTTAAAAAAGGGGTCAGGAACCAATAGCCAAATGGCCCGAAGGGTGCTGCGCACTATTGGTTCCTGACCCCTTGTAAAGGCCGATAGTCGGAATTCTGCATCCTTTCATCTATTCGGGCTTGCCATAAGACGCCATGTCAAAACAAACAACAACTTTGCCAGCACCCGTTGCGGTCAACCAACCTGGCACATTTGATCGGGCGGCAGATGCGACAACTCTTTACCGCCACTGGGGTGCGCATCTGGTCGATGGAGGCGTTCGATTCGCCGTCTGGGCTCCGAATGCCCGTGAAGTGTCTGTCATCACGGACGGCAACGGCTGGACGGCCGGACGCGACTGGCTGGGCTCCAGCGACACCGGCGTCTGGCATGGAGCCATCAAGGGCGTTCTCCCGGGAACGCGTTACAAGTACGCGATCAGAACTCAAAGCGGGCTCTTGCTCGAAAAAACTGACCCCGTCGCTTTCTACCATGAAATGCGCCCGCAGACGGCTTCTATCGTCTGGAGCCTTCGCGATTTTCAATGGAACGATCAGGACTGGCTCACAAAACGAGATCAGACAAACTGGCTCAAAGCGCCCGTGTCAATGTATGAAGTCCATCTGGCATCATGGAAACGCCCTAAAGATGGTCGAACATTTTTCAACTACCGCGAACTTGCTCATGCTCTGGCCGATTATATCCTCGAAACCGGCTACACGCATTTGCAACTGATGCCAATCACCGAACATCCTTTCGACGGATCCTGGGGGTATCAGACGACCGGTTACTTCGCGCCCACGGCACGCTTCGGATCGCCGCATGATTTTCAGTATTTCGTCGATCATATGCACCAGCGCGGCATCGGTGTGCTGATCGACTGGGTTCCCGGACACTTTCCGACTGACACCCATGGTTTGGCCATGTTCGACGGGACATGTCTGTATGAACATTCCGACCCGCGACTCGGATACCATCCCGACTGGAACACGCTGATCTTCAACTACGGTCGGCGGGAAGTGACGGAGTTCCTGATTTCCAGCGCCCGGTTCTGGTGTGACGTTTATCACATCGACGGAATTCGTGTCGATGCAGTGGCGTCGATGTTGTACCTCGATTATTCGCGAGACTCGGGACAATGGATTCCGAATCAATACGGCGGACGGGAAAACCTGCACGCCATCGATTTCCTGCGGCAGTTCAACACTTTGATGCACGCTGAATTCCCCGGCACCATGAGCATTGCGGAGGAATCCACAGCGTGGCCTGGTGTGTCACGTCCGTGCTATACCGGCGGTCTTGGTTTCACAATGAAATGGGATATGGGATGGATGAACGACACACTGCGATTCATGCGGCGCGATCCTGTTCATCGGCGGTACCATCTGAATGACCTGACGTTCCGCGGTATCTACGCGTTTTCAGAAAACTTCGTCCTCCCGTTGTCGCATGACGAAGTCGTCCACGGGAAGCAGTCGCTGCTGTCTCAGATGTCCGGCGATACATGGCAGAAATTTGCGAATCTGCGCGTCCTCCTGTCCGGGCAATTCGCGGCACCGGGCAAAAAACTGCAGTTCATGGGGACGGAGATCGGTCAGTGGACGGAATGGAATCACGATGCCGAGATTGACTGGATTTTGCGAACCTTTGACACTCACGAAGGCATTCGCCGGATGATCTGCGATCTGAATCGCCTGTATGTCAATGAACCCGCTCTGCACGAAGGCGACGTCGTGCCGGAAGGATTTCAGTGGCTGGTCGGCGACGACCACACAAACTGCGTCATCGCCTACATGCGTCAGACACCAGATCGCCGCGAGACGATTCTTGTGATCAGCAATCTGACTCCCTCTCCACGCGACAATTATCGCCTGGGAGCACCGTGTGCTGGCTACTACAAAGAAATCTTCAACAGCGATGCCGACTGGTACGGCGGCGCGGGGCTCGGCAATCAGGGCGGCGTCTATTCCAAAGATACGCCGGCACATGGCCAACCTGCCAGCATTGTGATCACCGTGCCGCCGCTGGCCACTGTGATGTTCAAAGCTGTCCCGCCACCTGTCGCAACACCCGCTGTGAAAATGGACAAATACCAGGACGGTACAGACGGCTCCAGACTGAAAAATTGACGGACTGCGAAAATCCTACTATCGTCCAGAAGACTCTGGACGCAATCTGATGTGACGTGCGGCACGGGCAAGTGCTGCGTCAACTCAGGTGGAAATGTTTCAAAACGGTAGCCCGCCAATGCCAGAAATCCCTTCGCTTCCCCCGGGGATGAGTCTTTCCCACTTCGGGCGGAAGGTAATGGTTTGGGGCACTGGGAACGAAGCCGCTGAAGCTCGCATTAAGACCGTTACCATACAACAACTTCGCGATGCCGGGGGGGTGTTCCTTCGCGAAGACGCGACACGACAAAGGGATTTCATTGCAATGATCTCCTCGGCCAGCTCAGTAATAAACTGCTCCCTCAGCCGAATTCGTCGGGTCCATCGATTCTGGAGGTCGTCACTTGCAGTGATACGATCCCACCAGAGACGAAAATCCGCCTCGGTTAACGGGAGTCCCGGAATCCTGGTTGCATCCACGCCTCGTTTCTTGAGACAGTCCAAGTAGGCTTGGAGCTCCGTGAATGTCACATTGTTCTTGCCCATTATTTACGCCTTCCCTGGCTTGCCTTTCGGAACGTTTTGCCCTGGCCATCAACGGCCAGGAACTGGAAAAACCAGCAAAATCTGCTGAATCTTCTCAGGTCCGAAGGATCGAAGCAATGGCCGTTATTAGCCCGCGTCAGGCCGAGAGGCCGCAGTACATTCCTCCGTTTGCATGGTGCCGAAGAGAAGAGAATAAGGCTGTTTGTGAGGGATACGAAGAAGCAGGGGCGGGCAATGAAGATTCGATGCTCCAGCTACCGACCGCCGCTGGGGCAGTATTGCTGGATCCATGAGAAAATTTCATTGTGCCAGTAGCGACTGTTTGCGGGTTTGTTCACCCAGTGGCCTTCATCCGGGAAGTTAATGAACTTGCTTGGTACTCCCTGACGTTGTAATGCTGTGAAGAGTTGTTGTCCCTCGCTGACGGGAACGCGAAAGTCGAGATCGTTATGAATGATGAGCATCGGAGTTTTGAAATTCGCGGCGAATTTGTGAGGTGAATGCTCTTCGTAAGATTCGCGATTCTCGCCCCACGGTGGTCCACCGTGTTCGTATTCGTCAAACCAGAGTTCTTCTGTCGTCAGGTACATGCTGTCGAAATTGTAGACGCCGCAATGTGTGACGAGCGTTTTGAATTTCGACGTATTCCCCTGAAACCAGTTCATCATATAACCGCCGAACGAAGCTCCGGCGGAGAACATGCGGTTGGTGTCGATATAACTCTGTTGTTCCATGAACGCCAGCCCGGCCAGCAGATCGATGTAGCATCGCCCGCCCCAGTCGCCACTGATCTGGTCCGTATATTTCTGGCCAAAGCCCGTGCTTCCGCGCGGATTGGGCAACGCCACGACATAACCCTGCGCCGCCCAGACTTCGGGATTCCAGCGGTAGCTCCAGCTGTCTGCCCAGGCTCCCTGCGGCCCGCCATGAACCAGAAACGCCAGCGGCCACTTTTTCGATTTATCAAAGCCCGGCGGCAGCAGAATCCACATCTGCATCGGATCGCCGTCCGCGCCGTCAACTGTGACGCTTTCAGGCTGCGGCAGGTCCAGTTCAGCGAGCAGTATGTCGTTGGCGTGTGACAGGTTGTCGCCCGGAGCTTTGGATCGCAGGAATGAATCTTCCAGTCGAACCCGGTAGATGTCGGCAGGATGAGTCAGTCGCGTGTTGCTGCAGACGAGCGTGTTGCCGTCCGCAGAAATACTGATGTTTCCGGATGTTCCCACTGATTGCCCGCGGTCGATGATGTTCGGCGTTTTCAACGACACGCTGAACAACCCCTTCGAACCTACGGATTCGGCCACCGTGATGATCTGATCGTTGCCACGCCACACGATTTCATCAAATGACAGATCGACCTCAGCTGTCAGCGATTTCGCGTTGCTGATCAGGCTTCCGTCCGCATTGCATTCGGCAATCATGATTTCCCACTTGTCGGCTTCGTAGCCCTCCGTCCGCTGCGCACGCCAGGCCAGTTTGGTGCCATCAGGAGAAAATACAGGATGCCCGTCGGCTGCTGGATTGTTCGAGGTGAGCGTTTGCCATTCCGTCGAACCGCCGCTGGTTGGAACCCGGCAAAGGTCGTAATTCGTGCTCCAGGACTCATCGGTCGCGGGAACCGCATTAAAGATCAGATGACTGCTGTCCGGACTGAAACAAAAATCCTGTGGCGCAGAGAAAGTGGTCGATGTCGGATATGCATCCCGATCCCCCGGTGTGACGTCACGTGGATTGCTGGATACAAGATCCCCGGGTTCTTTCACGCTGAGGTCAATGACAAACAGATGCTGGCGTTTGTCTTCGACGTAGCTGTCCCAGTGGCGGTAGAAGAGTCGCTTAAAGACGCGGACCTTGACTGGCGATGATGTAATCTCATCGGCCTTCTTCTTATTCGCGGCATCACTCTCGCTGAAGGGCAACGCAGAGAACTCCGGGGAAACGGCTGACACGAACGCAATGTGCATTCCGTCCGGGGACCAGATTGCATTGGCCGCATCGGTACTGATCTTCGTCAGCTGTCGGGCTTCACCACCGGCAGGGTTGATGACCCATAACTGGCTACTGCCTGATCGAGTCGATTCAAACAGAATCCAGCGCCCGTCCGGTGACCATTTGGGATTCGAGTCCTTCGCCGTTCCGTTCGTCAACTGTCGCGGAGCCATTGAGCCGTCGCTGGGGACCAGCCACAACTGCGATTGAGACTTGTTCTGGTGTGAATCGGTAATCTCCGACACGGGATACGCCACCCAGCCGCCGTCTGGACTGACATTGGGTGTTCCCACACGTTTGAACTGAAACAGATCTTCAACGGTCATCGGGCGTCGGGTCATCGGAGTCTCTGCCGGAGCGGCAAGTTGTGCATTCAAAAGGGCGGGTGAAAGTAGTATCGAGACAACAGCAAATAAGTCGAGGATTCGCATGAGCATGAACTTTTCCATCTGGAACCTGACAGGCAACAAGAGATTTTGAGAGCAGAGCTGAGTCCGTAGCATGTCACGTCTACGCATCGCTTGTCCAGCGTCCTGAAAAAAATCCAGCAGGTCCTTCGAGTCTGCCGCCCACTCACGCGATCGGCAGAATCTGCGGGTTGACGACTTTGCGGATTCGGCTCTACGATAATCACTGACGGTTTGTTGCCTGTTTCCAGCTTTTTTTTGGAATTCCCTGAGCTGGAAGATCGATGGAATCTGCAGGGCGGAGTCGTTTGCGTTGCTGAGCATGGAGGCAGCTATGAGTGTGCTGAGGAACGATGCAACACCAAAGACGCGGGCTTCCACTTTGCCCACGGTTTCGGCTCAGGTTCCGGCTTCGTCTGTCCGGCAATCGCCCGTCGGCGTTTGGACGTTGCATCGGTTGACGTCCCGTGAGCTCAAGCGCCGGTTTTGGCATATGTGCCCGGGGTTATTGGCTTTTGGACCGCACCTTGTATCTCACGCAGATCCGATTTCACCGACATTGCAGTTGATCATCGTGGGATGTTGCATGGCGATCGCGGCCCGGATTCTTCTGGGTTTTCGACAAATTCAACGTCAGGGTGAAGGCGCTGGACTTGCGGCCGTCGGCGGATACGCGCTGTCAGTCCTGTTGACGGCGTTTCTGTTTCCGCGACATCTGGAACTTGGACTTGCGGTCCTCGCGATTCTGGCGTTTGGTGATGGGTCCGCGACGCTGGTAGGACTCACTTTTCGCGGACCGAGGCTGTGGTGGAATCGCGCAAAGTCATGGAGCGGCCTGCTGGGGTTTGTCGTGATTGGTTCCCTGATGACCGCCTGGATCTACTGGGGTGAAACACACAACCCGGAAGCTGCTGATCCAGCGGTGTCGTTTGGGCTCGCATTGCTGTTAACGTCGCCGGCAGTCATCGCAGCGGCACTCGCAGAATCCATCCGTTCCCGCATCAACGACAACATCCGAGTCGGCGTCGTAGCGGCGATCGCTTTGGTCCTGCTGCATAGTTTGCGGCCGCTGTAACACGATGTCTGATCTCACGCGCGTCACTTTCTCCCGATCGTTTCCGTACCGATGGGTTGCAGCCGAATTGTGATTTCGGCGGTCTTTTCGGCAAGTAGCTCAACTTCTGCTTACCTGCGCAGTGGCTGACCCGGGGACGTCGGCATTTCGCAGTCCGGATGCTCCACATCTGGCGTCGTGACGCAAATGACAATAGACAGCAGTTCCGGTTTGTTCGAATCGACATTCGCGCCTTCATCTGCCATTAGTCACCGATCGCTGAAGGTCGTCGCAGAGACTGTGACTAATGAGCAACGCGACTCTGACAAGGCTTCGCATCAACGTCTCCTTCGAGGACATCTAAACCGTGTTGAGAATGAGTAATCTATCAAGTGACAGCCATTATAACTTGACACTCCAACCCCGGTCGCCGTACCAACCCGACCGGGGGTTTCGCTATCGCTCCAACCTCGGCCACCCGGTTTTGAGCTCAATTGTCTTCGAGCCAGTCGATAGGAATGGGATCCGGCTGGAGGTCGTTCAAGGGCTGCCCTTCGAACCAACCTGCACTGGACCATTTCCATTCTTTGGGCTGCTGCACAAACCCTTTCCGCACTGGGTTCATGTGAGTGTATTCGATCATCGCCAGCAGCGTTTTACCTTTGACGATGTTCCGATCATAACCGCGCCCGGGCTGCCAGAAATGGTGTTCAACCTTTGAGCCTCGACGAACACGTATGCGTTCCAGCCATTCTGGCGATTCTTGCTTCAGGAATTGCACGGCTTTGCGACTGATCGGTTCCTTGAGCCGCTTGAGAAATATCGACGTGTCATATTCACGCTCGTTCGGCATGACGACCAGATGAACGTGGTCGGGCATGAAGACGTAAGCATAAAGGTGATCGTTGAGTTCCCGACGCACGACGTCGAGTTGTTCAGCCAACCATTCGCAGGTGCGATCCTTGGAGAGAAATGCATACTTCTCGTAGCATGAAAACGTCAGCTCGTGCGCATGGCCCGGATCGTTGTAACCCTTCGGACGGTGGACGCGATCTTTGTAGTCCATGCAGTATGTCTCCGGCGGTTTGGCAGTTACGGATTGTCGGTTGCCAGCAGATTTTCGCAAGTGACACTTGCAGATTTGTTCCGCACCCCCTGAACAGGCGTGGCCGGGGCTGGAGTGAGCGAAGCGAAGGAAGCCCCGGAGTGCTCAAGGATTGTTGAGCGTAGGAAATCTCCAGTGGGTGGCCGGGGTTGGAGCGAACGAAGTGAGTGAAACCCCGGCGTGCATCTTGCTGGCGACTGACCTCTGGCCTATGGTCTTCAACGCCGTGCCGTGGTTTTGCCTGTACATCGCCGCAACACATGCCACCTTGGCGATTGTGTTGAATGTAGTTCAGCGGCTTAAATCGTAACGAGTTCCAGCCCCGGCTACCTTTCCATTCCTGGCGTCCATCCCTGCTGGATTGCTGCATTCACATACGCGAATGTGATCTGGGATAAGACAGCAGGATTTACTTGGAACTGTTTTTCATTGACGCGAATTACCGGCGGAACTCCGTAAATCGCTGAATCAGCAAGAAGCCTCTTGATGTGATCCTTATTCTTCGAAAGCGGCTTGTCTGGATTGTGGTAGTTTGTCATCTTGGTGATCGCCTCTACGAGCCATTCTTCCATCCAAATCGGATAGGCTGTCGCGAGCATCAGGAAGTTGTATGCTGACGCGCCGCTTCGCCCCAGATATCCATTGAAGGGATCTTTGCTTCCCGTCTCCTCCTCGCTGAGCGCATTCCAAAGTGCAATTGCTGCATCAATCTCGCTCTTTCTGACAAGGCGTGGCGCGTTTATATTGACCATAAGACACTTCTTCAATTCAGCAAAAGAATTCAGAGTTTCGCGGATGTCCCTAACGTGCAATGGGCCGCGACACCACTGGATCGGTATAGCAATATTGGCTTGGCAGGCATTTCACACACGCTGCAACTGCAGCATCTGATACCCCTCAAATTGCAGATTTTCGGATGTCGGCCGTTCTTCCGCAGTATTCCCGTCTCGAACGTTGTGCGGCAGGGTGGCCACCCCACAACGACTACATATTGATCTCATACCCTTTGCGGTATTCTCGCATGAGGAATGCGTTGGCCTGAACATCGCCGATAATTTCTCACTTGATTGAATCCCAGTTGAGTTCTCGATTCAGGCGCATGGCGATGTTCGAAAGGTGGCAGATTTCCAACATGCGGTTGTGGGACCAGGCAATTCGAACAGATTCCGGG
>Ga0335394_10005511_pt1 | contig 14297 bp, 10 predicted proteins | sample MAT03_FD_205741 | JGI IMG/M metagenome (GOLD analysis project Ga0335394, IMG submission 205741) | Freshwater microbial communities from Lake Fryxell liftoff mats and glacier meltwater in Antarctica - MAT-03 (spades assembly) (version 2) ...
GGCGCAGCCGCCATCGTCGACGTTCTGCACCGGTTGGCCCGCGACGGCGCGCTGGCCAGCACGCCGCAGCCGGGCGCTGGCGCCACCTATGCCGCCAAGCTCGATCGCGCGGACGCCACGATCGACTGGACGATGCCGGCGGTGGAGATCGACGCCCGCATCCGGGCCTTTGACCCCGTCCCCGGCGCGCTGACGCATTGGCGCGACGAGGCGGTCAAGGTGTGGTCGGCGCAACCCAGCAGTGCCCGCGCCGGCACGCCGCCCGGCACCGTCTTCGGCGTCGGCGCGGAGGGTATCGATGTCGCCTGCGGCGAAGGCGTACTGCGACTCACGCTGGTGCAGCCAGCGGGAGGCAAGCGGATGGACGCGTCGGCTTTCGCCACCGGCCGTGCCCTGCGGCCGGGCATGCGCTTCGGCGCATCGGCGTCCACCGGTTAGCGCGCGCGATGCAACACGAACAACGACTGGCCGCACTGGCGGTGCTGCGGGTGCTGGCGGGCGAACCGTTGCCGGTGGCGCTGGCTGCCGTGGCCGATGGCGCGCCGACACGCGGGCACAGCTTCGTGCAGGAACTGGCCTACGGCACGCTCCGGCACTGGGGGCGCCTCGATGCGCTGACGCAGGCCCTGACGACCAAGCCGCTGGCCGACCGTCCGCTGGCTGCGCTCATCGCAGTCGCGCTGTACCAGCTCGACCACACGCGCGCACCGGCCTTCGCGGTCGTCGACCAGGCGGTGGAAGCGGTCGTGCTGGTGGCGCGACCGCAGGCCAAGCCGCTCGTCAATGCACTGCTGCGCCGGTATCTGCGCGAGCGCGACGCGCTCAACGCGCAGGTGGCCGGTGCCAGTCCCGTGGCGAAGTGGTCCTATCCGCGGTGGTGGATCGGCAGGGTGGAGGCCGATTTCCCGCAGCATTGGGAGGCGATCCTCGCCGCCGGCAATGAGCGGCCGCCGCTGACGGTTCGGGTCAACCGCCAAGTCACCTCGCGGGAGGCGTTGGCGGCACAGTGGGCGCTTACTGGCATTGAAACCGCCCCTGTGGGTGCGGAAGGGTTGGTCGTGCTGGTGCCCCAACCGGTCACGGAGCTGCCCGGCTTCACTGAAGGGGCCTTCGCCGTCCAGGACGCGGGGGCGCAACTTGCAGCACCGTTGCTGGCCCTGGAAGACGGCATGCGGGTCCTCGACGCTTGCGCCGCACCGGGCGGGAAGGCGGCGCATCTCGCCGCCATCGCCGCCATCGAACTCACCGCGCTCGACAACGACGCGGCCCGGCTGCTGCGCGTCGCCGACAACCTGGCGCGGCTGCGCGTGGCCGGACCGCGCGTGCGCACGCTGGTGGGCGATGCCGGCGATCCGGCCGGCTGGTGGGATGGGCGCCCCTTCAACCGGATCCTGGCCGATGTCCCGTGCACGGCATCGGGGGTCGTGCGGCGCCATCCGGATGCCAAGTGGCTACGGCGGCGTAGCGACATCGAGTCCTTTGCCGCCCAGCAGCGGCGGATGCTGCCGGCCCTCTGGCGGATGCTGGCGCCCGGTGGCCGGCTGCTCTACGTCACCTGCTCCGTCTTCGCTGCGGAAAACAGCAATCAAATCAACGATTTCCTGAAAAATCATCCGGAAGCGTTGCGGGAAACCATCACGATTCCCGATGAATACCCGCAGGTCGAAGGGCAACTCTTGCCAGCGGCGAATGGCGCAGTCCACAATCAGGACGGCTTCTTCTACGCCCTGCTTCGCAAGGCCTGATGTACCGTCCTCGAGCCTGTTGCGTTCCGGAACCCGGCCGCCACGCCGCCGGACCCTGTGGCCATGATCCTCGCCGGCATGCCGTCACTCTTCCCATCCTGCACGCCTCTCCCGCTTCGCCGCCCGCCCTTGTGGTGGGCCGTGGTCGCGCTGCTCGTCGCCGGCCTCGCGCTGCTGACACCGCATGCGCACGCGGATTCGATCCCGGTCAAGTCGGCGGAACTGCGCGCGATCGATGGCGAGGTGGTGCTGAACGCCGAATTCGACTTCGTACTCAACCCGACGCTCGAAGACGCGCTGCAAAACGGCATTCCGCTCTACTTCGTGCTCGACATCGAGTTGTCGCGCGCGCGCTGGTGGTGGCTCGACGAAAAAGTGGTGCAGACCGCGCTGACCTATCGCGTCTCCTACAATGCGCTGACGCGGCAGTACCGCGTGGCGAGCGGCCTGCTGTCGCAAAACTACGGGTCGCTCGATGAGGTCCAGCGGTACATCGGTCGCATCACGTCGCGACCGGTGATCCGGCTCGATGCGCTCACCTCGGGCGCGCGCTACGACGCTGCCGTGCGGCTGCGGCTCGACGTCAACCAGTTGCCGAAGCCCTTCCAGGTGAACGCGATCGCGTCGCGCGAGTGGACGCTCGCCTCCGAGTGGCAACGGTTCACGTTTGTCGCGCCATGAGCCCGCACGGCCGACCGAAGGGCGAATGCCGGAGCGCGGAGCGCGCAGGCAAGTCCATGAGCGTGGGCAAGTCATGAGCGCCTTGCCAGGCAGGCGCGGATTGCCCTGGCTGCTGCTGGTGTCGGCATCGCTGTCGGCGATCGCACTGTTCCTGCTCGCCACTGCCACCGCCAACACCGGCCTCTTCGCACAAGGCTACGACGTGCTGCTGATCGGCAACGGCGTGCTGATCGCGCTGCTGATGTTTGTCGTCGGCTGGCAGTTGTGGCGGCTGCGCCGCAACCTGAAGGCGGGACTCTTCGGCTCGCGGCTGGCGGTGCGCCTCGTGTTCCTGTTTGCGCTGGTGGCGGTGCTGCCCGGCGCGCTGGTGTACGCGGTGTCGGTGCAGTTCATCGGGCGCAGCATCGAAAGCTGGTTCGACGTGCGCGTCGACCGCGCGCTCGAAGGCGGCCTCAATCTCGGTCGCAATGCACTCGACTACCTGCTCAAGGAAACGCAGGGCAAGGCAACTCAGATGGCGACGACGATCGCCGAGACCCCGGGCAATCTCACGGGCGCGCTCAATCGCGTCGCCGAGCAGGGCAATGTCTACGAGGCCGTGCTGTTCTCGCCCACCGGCAGCGTGCTGGCCGTGGCCGGCACCGGTGGTTCGCGCGCCACGCCGGAGCCCCCGCCCGCGCAGGTACTGCGCCTCGCGCGCATGCAGCAGCCATTCGCCAAGATCGAGCAGCAGGCCGATGGCAACCTGCTGTTGCGCGTCGTGGTCCCCGTCAACACCGACGACAGCCTCAATCCGCTGAAACTACTGCAGGTGATCGAGCCGGTGCCGGTGGCGCTGGCGCAGGATGCCGAGCGGGTGCAGGCGGGTGTGCGCGACTACAAGGAACTCTCGTTCTCGCGGCAGTCGTTGACGCGTCTCTACGCGCTCACGTTGACGCTGACGCTGCTGCTGGCACTTACTTCGGCGCTGGGCCTCGCGGTGGTGCTGTCCGAGCGCTTCGCGGCCCCGCTGGGGTTGCTGGCGGAAGGGACGCGCGCGGTCGCGCAGGGTGACTTCACGCGCCGCCAGCCGGTGGTGTCGCGCGATGAGTTGGGTGTCCTCACCGAGTCGTTCAACACGATGACGGCGCAGCTGGCGGAGGCGCACGGCAAGGCCGAGGACAGCCGGCGCGCCACCGAAACCACGCGTGCCTATCTCGAAAGCATTCTTGGCAATCTCTCGGCAGGCGTGCTGGTATTCGACGAACGGCACCGGTTGCGCACGGTCAATCCCAGCGCGGCGGTGATCCTGCAGCAGCCGGTGGCCGATCTCGCCGGCATGGCGCTGGCCGACTGGGGCCGCCGTTTGCCGGCGCTGGCCCCGTTCGCGGAGCTGGTCGCCGAAGGCTTTCGCAGCAGCCGCGAGGGCAAGTGGCAAAAGGAAGCCGCGCTGGCGGTGGCCAACCTGTCGCGCACGCTGCTGATGCGCGGCACGCGGCTGCCGGGCACTGCCACCACCGGCGGCTACGTTGTCGTGTTTGACGATGTGTCGGAGCTGATGCAGGCGCAGCGCGATGCGGCGTGGGCGGAGGTGGCGCGACGGCTCGCGCACGAGATCAAGAATCCGCTGACGCCGATCCAGCTGTCCGCCGAACGGCTGGCCATGAAGCTTTCACCCAAGCTCGAAGGCGCCGACCAGGACATCCTGCGCCGTGGCACGCAGACGATCGTGTCGCAGGTGGGCGCGATGAAACACATGGTGGATGACTTCGCGATCTATGCGCGGCAACCGCGCCCGGGACAGATGCAGAACGTCGATCTGCCGGCCCTCTTGCTTGACGTGCTGGCTCTGTACGACAATCTGCGTCCCCACGTTAGGCTATCCTTGCCGGAAGCGCCCGTCTTCGTCCAGGGCGAACCCACCCGTCTGCGCCAGGTGTTCCACAATCTGCTGAGCAACGCGGTCGATGCCCAGGCCGACGTCGCCGATCCTCATTTCGCGATCACGCTCTCTGCCACTGCTGGCGAGGTCGTCCTCGAATTTGCCGATGGCGGCCCGGGATTTGGCGCCGAGTTACTGGCGCACGCGTACGAGCCGTATGTGACGACGAAAGCAAAGGGCACGGGGTTGGGACTGGCAATCGTGAAGAAGATCATCGACGACCATGGCGGCCGCGTTGCGCTGGACAATAGAACGTCCGGTGGCGCACGAGTTACGCTTACATTTACGCAGGGTCCGGCCGGCAGCAGAAGCGCCGCGGCAACTGTCTAGGGATCCGCACCAATGGCGCATGCAAAGGAAATCCTGATCGTCGACGATGAAGTCGGCATCCGGGAACTGCTGTCGGAAATTCTGCAGGACGAAGGCTATCGCGTCGCGCTGGCTGAAAATGCCAGCGAAGCCCGCGCCTACCGGCAACGGCAACAGCCGGCGCTGGTGCTGCTCGACATCTGGATGCCGGACACCGATGGCGTCACGCTGTTGCGCGAATGGGCGGCCAGCGGCCAGCTGACGATGCCGGTCGTGATGATGTCCGGCCACGGCACGATCGAGACAGCGGTCGATGCCACGAAGGTAGGCGCCTTCGATTTCCTCGAAAAGCCGGTGGGCCTGCAGAAGTTGCTGTCCACGATCGCGCGTGCGCTGAAAAGCGCCGCCGCGCATGAGCCGCGGCGCGTGTCGCTGGCGGTCCTGGGCGGCGGCGCGGCGGTCCGCGAGACGGAACGTGCGCTCGATCAATTACTGGCCGGGCGCCGGCCCATGCTGGTGCTGGGTGAACCCGGCACCGGCCACGATCTCGCAGCCCGCGCATTGCAGACGCCCGATGCACCATGGGTCGCGCTGCAGAACGGCGCGCGCCTCACCGCCAATCCGTTGGCTCTGCTGGAGGAAGCCCGCGAAGGCGTGCTCTATTGCAGCGAGATCGGCCAGTACTCGAAGGGGGAGCAGAAGGGCCTCGCGTTCCTGCTGCCCAAGCTCGACAAGCAGAACGTGACGCTGGTGTGCACAAGTGTCGAGCCCCTCGGCAACCTCGCCGCGGAAGGCAAGTTCGATGCGCAACTGCTGGCGCTGCTGTCCGCGGGCGCGGTCGTGCTGCCGCCACTGCGCAAGCGCCGCGAGGACATTCCGCTCCTCATCGAGCGCTTCTGGCGCGAGGGCACCGGTGATGCCGCGGCGCCGCCGCTGCTCGCCGCACTGCCGCCGGCCGCATTGACCGCCCTTTCCAACGCCTATTGGCCGGGCAACCTCGATCACCTGGCCGGATTCATCCGCAACCTGCTGCTGCTGGGCGGTGAGATCACCACCGAGCATGTCAAGCGCGTGCTCGGTGAAGCCGCGTCACCCAACCCGTCAGTGGCGCCCGAGATCACGTCGCGCTTCTTCGACATGCCCTTGCGCGAGGCGCGCGAAGCCTTCGAGCGCATCTACTTCGAGCAGCTGCTGGGCAAGGAACAGAGCAACATGAGCAAGGTGGCGGAGAAGGCCGGGCTCGAGCGCACGCACCTCTATCGCAAGCTGAAGCAACTCAACATCCGCTTCTCGCGGCGCGTCGACGACAGCGCGGCGTAACGATCCACGCCACTCCACCCCCCTTGAGTACCACCGCCGATCCGAAACGCATGACCGCCCTGATGGTGGGGGCGACCGGCGTCGTCTACGGCGACATCGGCACCAGCCCGCTCTACATGCTGAAGACGGCGTTCAGCGGCACCCATGCGCTGGCGCTGACCACTGCCAACGTGTTCGGCGTGATGTCGGTGGTGTTCTGGGCTCTGGTGATCATCGTCACGCTGAAGTACATCACGCTGATCCTGCGCGCCGACAACAACGGCGAGGGCGGCATCCTCGCGCTGACGGCGTTGGTATCGCGGGGGTTGGCGAAGCAGGAGCGCCGCCGCTGGTGGCTGGTGGGCTTCGGCATCTTCGGTGCGGCAATGTTCTATAGCGACGGCATGATCACGCCGGCCATCTCGGTGCTGTCCGCGGTGGAGGGTATCGAACTTGTCGCGCCTGGACTGCATCCATTCGTCGTGCCGGTGACGCTGGTGATCATCGTGGGGCTGTTCGCGATCCAGCGCCACGGCACGGCCAGCGTGGGCGCGTTCTTCGGTCCGTTGATGGTCGTCTACTTCATTGTCCTGGCGGTGCTGGGCGCGCTGCAGATCATGCGTTATCCGGAGATCCTGGCGGCGCTCAATCCGGTCTATGCGTTCAGGTTCTTTGCCGATTCGCCCGTCGCGGCATTCCTGTCGCTGGGTGCGGTGGTGCTGGCCGTCACCGGCACCGAGGCGCTTTATACCGACATGGGGCACTTCGGCAAGGCGCCGATCCGTCGCGCCTGGCTGGGGTTCGTGATGCCGGCGCTCCTCATCAACTACTTCGGCCAGGGCGCGCTGATCCTGCACGATCCGTCAGCGGTAAAGAGTCCGTTCTACCTGCTCGCACCCGACTGGGCGTTGATCCCCCTGGTCATCCTGGCGACCTGCGCGACCGTCGTTGCGTCGCAGGCCGTGATCTCCGGCGCGTTCACGCTGACCCGCGCGGCCATCCAGATGGGTTATTGCCCGCGTTTGAAGATCCTGCACACGTCCGAGAAGCAGATCGGCCAGATCTACGTGCCGTTCGTCAACTGGATCCTCTTCATCGCGGTGGTCCTGCTGGTGCTGACCTTCCGCACGTCGTCGAACCTCGCCGGCGCCTACGGCATCGCGGTGACGATGGCGATGCTGATCGATTCCATCCTGATCTTCGTGGTGATGCGCCGGCTGTGGCACTGGTCGCGGTGGCTGGCCGTGGCCATCGCCGCGCCGCTGACGCTGATCGATCTCACGTTCTTCGCGGCCAACTCGCTCAAGATTCCCGATGGCGGCTGGGTGCCCCTCGCGATCGGCGGCGTGATCTTCATGCTGCTGACCACGTGGAAGCGCGGCCGTGCGGTGCTGATGGACCGGCTCTCCGAGGACGCGTTGCCGCTCAACCAATTCATCGAGAGCATCGAGGTTGCGCCGCCCATCCGCGTGGATGGCACCGCGATCTTCATGACCTCCACGCTCGATAGCGTGCCGCATGCGCTGCTGCACAACCTGAAGCACAACAAGGTGCTCCACCAGCGCGTCGTGTTCCTCACCGTGATCATGCGCGACGTGCCGTTCGTCGACGATGCCGAACGCATGGAAGTGCGCACGCTGGGGTGCGACTTCTACCAGTTCCTCGCGTACTACGGCTTCAAGGAAGACCCCGATATCCCGGAGCTGCTGGAAGAATCCGGGCGCCGCGGCTTCGAGTTCGAGATGATGGAGACATCGTTCTTCGTCTCGCGCGAGACGCTCATCCCCACCGGCGCGCCCGGCATGGCGCTGTGGCGCGAGCGGCTCTTCGCGTCGATGTCGAAGAACGCGGTCAAGGCCTCCGAGTTCTTCCGGATCCCCACCAACCGTGTCGTGGAGCTGGGCACGCAGATCGAGTTGTAGCGCGTCCTGCCACGAATGAAAAACGCCGGCACGTAGCCGGCGTTTTCAGGTTGCAGCTGCTTTGCCGCGGTCAGGCAGCAACCATCTGCGCCCGGATCGTCTTCATCGCCTTGCTCTCGATCTGCCGGATGCGCTCGGCCGACACGCCATATTCCGTCGCGAGATCCTGCAGTGTCAGCGTCGAGTCGTCCTCCTTCAGCCAGCGCGCCTCGATGATCCGGCGGCTGCGATCGTCCAGCCGGGACAGCGCACTTTGCAGGCTTGCCGTGCGATTACGGGCCGTCTGCGCGCGTTCGACGATCTTCGACGGCTCGTCTTCCGTATCGGTCAGGTAGGCGATCGGCGAGACGAAGTTCTCTTCATCGCCGGGTGTCGGGTCGAGCGCCAGATCGTGGCCCGTCAACCGGGTTTCCATCTCGACCACGTCCTCGGGCTTGACGCCCAGATCCTTGGCAATCCTGGCGGCGTCAGCCACCGACAGCGCGGCCGAACTGGCCTTCATGCTGCGCAGGTTGAAGAAGAGCTTGCGCTGCGCCTTGGTGGTGGCAACCTTCACCAGCCGCCAGTTGCGCAGGACGTATTCGTGCATCTCGGCGCGGATCCAGTGCAGCGCGAACGACACAAGGCGCACGCCGCGCTCGGGGTCAAAGCGCTTGACGGCCTTCATCAGCCCGACATTGCCTTCCTGGATCAAGTCGGCCTGCGGCAGGCCGTAGCCCACGTAATTGCGCGAGACCGCCACCACCAGTCGCAGGTGCGACAGCACCAGTTCGCGGGCGGCAGCAATGTCGTCCGTGGCGTTCAGGCGCCGGCCTAGCGCCGTCTCCTGTTGCTGCGTCAGCAGCGGGAACCGGTTGACGGCCTGAATGTAGTGATCGAGGCTTCCCAGCGATGCGGGGGTCGGGAAGGCCAGGGCGGTATTAGTCATGCCACGTCTCCTTGTAGGGCGTCGTGTGGGGCAGGCCTCGAACGTTGACTACCTGCCTGCACCTGACGCTATTTTAGCACTCGACCTCTATGAGTGCTAAGCCGGAAAGGAAGTTCCCGACTGAATTACTCGGGTTTGTCCAACCTTGGGGGCGTTAAGGGCGGAACCTGGCGTCGCGGCTTGTGCGTTGCGACAGGTTCGCGTGATGTGCAATCAAGGACTTAACTTACCAGCATGCGCCTCTGGCGGCACCCCGATGCGACGGCCGGCGGCTCCGTCTGACTACCGGCGACCGGCCCGGACGACTGGCGTCCGGGGTCTAAACAGTCAGGCCGGGGGCGGGGACGACTCCGGCAGCAGCGCCTCGACGAATTCCCGCGCCACGAAGGGCCGCAGGTCGTCGACCCCTTCACCGACCCCGATGAACGTCAGCGGGACCGGATGCTGCTTGGCAATGGCGGCGACCACGCCGCCCTTGGCGCTGCCGTCGAGCTTGGTCACGATCAGCCCGGTGAGCCCCACGGCCGCATCGAAGGCCTTCACCTGCGCTAGCGCATTCTGGCCGGTATTGGCATCGACGACCAGCAGCACGGCGTGCGGGCCGCCCGGCTGCGCCTTGGCAATGACGCGCTTGACCTTGCGCAGTTCCTCCATCAGATGGGCCTGCGTCGGCAACCGTCCGGCGGTGTCCGCCAGCACGACGTCGATGCCTCGTGCGCGGGCGGCCTCGACGGCATCGAACACCACCGAGGCGGCGTCACCGCTCGCTTGCTGGATCACCGCCACGCCGTTGCGCTCGCCCCATACGGTCAACTGCTCGCGCGCCGCGGCGCGGAACGTGTCGCCTGCCGCCAGCAGCACGGAGAGCCGTTGGTGCTGCAGCCACTTGGCCAGCTTGCCGATCGACGTGGTCTTGCCGGCGCCATTGACGCCGGCCAGCATGATCACGAACGGGCGTTCGGGGCCGATCACCAGCGGCTTTTCGAGCGGCCCGATCAGGTCCACCATCGCGTCGGCCAGCACGGCGCGCGGTTCGGCCGCCTCGCCGGCGCGCTTCCAGCGCTGCCGCAAATCGTTCAACAGGTGGTCGGTGGCGTCAACGCCGACATCCGCGGTCAGCAGCGCCGACTCGAGCTCCTCCAGTGCGGCGTCGTCGAGCGTGCGGCGCGAGAACACGCCCGCCAACGCACTGGAAAGCTTCCCGCGGGACAGGCCGAGGCCGGCCTTCAGCCGGTCGGCCCATGACGGCGCCGGCACGGCGGGCGTGGCAGACTGGGGGGGCGCGGCGGGCGCCGGGTCCTGCTTCTTGCGGAACAGATCGAACAACGTGGAACCCCGATCATGCGCGGCACGACTTGCGTACCGGGCCTAAAGACACCAATTCTACCGTTACCCCCGACGACGACCTTTCATGCCGACCCCCTCCCCCCAACGCGTGCGCATCATCGGCGGCCACTTCCGTGGCCGCGTGATCCGCTTCCCCAAGTCCACCAGCCTCCGCCCCACGCCCGACCGCGTCCGCGAGACGCTGTTCAACTGGCTGGGCCAGGACCTGCACGACCTGACGGTGCTGGATCTGTACGCGGGCAGCGGCGCGCTGGCGCTCGAATCGCTGTCGCGCGGCGCGGCGCGGGCCGTGGCGGTGGACCGTGATCCGGCACTGGTACGCGCGGTCGAAGCCACCGCGGCCGAGTTCGGCGCGGAGGGCCTTGAAGTCCATGCCGGCCTGGCGAAGAGCTTCCTTCAACGCGAATCCCGGCGCTTCGACGTCATCTTCCTCGATCCACCTTTTGCGACCGACGAATGGGCGTGGTTGTTACCCGCGTGCGTCGCGCGTCTGGCCGGGGGTGGCGCCCTCTACGCCGAAGCGCCGCGGCTGCTGGAGCCGCCTCCGGCGTTGACCGTCGTGCGGCACGCGCGGGCCGGACAGGTACATTATCATCTGCTCCGCCACGCGGACCCACCGCTCGAATCCCCATGATCAAGGTCGTCTATCCCGGCACGTTCGATCCCCTGACGCGGGGCCACGAGGATCTCGTCCGCCGCGCGGCGCACGTGTTCGACCAGGTGGTGGTCGGCGTGGCCGAGAGCGCCGCCAAGCGGCCGATGTTCACGGCCGCCGAGCGCGTCGACATGGCACGCGAGGTGCTGGCCCCGCTGCGCAACGTGGAAGTGCTCGGCTTTTCCTCACTGCTGATGGATTTCGTGCACGCGCAGAACGCGAAGATCATCCTGCGCGGCCTGCGCGCCATCTCCGACTTCGAGAACGAGTTCCAGATGGCCGGGATGAACCGCCATCTCTACCCGGACGTGGAGACGCTGTTCCTCACGCCGGCGGAGCAGTACACGTTCGTGTCAGCCACGATCATCCGCGAGATCGCGCGGTTCGGCGGGGACGTCTCGCACTTCGTGGATCCGTCGGTGGCGGCGCGGCTGCGCGCGCGCGTGGCGGAAGGCTGAACCATGGCGCTGATGATCACCGACGCCTGCATCAATTGCGATGTCTGCGAGCCGGAGTGTCCCAACGACTCGATTGCGCAGGGGCCGGAGATCTACGTGATCGATCCGGCCAAGTGCACTGAATGCGTCGGGCATTTCGATGTGCCGCAGTGCCGCGAAGTGTGCCCGGTGGACTGCATTCCGCTCGACCCCGACCACAGCGAGTCGCGCACGGAGTTGATGCACAAGTACGAAGGCCTGATGGTGGCCAAGGGGCTGGTGCCTCCAGGCTGACGACATGCACGAAGCGGCCACGATGGCATGAACCGGCGCCGTCGATGCAACGAAAACGGGCACCTCGCGGTGCCCGTTTTCGTTGCTGCGGATGTTGAATGCTATTTCGGGTAGTTCATCTGTATGCGGGCATTGCAGGAGTTGCCGCCGCAGCTGACGAAACCAGGGTTGCCGCCTTCGGCCGGGTACCAGTTGCGGAAATTGAAGAAGTACCTCTGCCCCGGCACCAGCGAAACCGGCGGGGCGCCGACGTTCCACGTGATGCTGGCCGTGTTGCCGTAACCCAGGCTGTAGGGCCCGCTGGCACCCGACGAATCCGGGTTGCGGAAGTCACACGAGCTCTTGGACAACGTCATGTGCCGGAACGTGGGCGGCCCGTTGTGTTCACCGATTTGGGTGGTATTGGACGAAGCGTAGGCCGCAGGCGAACTCGGCACCGTGAACTCCACCACGAACACGCCGTTCGCCGCGAAACCGCCGTTGGGTTGCGTGTCGATCGGCACGTTGTCTCCCCAGCTTCTGGTGACACGCGAAACGTTGGGATACGAGCCGCAGAAATCGGTCCCGCCCGTGGATTGCTGCCACGCGACCGTGGTGGACGCCGCTACTACGCCGGGGGCAAACGCATTGGTGGCCGTGACGGAGTAGTTCACCGATCCCGCGGTGGCCGCAGTGGCCGCGCACGTGGACGACGTGCTGGTGCAGTTGGTCCACGTGTAGGACTGCGGCGAATTGGTGCAGGAAGCCGTCAGCGTGACCGTTTGCCCGGTAAACGCCGTTGCGCTGCTGGACGTGACCGTGGTGCAGACCGGCGCCGCGGTGGGCGCGGCCTGCCAGTTGACGTTAATCGAGGCGTTGCCCGAACCCGCGCCATTGGTGGCGATGAGGCTGTAGGTTTTCAAGCCGGCGGCGGGGGACGCATCGCTGCAGTTGGCGCTGCTGCCCGCGCAACCGGTCCACGCGTAACTGACGGGGCTGTTGCTGCACGACGACGTGATGGTCAACGTCTGGCCCACAGTGGGGTTCGGGATGCTGGGAAAGAGCGTGCACGCCGGCGTCAGTGGAATCTGCGTTCCACCCCAGTTGACGGTGATGAACGATTGAGCGCTGGTGCCGGCCGAGTTGCTGCCGGTGACCGAGTACGTCCGCGGGCCGGTGACTGTCGACGACGTGGAACATTGCCCTTGGCTGCAAGTGACGCCGGACCACGAATAGCTGGTGGGATTGTTGGCGCAGTTCGCGAACAGCACGATGGGCGTGTTGACCAGCGGGCTTTCGTTGCTGGCAAATGCCGAGCACACCGGCGTGAACACGTTGCCGCCGCCGCCGCCACCGCCGCCACCACCGCCACCACCGGCGGGCTTCCATTCGACGTCGACCGCACCGCGCGGGCCGGTACCCGACGCATTGGCGCCGGCGACGGCATAGCGTGCAAAGCCCGCCGTGTTCGACGAAATCGCGCAAGTCGTCGACGAGCTGGAACACGTCGGGATGAAGCCGCAGAGGCCCTGGATCAGCGCATTGCACTCAAGCCAGTCGATGCGCGTGGGCGACAGGCTGCAGTTGGCGGTGAGCGTGAGCGTGCTGCCGGCGGTAGGCGTGGGATTGCTGGCGCCGATCGAGCACACTGGCAACGGGCCGATGGCGGTCCACGTCACGTTGATGGGCAGCGGCGTGCCCGGACCCGCCGCGTTGCTGGCGGTGACGACGTATGTGGCGGCCCCCGCCGTCGTGCGCGTGACCTGGCAGGTGTTGCTGGTGCTGGTGCAACCGGTCCATGCAAAGGCAGTGGGACCGTTGGTGCAACTGGCCGTGAGGATCAGCGTGGAGCCCACGGCGGGAGTGGCCGAGTTGGCGGCCATCGTGCAGGTGGGCGTGCCGGCGGCAGCCGGCGGTACGATAGACGTGCCGATCGGCTGGCAGAACGCGACGGGACGCAACGGGTTGCCGTCGCCCTCGGCCTTGTGGCCCTTGGCGATCATCGCATCGTAGACCGACTGCTGGTTGGTGTAGCGGTGATTGACGTCAGAGCGCTGGTTCCACAGCCGGTACACGGGGGACGTGTCGACCGGGCAAAGGCCGGTGTTCGGGTCCACGGCGAACGCACGTAAGACCTCGTCGGCTTCGAACTGCCATTGCTGCGGAAACTTGATCTTGACCTGCCCGCACTCGTCCGCCTTGGAGGAGTAGAAGTGCGAATCGATGCCGGCTTCCGGGCGACCGTAAAAGCGGCAGACAGGTGAGGTGCTGGGGACGTTGGCTCCGATTTTCACCACCGGAAACCGATAACCGGTGCGGGCCCAGCCGACAAAGAATCCGGTATCGAGATTGGTGATTTCGAGCGGGTCGATCGTGACGAAATAGTGATCGAGGGTCTTGTTGTAGAACTCGATCAATTCGGTCTGGTCGTTGTCGGCCACGGCCGCGATCGATGGTGCGATCAACGGAATTGAGGTGGCGGCGAACAACAGGCCAAGCAGTAGATTTTTGCGCATGTGGAGTCGTCGGGAATAACCCCGCCGCAGGGAATAAAGGAATGAAACCATTATAGGACATCTCCCACGTCCGAATAGTTAACTCGCCGACATACGCGCCCGATCTGTGGCCGTACGGCAACGCTGTCGTGATGCGGCGACAGTAGCGCGTATCATGCGTCCTACAAAAACATCACCCGTTTGCCGCGAGCGGCATCGCGTCAGGTTGATCGACGATGAGATCGATCGACGCCACCTGAAGTTGCAGCCCCTTGATCTGCGAAC
>Ga0335394_10005517_pt1 | contig 14293 bp, 10 predicted proteins | sample MAT03_FD_205741 | JGI IMG/M metagenome (GOLD analysis project Ga0335394, IMG submission 205741) | Freshwater microbial communities from Lake Fryxell liftoff mats and glacier meltwater in Antarctica - MAT-03 (spades assembly) (version 2) ...
CGTTACCATCTCCCAAGAATGTTAAGAGGTCTTCCAGCAGTTCCCCAGCTTCCTCCTTTGTCCAAGCATAGGGACGCTGGTAGAGGGGAATGATGAACACAAAGTCATCGCTAAAGATTTTCCTAATTGGGTGTTCCTCACCCTTGATGCTGACACGATTCATGCTTGGTTCCTGTGTTATATGTGGTTGGTAATTGCTTCTTTAAAGTCAATTTTTCCTGTTACTAGAATACCATGCTCAAGCTTGGAAACGCTAACTCTCAATTTAGCCTATGCAGCCTAGTTTAATCCGTCCCGCCGCAAGTTTAAATCTGCGGCTAAATTACCCATTTTCCGCCTGACTTCTCATCAACTTTTGCACACTTCCCAACGCCCGATTTAATTCGTAACTCTTTCTTTCTGAATTCTGCAAAAAAGCCTGTTGTTCTTCCTCAATCATCAACACATCCTGCCGCACCAAACCATCTAATAATTTTTGAGCCGCACCAAAACAACTATCTTTGATAAACTTGCGAAACCAAACGGGCAATTTGTGCAGCCGCCAAAACGCATTTAATGAGGTAAAATGAATTAAATAAGCGCGAGTTGCTGTCTCGCTTACCGGGCAAACCAAGCAGTAAATCTTAAAGTCATTCCCTAAAGTTGAAACCCAGTGTGGGTAAACATAACTCACATCTAAAGGTTCCGGGTGCAGTTGTCGCAAAGATTTAAAAAATAACTGAGATATCGACCAAATTTTATCTATTTTGTAATAACTTTGTGCCTGGTAAAGAGCCGTTACTTGATGCTCATCTTCCTCTAAAGTATCTAACACTGGATTTGCCCAAGCTTGCCAATCATCGTGCAAATGTCCGTGGTACATATCCATCAAGTTTTCAATCAAAAATGAATAATGTGCCTGACAGTCGATGACTGAAACTGTCGCAATATAATTGAGATGTTCCCACTCAGGCAAATCCAGTAAATTGGTTTTTTCGGCTTGGGTTGCGTCGCCGGGAAACAGCCAAATAAAACCGTTTTGTTCCTTGACTGGATAAGAGCGAATTTTGCAGTTAGGTAGCTTTTGATTTTCTGCTAAATAATCGACTTCGGCGCATTCTCCGCTGGCATTTAACCGCCATCCGTGGTACGCGCATTCGATTAAATCGCCTTTGATTTTGCCGTGGCTGAGTTTAACTTGTCGGTGCGGACATCTGTCTTCTAAAGCGTTGATTTTGCCTGCACTGTCGCGGAAAAGTACGATCGCCCGATGCCACAATATCACAGCCCGCGGCTGACTCTGTACCTCTGTGCTGCGGGCGACTGTATACCATTGCTCCAAATTAATGCTCAACTCGCGGATGTGAGTTTTTTGTCCCGTTGCAGATGCGGATTTTATCGCCTTGTCTTGCATTACAAATGTTCCCAAATAACGCCCATAAAACAACCCAATTTTACAAAATAACAGCCGGGAAAGTAACGACCATAAATCTTTTTAAATCTCCATTCTGACAAATACCTGTCGCTGGCTAAATGCTTCAACCACCTTGGCGATAATCTAAATTTTAATAATCTTGAAGCATTGCGAAATCCGTATTTGGAACAGTCGGGCATAAAATCTCTCGCTGCACCTATTATGTAGCCGAGTGTAGCAGGTGTTTCGACTTCCGATACATTATCTAAAAAGACGACTTTGCCGTGCGGATTTAATAATATTTTAATTGCTTGGAATGTAGTGGGGAGATGTTTGAGGTGGTGAAAAGTGGAGCAACTTACGATTAAATCGAATTTGCGATCGAGCGCTAATTGACTGGCATCCATTTGGATGTATTCGATATTGGGGGCTGAGCGTTTTTGACTGGCGATTGCCAGCATTTTTGCTGATAAATCGACCGCTACTACATGATCGTAATACTTGGCTAATTCAAAAGCAAGAATTCCAGAACCGCAGCCAATATCTAATGCTGTACCTTTGCTGGCAGACAGGTTTTTAGTAAAGAAATCATTCTGGCTTTGCAAGGTGGCAGCAAAATCGTATTCTGTTGCAAAAACATCAAACGCTACAGATTGATTGCGAATTTTTTGGTTACTTTTTAGCATTGATTTTTGCCTGAAACTAATTTTATATTTTAACCGCAAATGCACTCCGATAAACACCGATTATCAACAGTTTCTCCAGACATCGGAATTTTATTTTTCCGAATGCAGTGCGACCCAGCTACAAACCAATTTGATCAATAGGTCATTGCGAAAAAACAATAGTAGGTTGTAGGGGCGGGTTTAGCTAAAAATCTATGATACAAGCCAGTTTGTGAAGGCAAAACCCGCCCTCCCCCTCCCCTAAGAATCTATGATAGAAGCCAGTTTGTGAAGGCAAAACTTAGTCGTCGTTCCAGCGGACAGGATATAAATCCGCCCCGCTGGCAACCTTAGATTTTTAGTACGCCTTCTGGATTCACCGTCAAGAGCGATCGCCTTTGCAAACCCTCCTGGTATAAAATAGCATTAGCTGCCAACAAACCGCTGCTCACCGCCCTTTCCATTAAACCGCAAGGAAACGGCATTTTTACCCAATCTCCCGCAAACAAAAGATTCGGCACAGCACAGCAAGTCTCCGGGCGTTCCGCATAACTACCGGGCGGATAACCGGAGAAATTCTTTTGATTTACCAACTCCCGGTGTAGCAGAGTTGCTGCTTTTAATTCCGGCACAATTTCATACAATTCTTCCTCAAAAGTCGCGAGCAAAACTTCCTGATTGGGGAATTCCTTCTCTTTGTAACAATAAGCGTGCAATTCCACTACGCTACCGCCAGTTTTCTGATTCCACTCGATGAACTGATCCTGAATTTTGTGGTAAAGTGTGATGCTGTCAGTCAGTTTGTAGCCCGACAGTGAACTGAAATTGCTGTGTTCCCAGGGAAAATCGCGATCGAACCAAAAACGCCCCACCGCAAACGGATCGGCTATTTTTAATGCCTCGATTCGGCTCTGCACCTGGGGATTCACCTCACCGCTACCCAAACTAAACAAATGCTGCATCCCCGGAACATCCGCCGCAAAAACATAATAATCAGCCTTCAATGTTTCCCCCACATTCTGCGGCTGCGACTTATTCGTAGCGGCGGCTAACTGTATCTCATCGGCTTTTTTCTCAACTACCTTAAATCTGGGCAAATCCCGCTGAGCAGGCCCGCTCACAACTCGCCCCTCAGCATCAAAAACTGCCCCGTGACAAGGACAATGAAATTGACCGTCGTTTTGTTTCTGAACTGTGCAGCCTTGGTGAGTGCAACTCAGAGAAATTGCTTCTTTTCCTCCGGGGGCGCTGGCAAATACGCTGTCTCCCGCGCCGAAATATTCGGTAGAGTTGCTGTCAGTTAACAGGGCGTTTCGTTTCACCCAAAAAGGAACTTTACTTTGCACGTCTCCCGACTGATAAGTCAAAGAATCAATCTGGCCATTTTCCCAGTGAATATTACTAACTGCGACATCTGTTAATACTTTGCCACCTTTGCTTTCAATGGCTCTGGCAATCGGCTGCACCAAACTCGTGCCCATATCTTGCCGCGTGCCGTTGAAGGCTAAACCTTCTGGATTTCCGAAAAAGTAAAAGTGGAAAAATTGCATTAATTCTCCCACGCTCAATTCGTCGGGAGCGTTGAGACTAGATTTTGCAAAAGGCAGAAAATACAAATCATAAAGTCCGCGCGGGAATTCACCTTTTACCCAGTCAGCAACTGATATGTTGTCGAGGCGAGCGAAACTTTTTTGAGTTTGAAAACCGCCGATTTCTCGAAAGACTTGCCAGTGAGCGGGTTTTGTGAGATTGATTCCCCACTTGAGTCGATTGGGAGAAGATATTCCCAAGTCAACTATATTCCAGGGGAAAGCTGAATGATTGGGTCGGAAAACTTCTGGTTGGTATTTGCCGTCTCGAAACACGACGGCGTAGGATTCTAAAGATACAAAGTTATCGGTAATTTCTAATTCTTCAACTACACTTTTGAGGTTGTAATATTGCGGGAAAAAACCGTGGAAACCGTGTTCCATCATAAAGGTTTCGTTCCCGACTTGTATCGGCCAGCTAGCAATTTTGCCGCCGAGTTGGGGCGATTTGTCCAGCAGCATCACGGCGAAACCCCGTTGGGACAGTTCGTAAGCACAGGCGAGTCCGGCTAAGCCTGCGCCGACAACTACAACGGTTTTAGGTTTATTCAGCATTCGCGGCAAGTCAAGAGAGTCTTGCCCAAAAACGACGGGATCGGGCTTGGAAAATCGAGAGTAGCCCAGTAGCCCGCCGGCGGCACCGACTCCCAGGAATTTGAGGGCGGTGCGTCGAGAAATTGGTTGCGATAGCGGGGAGTTGGTTGATTCACTCATAAAGCTGGTTCAAACAAATAGGTCATCCGATTTTAGATTTTAGATTTTAGAGGCGACTCGCGGATGCTTCCGGGGACTTGTACATCAAAACATCTCAAATCGCCTTTTGTCTCTAAAATTCTTCCGCGATCGGGTATATGCCATAAGCCATATATCATAAGACCTAAAACATGATACTGGCAGAAATACTCAGACAGATTACCGAGTTGCAGCGAGTCGATCGCAAATAATCTATCTGAGGTATGATGTTTCCGTGGCTCATGTAAAGTAATATCAAGCCCGCTGCATCGAGACCCAAGTGTAAAACCCATCACCTAAAATCCGTAGATTTATTACCCGTGACAGTTAAACTATCGTGGAAATTGCGCCGGCGAGAGTTTCTGAAAGCTTTCTCACTCGGCTTAGCCGCCCCTTTTTTCTATAACACCGCAGCACATTCTCAAGACTATTCAAATCTCGAAAAAAGTGCGTTAGCCACCAATCCCACAGCCCGAGAAAACCAAAAACCCGGCACCGCAGACTGGGAGTTGGAAAATCCGGCTACCAAGCGAGAAATCGAAGGTTATGCGTCTCTAACTAGCGTCAATCTCGGCGGCGAAATTAAATTATTTGTCAATACTAAAGAACCCAATTATACCATAGAAATATTCCGCACCGGATGGTATGATGGACTCGGCGGCCGCCGGATGAACGACCCAATTGTGCGGAAGGGAATCAGACAGTCTCCGCCGAGAGAAGATGAAGCATCGGGACTAATAGAATGCGATTGGAAAGACCCGTATATTTTGCGAATTGGCGATCGCGCTTCGGACTGGACTAGCGGCATTTATTTAGCAAAACTCACCACCAGCCGAACGTCCAAGCAAAGTTATATCATCTTTACAGTCCGGGATGACGATCGCAAATCCGACATTTTATTTCAATCCAGCGTCACCACTTTTCAAGCGTACAACAATTGGGGCTACAAATCGCTTTACCGCTGGAACAGTCAGGCCAAACAAGCCTACAAAGTTTCCTTTAATCGGCCCTACGCCATGAGTCCCAACCGCAAAGCAGCTTACGGTATAGGTGCGGGGGAATTTCTGACAAACTTTCAGCCAAAAAGGAGAACTTCGAGCGCTGGTTGGGAATACAATATGGTCAGATGGCTAGAAAAAGAAGGCTATGATGTTACCTATGCCACCAATATTGACACGCATTTTAACTCCCGGTTGCTGTTATCTCACAAAGCATTTTTATCCGTAGGTCACGACGAATATTGGTCGCGAGATATGCGGAAAAATATTGAAGCAGCTAGAGATGAAGGAGTCAGCATCGGCTTTTTTGGTGCTAATATTTGCTATTGGCAGATCCGCCTAGAACCCAGCCGGATTACTGGCGAAGTAAACCGAACTGTAGTTGCTTATAAAGAAATGGCAGACTTAGACCCTCTGGGCGGATTGACTCAGGAAGTTGGTGTAGTTAATTTACCTTTAGAAATAGCTGCTTCTGGGGAGCTTAATTATGGAATTGGCAAACCAAAACCCAGTCAAATAGCTACTTCCAATAAATCGCCCGCACTTTATTCCTTAGTAACAACTCGCTGGCGCGATCGCACTGTCGGCAGTCCAGAAGATGCTTTGATCGGCGTTATGTACGAGACATTTCAAGTTAATGCTGATATTGTCATTGATGAAAATGCCCCCGATTGGCTGCTAGAAAAAACCCAGTTAAAAACGGGCGACAAGTTGCCGGGACTGTTGGGTTATGAGGTCGATCGAATGTTTGGCAATGCCCCGAAAAACATAGTTCGGATCGCCCATTCTCCATACCCTTACGGCGGCGGCACTCGCTATGCTGACATGACGGTTTATACAGCAAATTCGGGGGCGAAAGTATTCGCGACTGGTTCGATGCAGTGGGCGTGGGGATTGGACGATTACAATGCGCCACAATTGCGATCGCCAGTTTTAAATGCTGGAGCTCAGCAGATAACGCGAAACGTTTTGGCAAAGCTGTTAAATTCAGCTAAACATTGAATTATTTAATAAGTAAATCCACAAAAAACGTAGGGTGCGCACTGCGCACCTTACCTTTTTTGAGCTTGAAAAGTTGCTTTTAATTTGCGATCGATTGTTTCTGCGTTATCGATCAGATCGGCGATCGACTGGATTGTGTAAAATTATCTAAATAATTAAGTGGTTTTACACATAACTTAGGGAGCGTGAGTAATATATGTCACAATTATTAGATCGATCGCTAAAAACCTCATAAATTTTGAAGTTTTTAATAGCCGATGGCTCGCGGGCGAAATACTCGTGTCACAATAAACACACATGAATATGAACAAGTGGAGAATTTGGTTTTTATTAGTATTAACAACATTTTTGTGCTGCGTGCAAGTACCTGTAGTCGCAAAAATTACCGATGTGGCAACTCAAGTCAACACCAAAACTGAAATATTGCGCCGCCAACTTGTCGCCGCCCAAAATCTCCAATCAGCCGGACTCTACCGCCAAGCTTGCAATACTTTGCTCCCAGTTTTAGAATTGGCTGAATTTGATTGTGCCAACTTAATTGACAACCAAATATCTCCGACAGAAAAAGCAATTATTGAAAATTTGCCAAACAGTGAAATCAGCGCCTCTGGATTGAGAATTTTAGGCGATGTCTTGCGGCTGACTGGTGCTTTGAACAATTCACAAATCATGTTAAATCGCAGTTTGGCCGCCGCTCAAAACTTGCAAATGGATGCGGCTGTCAGTGCTGCGTATCTCAGTCTAGGAAACACTCAGCGAGCTTTCGGGAAGCGGCAAGAAGATATCAAGAAGGATGCTCAGGCTAATTATGAAAAAGCTTTAGATTTTTACGAAAGGGCGATCGCCAGTTCTGCATCAACCCAACAATTACAAGCTAAACTAAATAAACTCAGCCTGCTTGTCAGCAATCTACCCGACTCAGATATCAGGAATTTGTGGCAAGAAATCAAGTCAAAAGTTGACAATTTGCCCGCCACTACGCAATCCATTTACGATCGCATCAACTTTGCGGAAAGTCTCGGTTGCTTGAGTATGCAAGTCATCGATCCGCACGTCGATACTATTAAATGGCCTTTCCCGCCCGCAGTCAACCGCTGCGCGATCGACTCTCCGCGTAAAAATGTCGAACCACCCGCATTAATTTATGTTGCTAAACTCTTAGCAACCGCCGCCCATGATGCTGATAAATTAGGGAATTTGCGGGCAGAATCCTATGCGAAAGGGAGTCTCGGCGAGTTGTACGAAATAACTGGGCAGATATCCGAGGCCAGACAATTAACCGATCGAGCTTTGGGCATTGCACAGTCGATCCAAGCAGCGGATCTTGCCTATAAATGGCAGTGGCAATTGGGAAGATTGACGGTTAAAAGCAAGGGAGACAAAAAAAGTGCGATCGCCGCATATCAAGCATCAGTTCAAACCCTCCAATCGCTGCGAAAAGATTTAATTGCAGTCAATCCAGATGTGCAGTTTTCCTTCCGAGACAACGCCGAACTCGTTTACCGCGAACTCGTAAATTTACTCTTGACAACCGAGGGAAACACTCAACCAAATCAGGCAAATCTTGAACAAGCAATTAAACAAATAGATGCACTGCAACTAGCAGAAATCGAAAACTTCCTGCGGTGCAACGTTTCGCTTTCCTTGCCACTAAATCGCATAGCCAACAATCAAGCCGCCTTGATTTATCCAATTATTCTAGAAAACAGAATAGCAATTATTCTCCAAGTTTACGGACAGCCGCTGGCATATTACGAAACTTCAGTTTCTAGAAAAACACTAGAAACAGTCATGCAAAACTTGCAATCAAACTTGAGAGAACGAGGAAAGACACCCAAGGTAATAGTTGAATCGCAGAAACTGTACAAATGGTTAATTGAGCCGCTAGAACCGCAACTCAAGCAAAACCCTCAAATTGAAACATTAGTATTTGTACTGGACGGAAATCTGCGGAATATACCGATGACAGTGCTTTATAATGGCAAAACCGATCGGTATTTAGTAGAAGATAAATATGCGATCGCCATTTCGCCCAGCCTCGAACTTTTTGCACCAAAACCGCTACCACAAAAATTAAAAGTCTTCATCGGCGGCATAGGTGAACCGCAAAACATTGACGGTAAAAACTTTGAAACTATCCATAAACTGCGAGAAGAATTAGAGGGAATTACCAAAAAAGTTGCCGCCAGTAAACCCCTACTAGACAAAGATTTTACCAAGGCAAATATTCGGAATCAACTGCAAACAGGCAACTTTTCAGCAGTCCATTTAAAAACTCACGGCGAATTCAGTTCCGATCCCGACGAAACTTATATTGTGGCTTACAAACAACTCCTCAAAGGTCAAGATATCGCCAACTTAATCACAACCGAAACATCAGAGCGCTATAACAATATTGAACTGCTAGTTTTGAGTGCTTGTCAAACAGCAGCAGGAGACAACCGAGCAGTTTTAGGACTTGCGGGAATTGCTGTGCGTGCGGGAGCTCGCAGCACTTTATCAACCTTGTGGGAAGCGCAGGATGCACCGAATACGGAACTGATGTTAAATTTTTACGATGAACTGTCGAAACCCGGAATGACGAGGGCAAAAGCGCTGCATCTTGCACAGCAATCGCTGTTTGAAAAATATCCTGCGCCTAATATTTGGGGAACATATATTTTGGTTGGTAATTGGTTGTGAATGATCGAGATTTATCGCTAACCCGCTTTTTATAAGTAGTAATGTGCGCATTGCGCACCCTACATAGAGTAATAGGTTTAGTCGTTATTTATCAAAACCGGGCCAACTAACGGTTCTTTACTTAACTCTTTTCTCCCAATAGACTCTAACAATTTATTCCAGTGATTTTTAAATTTTTCATCTTGTGGCGAAGTTAACAGCACATCGCCCAAATGAGTCAATGAATCGTACCAAATATCAGGCGAAGCTGCATTAATCAAACGCTCCCTTTCTGCCGTCATTTCCACCCGCTTTACCGATCCATCTACAACCAAGTCTGCACGATCAGTTATACTTTTATTACAGTATATTCTCAAGAACCAACGGTAAGTTTTACTTTCTTCTAAGACATATTTGGAAGATAAAGGTACACTAATACTAACGATTCCAGGAGTTTGGGATAACTGGAAAGTTGTTTCATAAATCACAGTTTTCTCGTCTTGAGTCAGTATCACAAATTCTCCCCTTTTTATGTCTTCACGAATGTAGGGAATGTAAAACCAAAAAGTAGGACGTGCAGAAGTTGTTAACCCTAGGTTTTTGGGAGGAATCAAAGCAGTTAGCCGCTGCTTGGTTTGTTTGCAAGACGAGTTTGATGGGTCGAGTCCACCTCCTGGTGTAGTGTTAGGATCTGGAGGTGTTTGAGGTGTTTTCGATATTTGTTGTATGGGAGAATAGGTGAAATTTGCGATCGGCAATCCAGACTCGATCGCCCAAATTAAAGCCAACACTAACTGCAATTGAACTTTATACATATATTTCTTTTTTATTCCAGTCCCTATACGCTGGGACTTTGTTTTTATAGGCTCGGTTTCAACCGCTGAGGATGCTTAAGATCGATCGTACAAAAACAAGATACCACCAGTCGCCACTAAAGCCAAAACCGCAGGAACCAAAGGCATCCAACCCCCGAAAGCCATAATTGCCATACAGCCTTGATACACTACAAAAATCATAGCACCGCCAGCGATCGTCAATACTAAGAGCGATCGTCCGCGCCCGGCCAACAACCCGCCCGTCACAGCCACCAACCACACAAAAATAGCATCTCCCCACTGTATCCCCTGCCATTGGGGCAAAACCCACAATAGCGGTCTTTTGTCAATGACAGCGCTGAGAATTTGACTCACCATATGAGTGTGAATCCACACTCCCGGCATCTTACCATAAAGAGTATCAAAAGATTCTTTTGAAACTTCCGAAGTATGACCAATTAAGACAATTTTACCCTTGACTAAATCAGAGTTTACTTTCCCTGACAATACTTCTTGAAGCGTTACTTTAAAAGCTGGTTTTGGATTATTCGCGCGGTAGTTGAGCAATACTTGACTGACTGCCGCCTTTAAATTTTGATAACCTGCTGTACGATTCGCCAATCTTGGAAAAGTAACGTCACCAATTCGCCACTCTTGATTTTGAGTTATCTCTGATTTTATGCCTTGATTTTCCAAAAACCGCAAGGCCAACTGCAAGCTGAAGCTGTTGGGAGTTTTACAATTATTAGCGAAATTAGAAAGATTTGGGTCATAGGATAGAAATTGCCGACGAACGCTGGTACCTTTTTCGTTGCCCAGTTCATCCTTGGGTAAATTGCTAAAACTAACTTGATTTGTTAATTGAGTTTCCGAAAACTCTGGCGGCGGATCGAAATTTTTATCAGTGGAACTGTAGCTGCATATAGTAATAATATTCGGATTGTTATTGAATAGGGAAATTAATTTTTGCCGTCCCGGTTCTCTTGTCGAATTGCGGTGCATATTCAAACCAATTGCTAAAGGTTTAAACTGCTGCAATTTGTCGAGTGCCACTGCTAAGGTAGCATCATTTTGAGGATAACCGTACTGGCTAGCATCCTTGTCTGTTATTTCGACAACCAACAGCCGATTGTCGATTAATTCAGGGTCGCGCTGGCCGAGGAGTCGATCGAGCATTGACAATTCCACAGGCTCCAGCACCCCCAGATAGCGCGCTCCCATCACAGCCAGACTGCACCCCGCACTCGCCAAAACCACCGCTCGCCAGCGCGAAAAAACCTTAACCTGCGGTCTTTTTGGAGCAGCAACCGCAGTCAAAACCTCCTCCGCAACAGGGGAATCAGAGTCAAGCAAAAAATCATTCCAAACAGGCGGAATCGCCGCCGGATGCTGCCAAATTATCGGCAACCAACTAGCACAAGGAAACCGATCCTCAAAACCCTCCAACCGATGCCGTGCTTCCCTGGCCGCTGCATACAAAGACTTACCATCCACAAACTCTTTCAAAAAACACTTTAAAAATTCTTGAGCTACAAAATCCGGCACCAACTCCCGCATTAAAATCATCTGCGGAATCATCTGACAATCATCTAAATTTCTCGCCAAACCCAACCCATCGCAGCAATTAAAAATTGCCAGTTGCAAACCCTTATTCACCGCCTTTCTCAAACCGTACCACAATTCATCTATTGTTAAACTGTCAGTTTGATTAATATAAATTTTTCCAGTATCATTTTCAGTTTCGCCATGTCCCGCAAAAAATATAATATCCCAAGCTTCTTCCCAAAGTTGATCGTTAATTTCATCCCGTTTCGGTTCTACTAAAAATCTGACATCAGCATTAGACAAATTTTCCAAAATTCTCTGGTCTTTCGTGACATTAATTCCAGTGCTGTTTCCCAGAATCGCTAAAATCTTTACCCGAGATTTACGGACTGGTTTTCGTGGGATTTCCGATTTTACATAGTTTAATTTACTGAGTGAAGGTTCTGCCTTCGGAAATCTCTCTGTAAACAAATTCCACCGATTCCAAGGCAGTTTTTGCAAGTGCTTGTCGTCCGTACAAATCAGCACTCTTGCTTCTTCATCTCTATTTAAATTATCGCCAATCAGCCTGTCAACCTTCGCAAACTCAGGATAACTCAGCCAATCATTCATCATCTGAGCTAGTTTTTCTCCAGATTCTTTACAATCATTTAGAGAAGGTCTGCTGCTCATCTTTTTAGGTTTAATCCGAAAAGAAAATCCTGTACTCACCGATTTCACAGCAGAATTTTTTTTAGTATCTGGGTGCAAAAACGGGTAGATTAAATGCACAAAATTTTGCTGGTGGCGGCGACGGCGGGAATGCGATCCCAAAGGTCGATATTTTTCTCGCCAATGTTCTGCTTCAAAAGCTGCTAATTCCGGGTTGGGAGGTAAGTTTTTGCTTCCCGTAAAGTCCGTAGATGGAAATTGATTGTTTTCCCCAATTTTCAAAGTGCAGCGAAAACCTTGTTCGCAATCTCCATCTAATTTCAGAACAATTAACTTATCCATAACTCACACCCCCATTGATGATATTTGACTACTAGATCAAAAAATTTTCAGTCACGCTGAAATCGCCTAAAGCCAACTTGACGGTAAAATGTTCCCCCGGTTCTCCGCTTAACTCAAATAGCAAATTTTCCGTTTTATTTGCTTTAGCCTGCATCAGAGTTTCACCTTGATCATCTAGCACCATCAACTGCAAATCGTTAGGCAGATTCTTTTGACCATTTGTGGGATAAACCTCTACCGAAATATCGATATCTGGTGCATCAGTTGTCATCAATTCCACAAACAAAGCCACTTGCTCTTTCCCCCGCCCCAAGCTTAGCAATTTGCCTCGCTTAATCGGCCGATTTCCAGTTACTGAAGGACTGCTTTCTAAAGCTTGGAGGCTGCGGAAAGCAAACTGCAATTCTGGTTTCGACTCGAATAGGGTTTGAACTGTGTGCCAACCTGTATCAAAAACATTTTGCAACCAGTCACTGAGATTTACTGGCTTGAGTTCGTCTAAATATTCTAGCAGTTGATCGAGGGATTTTAACTCGCTGACTGCAATTTTTTCTTGTTGGGTTTGCGGCACAAATCCCAGCAATTTAACCTCCTGGAGTGATTCAGTCATTTCTACCGCAATGTAACCAATTCTGTCCGATCGCACTTCTGTCGGAATCGAGACAAAATCTTCACCGGGGGCTACCCAGCGACACTCCAATTTGCCAATATCTTTGACATCCAAATCCGCAACATCCATGAATTTCTGGACTACAGGATTCCAAATACCGCTGGCGGCCAAATCAGTGTCTATTTCCAAACACTGAAAGTAAAAATCCACTGCGTGTACGGCCAAAGCATTCAAATAAACCTGCTTGACTTTTTTCGGGTCTGTTTGTTGCTGGGAGAGCGTTTGAGCGCTGCGCTGTGCTGCTGGGGCGATCGGAATTGTCAAAACCGAATCAACTTCTGTATTATTCATGATGCCTCTCTACTTTTGGGTTTTCCATATCCTATAAGTATTCCGTGAATCGGGGCGTAAATTTCTCCAAAGACCTCCGATAAAAACTGCTCAAATTTGAAACACTTACTCCTAACTCTTCGGATATCTGCTGCCAACTTACATCTTCTAGCACTCTTTTCACAAGCAATAATTGAAAATTGACTTGCGGGTACTTTCTCATCACTTCGCTTTTAAAAGCATCATCCGGGTCTTCTTTAATCATCTCAATCAGAGCTACTTCGATCCGATAGGATTCATGTTCAGCCTGCTGTTGCTGTGGACAAAAAAATGAATCCATGTTTTCGTAGTATAAAGGTTTTAACTGTTTCAACCCTATAACTTTAGGGGTAACTTCTTGAAAACATTTAATCATCAAAAAATTTACCCATTGTCTGACTTCTTTCTCGGGTCTGTAATTGTGAACTTCCTTGCAGATTCGCAACATCAATTCCTGTTTTGCTTCGGCACAAATTTCCTGATGTATTTGGTAGGAAAAGTTTGATTTTTGGGGACATTTAATGATTTTATATTTTTCGATCTTCAGGAGTAATTTGGTAACAGCTTTTCGTCGTTCTACAGTTTTAGGCTGGTGATTTTTAGCAGCTATAGCTAGCTGTTTAAGCCGATCGTCAATTTCACCGTTAGTGGCCATCTCTTGTTCCAAGGGTACTCAGAAAAATTGTCTTCAACCAGCGATTCAGGCTGCGGAGTCCGCTAATTCTCTCATCAAGATTGGCTGATGTGGCCGCTCTGGGAGCGATCGCATCCTCCTGCATAGCCCTCTATCCCTCTATCTGTCTGGATCTGCGATTTTTATGCAAAATCGCTGAATTATTTACAAAAGTTTATATAAATGGTGAATTTTTGCGCGCACCATAGCAGATGTTGGCGGTTTGTGTTGAATGCTATAATCGGGCG
>Ga0335394_10005520_pt1 | contig 14287 bp, 8 predicted proteins | sample MAT03_FD_205741 | JGI IMG/M metagenome (GOLD analysis project Ga0335394, IMG submission 205741) | Freshwater microbial communities from Lake Fryxell liftoff mats and glacier meltwater in Antarctica - MAT-03 (spades assembly) (version 2) ...
CGACGCGAACACCGGCACCCTCACGATCGCCGGCATGTTGCGGCTGATGACCAAGGACTACACGGAGATCCGAGATCTGCTCGAGCACGTCGTCCTGCTCGCGCCGCCGCGGCTCGCGTTCGACATACGGTCGCTCAAGATGATCAACAGCTCCGGCCTCAATACGATGTCGCGCTTCGTCCTCGCCCTGCGAGGAAAGCCGGCGGTGCATGTCACCTTCCACGGCTCCAACGAGGTCATCTGGCAGGCCAAGACCCTCGCCAACATGAAGCACTTCCTGCCGACGGCGCAGATCGTGCTCCACTGAGCGTCGTCCCGCGGACGGTCCGGCGAAGATCCCGCGAATGTCCACGCGGCCGCCGACGCCGCAATACTGCACAGGCAAACACACCATGGCCAAGTACTGCTTACAGATCCATCGCGCGAGCAAGCTGCTCTCCACCACCCGCCTCGCCGGGCCGCCCATGGTCCTGGGACGCGCGGCCGAGTGCGACCTGGTGCTCGACGGCGAGGGCGTCTCGCGCCGGCACGCCGAGGTGTTCATGCTCGGCGACGGCTGGGCCGTACGTGATCTCGGCAGCCGCAACGGCGTCGTCGTCAATGGCGTGAAGATCGCACGTGAGTGCCTCCTCCAGCCCGGCGACCGCGTCCAGGTCGATGTCTTCGAGCTCGGGCTCCAGCGCGAAGGTACGCGGATCCCCCAAGCGTCGCCCCCGCAGGCCGCAGGCTCGGTCGCCGAGAGCGACTACGGCGTCGTGCGGACGATGCACCAGCTCCCGGCGCCCAAGCTCGCGGCCCAGCACCTGTCGACCTTGCTGGCCTTTAGCAGCGCCCTCCTCGGCACGGAGGCCGGGCCGGAGCGACGGCGTCGCCTGTGCGAGTTGATGATCGGCAAGGAGTTCCACGGCACCGCGGCGATGCTGCTTCGTCTCCGCCGCGACCACCCGACCCCCGAACTGCTCTGTGCACCGGCGCTCGTCGACGAAGATCCCGCGCCGAGAGTCTCGACCTCGGTCCTCAACGCCCTCGTCGCCAGCGAGACCGCGGTGCTCGCCGCCTCGTCGCGAGCCCCGGTCGCAAACACCGAGGTGGTCAAGATGACCGTCGGCGTCGGCGCCCGCATCGCCGTCGTCGCGTGCCCGGTGGTCATCACGCCGGAGCACCTCGACTTCCTGTATGTGACGCTCCCCGGCGTGTACGGCACCGCCGAGTGGCTGGCGCTGTCGGCGATGGCCGCCTCCCTGTTCTGTCAGGCCGAGGAGGTGTGGGCGGCCCGTCAGGCCGCCGAGCTCCAGTTCGCCCTCGAGGACGAGATACGGCGCGCCCACGAGTTGCAGCAGCGGCTCGTCCCGCGCGACTTCATCGCCGGGCGCATCGACATCGGCTTCGGCTTCGTGCCGTGCAAGGGGGTCGGCGGCGACTATGTGGACGCCGTGAGTATGGCGGACGGTCGGATCCTGCTAGTCGCCATGGACGTCGCCGGGAAGGGCATGGACGCGGCGCTCATCGCCTCGGGGCTGCACACGACGGTGCATGTGTGCGCCACCCACGGCTTCGCCCTCAAGACGATGATCGCCACGCTCAACCACTACTTGATGGAGACGTGGGAGACGGCGACCTCGGTCACCGTCGCGGCGAGCATCCTCGATCCGCGGACCGGCACGCTCGAGTCGATCAATTGTAGTCATCCCGGCCCGATCATCGTCGGCACGCTCGGCCAGACGCGCGAGCTCGTGACCTTCGAGACGGTCCCGCTCGGCTTGATGGAGTTCGACTACGAGACGCGCTTCGATACCCTGCAGGCCGGCGAGATGCTGGCATACTGCAGCGACGGCCTCACCGAGCTGTTCGACGAGGCCGACGTGATGCTCGGCGAGGACGGGGTCACGCGCTGCCTCTCCGAGCTGCGCGACCCGGCCGGCCCGCGCGCGGCGTCGTCCGAGCTGGTCGCCCGCCTCCACCGGCGCCTCGCCGACCACCGCGGCGACGCCTCCCCCTCCGACGACGTCAGCTTCATCATCGCCCAGGCCGACGGACCCGAGTGAGCGCTTCACGAGGTCGCCGGGCCCCCGTCTCATGCATGATGGACGACAACAACGAGATGAAGGTACCCGAGACCCTCGTGCTCTACACTGCACGGTTTCGCGACCGGCCTTACACGGATCCTCAGGCCCCGCAATTCGGGGCCGACCCGACCGGTCAGAGCGACTCCACGGCCGCGATCGTCGCGGCGATGATGCACGCGGCGTCCACCGGCGCCGGCATCGTGCGGCTGGGGGACGGCGTATTCCGGGTCGCCCCGAAGCTCCTGCGCTGCCTGCCGATCCCGCCGGGAATGCAACTGTTTCAGGGCGCGGGGCAGGGGCGCACGACGATCCTGGTCGCCGACGGTGTCGGCCACTACGAGAGCGTGTTCACCAGCGCCGGCAACGATGTCAGCGGCCTCGCGATCGCCAACCTCACGATCGACCAGGGCGAGAACCCGATCGGCGAGGACACGGATCCGCTGTTCAAGGGCAAGCCGCGCTACGCGATCTATCTGACCAAGTCGTCGGGCGACAACCTCGTCGAGAACGTCACGTTTCGCCGGATCGCCGGCGTCAACACGGTCGCCATCACCGCCCAGTCCCGGCGCGCCCGGGTCCACGCCTGCACTTTCATGTACCGGGTCAACCAGACCAAGGACTACGATCACAGCAGCATCTACATCAACACGCCCACCTACGCGGACGGTGGGACCTGGATCACCGATAACGTGTTCACCGCGCTCGCCGCGACGCGCGGCGCCCGGACCGCGATCGAGACGCACGGCGGCCACCAGGTCGTGTCCGGTAACGAGGGCTGGGGGATCCAGAAATTCATGAACATCACGGGCGTGACCACCGCCCCGAGCGTCGGCACCCATATCTTCGCCAACTCCTGCAGCGGGTGCAAGTTCGGCATCAACCTGTGGGCCTGGCCCTACAGCACCAACAAGGGGCCCGTGGGCCTCGCCAACGTGAACATCCACGACAATACGCTGCGGATGGACGGCCCCGCCTGGAAGGGTCTGTTCGGCGACGGGTACGCCAACGGCATCCTGCTCAACGCGCAGTCGGCCCTGCGGGTCGAGAACCTGTCCATTCATCACAATCACATCATCTTTGCCACGCCAGAGGAGACCGGCTACCTCGGCGCCGCGGGCGACACGATCGCCAATGGGATCGAGTATAAGCGGACCACGCTCGATCCGGCGATCGTGGACCAGAACGTCTCGTTGTGCGACAACACGATCACGGGCGCGACGGCCAGCGGGATCCGCGTCTGCGTGCTCGGGAACGGCTTTGACATCAGCCGCAACACGATCGTCAATCCGGGGTCCGGATCCGTGGCGGCCGGCGGTCAGATGAGCGACAGCGCCGCCAACGGGATCATGATCAACGGGGCGCTCACCCGCTCCAGGGTCAACGGCAACCGTATCCTCGACACCCGCGCCGCGCTGGCGATCAACATCGGCGTCCACGTGCTCCCCACGGCGCCGGGTAGCGTCGCCAACGAGGCGATCGGCAACATCGTCCCCGCGCACAACAAGCGCAGCGTCGAGGTCGCCAGCGGGTGGTTTTTACGCATGGACCAGCCCGTCGTCTCGATCCCGAAGGGGCCCGCGTGCGTCGGCTCCGAGCTGCTCGACCGCTCGACCGGACGGGTACACCGCCAGGGCACCGCGCCGGAGGGCACGAGCTGGACCTCGTACGTGCCCGGTCGCGTCGCCACCTCGGAGCTGGACTTCGCGCTGCCCGGGGTGCTCAGCTTGCCTGGCGTCGCGGGCAGCTATGTCTCGAGCCCGGCGTGCCCGCCCATGGATGTGAAGGGCGCATTTCGCCTGCGCGTCGACCTCGCGCTCGCGGACTGGGACACCACCACCTACGTCCTGGCGCGGTGGAGCTGCGGCGCCACGCTGTGGAACCTGTACGTCTCTGGTAGCCGCGTCCACCTGGCCGTGGTCACCGGCGCGCGGGTCGCCAAGTCGGGCCTCGTCAACGCCGCCGCCGGTCAGCGGCTGATCCTCGAGGTCAACGTCGAGCCCGCGACAGGGACGGTCGTCTTCAGGAAGTCCGTCGACGGCGGCGTCTCGTGGGTCGCGCTGGGCATCAGCGTCAACACGATCGGCGGCGCCTTCGTGGTCCCCGTAGCGAGCGGCGTGCCCCTCGCCTTCGGCGGCTACCTGGGTGCGTCTGGCCACTGGCTCAAGGGCCAGATCTACGCGGCGGAGCTCCACGACCTGGCGCTCGCCGCCACGGTGTCGCGCCTCGACCTCTCGCGGCCCGCCGCCGCGATGACCGACGCGCAGGGCAACCCGTGGACCGTCCACGGCAGCGGCTGGGCCGTGACGACGACCATGGTCGGCAGCGTCAACGGTCTGACCGGATCGGTGGTGCTGCCGGTCGACGGACCGGCAGCGACCCCGGGCCTGCGCACCCTCGGCATCGGCGCCCAGCAGGCCGCGCGGGGCGACGACCCACGCTTCGCCGCGCTGCCCGCCCGCTCCCGGGTGCCGGGCGCGTGGATCCACGTCACCGGCCAACCATTCATGATCGTCCCCGGCTCCGCGCAGAAGCTGGCCGATGTGTGGCACTACATGCCCGCGAAATTCACCACCGATACGCCCGTGTCCGCTCTCGGCGTCTGCACCACCGTCGCCGCCGCCGGCGGCACCGCGCTCGCGCGCTTCGGCCTGTTCGCGCTGGACGCCACGGGCCGTCCCGCGGCGCGTATGGCCAACTGGGGTGTCCTATACGGCGGCCTGGATCTCACAGGTGCGGTCGGGCCGAAGATCCTGCCGACCGTGGGTCTCGTCATCCCTGCGGGTGAGTACGCGATCGGCTGGGCGTGGGCCGGCACGGCGAAGACGCCGCCCACGCTCCACACGCTCCTCGGTGTCCACCCGTCGATGGCCATGGAGACCCCGGGTGCAGCCGCGACTGCCTATACGCAGAACATCAGCGGGGCCAGCGCGCCGGTCATGGCGACCCCCGGCACCAGCCCGGCCGCGGGGGTGATCGTGTGGGGCAAGCTGGCGTAGACGCCGTCGGCTGTTCGAGATCGATGACACCCGACGGCGCCGCGCGAGCCCGGCTTCACATTTATCGCGGAGGATTGTCCTTTTCAATCGTGGATGGTGTCCGGCGATGGTCCGCGGAGCGCGCCAGGCGGGCCCGGATCCAGCGGGAGGGCGAGGCATATGACATACACGACGATTGCGACCCCACCGGAGCACAAACAATCTGTGGATGACGAGGCCCAGCGGCTCGCGGTGCTCGCCAAGTATGGCGTGATGGACACCCCTCCCGAGCACGACTTCGACGCCCTGGTCCAGCGCGTGGCGCAGGTCTGCGACGCACCGATCGCCCTGCTCGGGCTCATCGGCGCCGACCGGCAATGGTTCAAGGCCAGCGTCGGGGTCGAGGACCATGAGGTCCCGCGGGCGGTGTCCTTTTGCGCGCACACGATCCTCGGCGACGATATCTTCGAGGTCCCCGACGCGGCCGCCGATCCGCGCTTCGAGGGTAATCCGCTGGTGACCGGTGAGCCGGGGATCCGGTTCTACGCCGGCGTCCCGCTGCGCTCCCGCGAGGGCCCCATCCTCGGGACCGTCTGCGTGATCGATCGGGTCCCCCGGCGGCTCAGCGCGGCCCAGCGCGAGGCCCTGCGGCAGGTCGGACGCGACGCGGCGGCCCAGCTCGAGCGCCGGAGGCAGCTTCGTAGGCCGCTGTTCGAGCGGATGATGGAGACCGTCGATCGCGACCCGCCGGAGGCCGAGCCCGGCGAGCTCCCCATCGCGGGCGCACGCTTCGGCCGCTATACCATCCTCGAAGAGCTCGGCCGCGGCGCGATGGCGACCGTCTATACCGCGTACGACGACCAGCTCGACCGCAAGGTGGCGATCAAGCTGATCCGAAACCCGCACGTCCGCGTCCAGCAGGAGGCCCGGGCCGTCGCTCGCATCTCGCACCCGAATGTCGTCCAGATCTACGAGATCGGCACCTTCGAGGGGCACGACTTCATCGCCATGGAGCTCATCGACGGCGTCAATCTCACCACCTGGCAGCGGGCCCGTAGTCGCAATATCTACGACATCATCGCCATGTACGCCCAGGCCGGACGCGGGCTCGCGGCCGCTCACCGCGCAGGCCTCGTCCACCGCGATTTCAAGCCCGACAATGTCATCGTCGATAGCAGCGGCCGCCCGCGGGTCGGCGACTTCGGCCTCGCCCACGTGCGCAGCCCCGCCGAGGACCTCGAGCACGACCCCACCCTCGCGTCCGCGGACGACCTCGCCACGCGCGACGATACGGTCGTCGGCACGCCGGCCTATATGGCACCGGAGCAGCTCCTCTGCGGCGACGTGGATGCGCGCGCCGACCAGTTTGGCCTGTGCGCCTCGCTCTACGAGGCGGTCTATGGCGTGCGCCCGTACCGGGGCGGGAGCATCGAGGAGCTGCGAGCCACCGCTCGCGCCGGGGTGCTGCAAGAGCCCCCGCCCGGAGCCATCGTCCCACCAGCCCTGCGCGCCCTGCTTCGGCGCGGCCTGGCGCCGAAGCCGGCGGACCGCTGGCCGTCGCTGGCCGATCTGCTCGACCAGCTCGACCAGCTCGACGCCCAGCGCGACCCGGCCGCGGCCGGGAGCCAGCGTCGGCGCATCGTCGTCGCCCTCGTCGTCGTCTGCACCGCTGCCCTCGGCGTGCAGCTCAGCAGCGGCGCCACCGACGCGGCAGACGTCCCGCTCGGGCAGATGCTCGCTACCCCCGTGGGCGTGCTGGTCGTCATGGGATTAGGCACCTATCTGGCCCGCGCGGCGCTGCTGCGCGACAGCTACCACCGCCGCATGACCGCCGTGCTGTTTGCGATCGTCCTCGGCCATATCATCGTCCCCCTGGTCGGCACGCGCGCGGGCTTCTCGGTCGAGCAGATCGTCCTCGTCGAGATGCTGCTGACCGGGCAAGCCTTCCTCACGGCCGCGCCGATCCTCTCGCCGAACCTCCTGCTCAACTGCGTGATCTCCTGGGTCGGCGCGGCCGCCGTCGCCTGTGGCACCCCGGTGCTCCCGACCGCCACGCTCTGCTCGATGCTCTGTATCGTCGTGTTCGCCCTGAGCTGGTCGTACGTGCCGGCGGCGCGCCACATCGTCTCGGTCGGCAGCGATTCCACCCCGACGAAGCATACATATTGAGATTCACTTCCCCGGCGCGACGGGTGGCTCGATGTCGACACCACCGAAAAGCGGCACGGATAACGCAAGGCAGATGATATGCAACTCCACCAGCTCTTTTATGTCAGTCGGGCCACGCCGAAGATGTCGGCGGATGTCCAAAACATCATCAACACGGCTCACGCGCGCAATGCCCCGCTCCACGTGACGGGCGCGTTCGTGTTCTCGGGCGAGTTCTTCGCGCAGGTGCTCGAGGGCCCCCCGCAGGCCCTGGAGACCCTCATGTGCTCGATCCGTCGGGATCCGCGGCACACCATCATGTGGGAGTGGCCGAGCCGGCCCGTGGCGGAGCGCTGGTATCCGCATTGGTCGATGGGATACCTCCAGAACGACAACCTCGAGGCCGTGGTCGACCACCTGTCACAATCCCCGGGATCCCTGCCGCCGATCGATGACTTCGTGCGCTGGCTTGTCACCACGAGCCGGCTCGACAAGAACTCGCGGACGGCCTCGCTTCCTCCGGCGTGATCGGAGCGACCGATCGCAATTGGCGGACGCTCGCTGCCACCCCACCCGAGAGCGCGCACAAAAGCGGGCGCACCGCGAAACGGCCTATCGTGCCCCAATGCGCGCACTCCTCGTCCCCGGTCGCCGCGGCCAGGGCGGCGGCCAGCACCACCGCCGCGGCCGTGTGCGAGCCCGCCTGCGAGCTCGGCTCCACCTGCCTGGACGGCGCCTGTTGCGACCCGCTGCAGGTGTTCGCGCGAGCGCTCGAGGCCGTTGGTGCCGCGCATCCCGATCGCTACTGTTCGATGGCCGCTATTCCTCGCCCGGGTCGCAGGTGCCGTCGCCGCACCCGTGACCGCCGCTGCTGTCGCTGCCGCTGCTGCTCGCGTCGGCGCTGTCGCTGCCGCCGGGACCGCCGGCGTTGAGACAGCCGAGGAGCGTCGCTGCGGCGACGAGGACGAATGGGTACGAGGCGAGTCGGCGCGCTGACATGGTCGCGGGATCGTCCTCCATGGCGCGTGTCAGTGCAAGTCGCCAGCGATCGCCGCGGCCTCCCCGACTGTCCCTTGGTTTATGCTCGTCGAGAGACCGTGGCGACGCAGTGGCCGGCGATCTCCGGCTCGCGACGGTGTACCGGCCGGCCTGGCGCGGCTGGTCAGCGCCGTGGACCGCGTTATATAGTCGGGACTGGCATGGCCCTCGCGTGTGCACTCGCTGCCCTGCTCGTGGCTCCGGCCGCGGATCCGGACGTCGTCTACTACAGTGAGCCCGAAGAGACCGCCGCCGACACCAGGCAGGGCCTCGAGCCCGACCCCCGGACCGAGCGCGTCCGTCAGGCCGCGCTCGAGCACGCCGCTCGCCGCTACGCCGAGGCGGCTCGCACATACGAGGCGTTGTACGAAGAATTCCGGGATCCGGCGCTGCTGTTGGCGGGGGCTCGCAGCCGCCAGGCGGCCGGGCACAACGCGCACGCGGCCCGGTATCTCAGCACCTTGGTGGCGAGCGGCCAGTTGACCGCGGCCGACACGCAGGTGGCCTACGGTGAGTTGCAGGCGGCGCAGCGGGTGATCACGCCGGTGACGGTGCGGGTACACTTGCCGGCCGAGCTGGCGACGGCGTCGCCGCGACTGACGGCGCACTACGTGACGAGGTACGCGGCGCAGCAGCGACCGCCGCTCGAGTTCCCGCTGCCGCCGGGCTCGGGACCGGTGCGCGTGGTGATCTTGCAGCTCGACCCGGGGCCATGGCGCTTGCAGATCGACGACCCGGCGCTGGCGGCCGTCGACGTGCTGGTCGAAGTACTGAGCCAGCCGGGCGCGGCCGTCGAGCTCGACCTGCGCCGACACGACGCGCCCGGGCTACCGCGTACACAGCGACATCGGCTCGCGGCGACGCTCGGGGGGCTCGGCGGCGCGCTGGTCGGCGTGGGCGTGGGCGTGACGGTGTACCAGCAACTGAGGCAGGTCGAGCCGGCGCTGACGCGACCTCCGCCCTTATGTCCAGAGCGGCTGGCCTGTCGCGAGGACGTGGCCGCGGCGATGACCGGACGCAGCGTCGGCGCCGGCCTGCTCGCTGCGGGCGCGGGTGCCGTGCTCGGCGGGTTGACGGCGCTGGTCCGCGACGACCGCCAACGCCGGGGCTTGTGGATCTTCGAGCTCGCGCTGGGCGCCGCGGGTGCGGTCGGTGGTGGGTTCGCGGTGGCGCTCGCGGCCCGCGGGTTCGACCGCGAGAACGTCGCGGGCGATCGTCCCTGGGGCGATCCAGAGTACACAGATACGATCCGGCGCCGCGGTTATCAGCATACGATCGCCAGCGCGGGCCTGGGGCTCGGCAGCGGCCTGGCGCTGGGCGCCGCGACCGGCCTGATCTACACCCGCGCGTACCATCGCCGGCACCCCGAAGCCGTCGACCGCCGGGTGCGGCCAGGCCTGGGGCTCGGCGCGGCCGGGCCCTGGCTGACGCTCTCGGGCCGCTTCTGAGATCGACGCCTATCTCAGCAGTTAACTATGTACATATATGTGGTCACTTGCCCTGCGCGCGCAGCCAGGCGGTGACGGCGTCGGCGAGCGCGACCTCGCCGGGCGCGAGGCTGGCCGCGGCGAGGGCGGCCTCGGCGAGGGCCTGGGCCTCGGCGCGGCGCGTCCTGGTGTCGGCGTCCCGCGGGGCCGCGGCGAGGCTGCGCGCCAGCAGGAAGTAGGTCGCCGCGAGCCCGCCGGAGGCCCCTCCCGCCTGCTCCTGGGCCAGCAGCGAGGCCCGGCTCAGGCTCTCGGCGGCGTGGGTGTCGCCGTGCTCGAGCTGGTCCTCGGCGAGGTGCATGGTGACGCGGACGACGGCCGGGTGGGCAGCGGGGAGGGTGCGCTGATAGATCTGGCGCGCGTGCACGTGGAGGTCGACCGCGTCGGCGAGCCGGCCCTGCGCGTGCGCGACGGACCCGAGGCCATCGAGGATCTCGGCGAGGTCGAAGTTCTCGGGGCCGCTGTGCTTGTGGTGGATCGCCAGGGCCCGCTCGAGCGCGGCGCGGGCCTCGTCGAGGCGACCGCGTCCGAGCGCGAGGACGCCGAGCTTGACGTGGATCGCGGCCATCGCCGGGTGATCGTCGGACTGCAAGCGGCGCTGGATCGCGAGGGCGCGGTGATACTTGGCGGCGGCCTCGTCGTGACGCTCCTGGCGCTGGGCCAGCTCGCCGAGGGCGATCAGCAGCGCGGCGATCTTGCTGTGGTCGCGGCCGTAGAGGCCCTCGTACAGCGCGAGCGCGTCCTCGTGCAGCCGCTCCGCCTCGGCGGGGCGGCCGAGCGCCTCCTCGCTGCGGCCGAGGTTGACCAGCGCGTCGGCGCGGTCGCCAGGGCTGCAAGTCCGCAGCGCGTCGCAGATCTCGAGCGCCTGCTCGAACAGCGCGCGCGCGCGCTCGTGATGACCCTGCTGGACGGCGACGCGGCCGAGGTGACCGAGCGCCTCGGCGACGCGCGGGTGGCCGGGACCTTGGGTGCTCTGACGGATCTGCAGGACCTTCTCGTAGCTGGCCTGCGCGGCCGCGAAGTCGCCCTGTTGTAGCTGTGTGCCGGCGAGGTCGTCGAGCGCGGTCGCCACGGCCGGGTGCTCCTCGGGGAAGCTGATGCGCGCGCGCTCGAGGGCGTCGCTGTAGGCCGCCTGCGCGGCACGAAGCTCTCCGCGGACCTCGTGCAGGTGACCGAGGTAGCCGCGGCGCGTGACCTCTCCGCGGGTGTCACCGACCCGTCGCAGCGCCGCGCCAGCGAGGTCGCTCCACACCATGCCCTCGGCGTGGCGCTCCTGCTCGACCCCGACGACCCGCACCAACTCGGTCGCCGCGCGCGCGACGATCGGGTCGTGGCGGCTCTCCTCGGCCAACAACGCCGCCTCCTTCAAAGCCGCCTCCGCGGGCTTCGGCGCGCCGACGCGGCTGTGTAGCAGGCCCTGCCAGAACAACGCCTCTGCAAGCAATGGCGCGTGGCCCACGGCCCGCGCGTCGCGGACCACCGCGGCCGCCAGCTCGACACCGCCGTGATACTTGCCGGTCTGCTCGAGCGCACGCAGCTCGGCCAGGCGCTGCTCGAGCGCGCTGACCTCCGTCTCGAGGTCCGCGGTCGGCCGAGTCGCGCGCGCGAAGTGAGCCCCGGGGTCGTCGCAGCCGACCACGGGCTGGAGCTGCGCGACCGCCTGGACCGCGTGGTCGACGACCTCGCCGTCGGCGCGCCCGAGCAAGTCGAGCAGGGCGGTGAGCTCCTCGCGCCGCTGCTCGATGCACAACTGGCGGACCGCGAGCGCGTGGCCCTGATGCGGGTCGCTGGCGGCGCGACACGAGGCGACCCGCTGCTCGACCCAGGCTTGCGCGTAGACGTCGACGCGGCGCTCGACGGTGTTCCAGGTGCTGACCGCGTAGGGGCGTCCCGAGCCGCGAAAGGCGGCCTTGATCTGCTCGCGCCGGTCCGGGTTCCACACCGGCACGAGGGCGTCGGCGACGCTGAGGCAGGGGTCCCCGGGGGTCCGCGCGAAGCTCCACGCCAGCGCGGCGCCGAGGCCGACCAGGCACAACGCGCCGAGGCCGACCAGCGCGAGAGGGCTTCGGCGTCGGTGGTCGCGCGCGAGCTCGGAGAGCATCGCGTCCATCGAGGTGAAGCGGCGAGCGGGGCTGCTGGCGAGGCCGCGCAGGACGATCCGATGCAGCCACGACGGCACCTCGCGCTGCTTCGGCGGCCGACGGATCGCGCCGACCAGCTTGGCCTGTTGCAGGCGCGCCGCCGTGTCGCCGCCGAACGGTCGCCGACGATAGAGCGCCTCGTAGAGCGCGGCGCAGAAGCTGAATTGATCGCTGCGCGCGTCGGGGGTGCCGTCGTACTGCTCCGGGGCCATGTACAGCGGCGTGCCGACCAGCGCGCCGGCTGCGGTCAGCCCGGTCGCGTAGATCTCGTCGCTCGCCGGGCTACCGTCGAGGCTCGGGGGCGCCGAGTCCTGGGAGTCCATCGGGGGCAGCTCGCCTTGCAACGGCAACGAGTGGCTGCGGATCCGGCGGATCGGTTCGTTCTGCAGGTCCTCGCTCGACGAGCGGTCGACGCGGTGCTCCGGCTCGGGCGTGGGCACCCGGCGACCGTCGGGGTTGGGCGTGCGCATCGTCAGGCTCTGCGAGCTCTGGCGGACTGCCGCCTCGCGGGTCTCCTGGACCACCCCGAAGTCGAAGACGCGGACGCGGTCGAGCTTGCCGGTGCGCGGGTCCTCGGTGACCATCACGTTGTCGGGCTTGAAGTCGCGGTGGATGAGGCCCGCTGCGTGCGCGGCGGCGAGGCCCCGCCCCGCCTGCAGGAACACCGCGAGGACCTCCTGCCAGGGCCTACGGGAGCGTCGCAGCCAGCGCTTGAGGGTCATGCCGAACAGGAACTCCATGGCGATGAAGACCTGGTCGCCGTGGGTGCCGACCTCGTGGATCGTAACGACGTTGGGGTGGGCGAGGCGGGCCATCGCCTGGGCCTCGCGCAGCAGCCTCGCCTGGGCGAGCGCGATCTTTCCGGCGGTGCCGGTCTGCGGGCGTAGCAGCTTGATCGCCACCTTGCGGTCGAGCTCGCTGTCATAGGCGGCGCAGACCACACCCATGCCGCCCGAACCAAGCGGCTCCAGCACGGCGAAGCGGCCGATGCGGGTCGGCAGGGTCACGCCGGCCAGCCCGGGGTCGAGCGCGGCGTGACTCACTCCGCTCGGGGGGCCGCCCGCGGCTCTGGACGACCGTAGGGTTCCCGAGCCCGAGGCGCTCGCGGCCTGGACCACCGAGTCGACCAACGATCCGCCGCCGGCGCGCGGAGTGGTGTCTGGGTCTGCCACGAGTGTCTCAGGATAACCCCGAGACCTCGGCTCACGCAGCATCCCCTGGGAACGGCGTAAGGCCGATTGGCCCGCAAGAGCCGCGGGAGCCAGTCGCACGTTGACACGCGAAATCGCGCGGAATATCATTCGGTTTGATGCGGCGCTTCGGCTCGAGCTTGCAGGTCCTCATTCCCGTCGTGGGGCTCGTGGGGTGCCCGCTGCCCCCCCCATTGGTGACGTGCGAGGAAGCAAACGCCTGCGAGACGAGCACCGGCCCCGGGACGAGCAGCACGCTCGACTCGGACCCGGGGAGCGACACGACCGAGACCGCGGCTGGCACGGGCACGAGCACGAGCACCGGGGGCAGCGGGACCGAGGGGGGTCACAGCACGCCCGGCACCAGCACGACGACCAGCACGGACGAGAGCAGCTCCAGCACGGACGAGAGCACCTCCGGCATGACGCCGTTTTGCGGCGATGGTGTCGTCAATCAGGATATCGAGGAGTGCGACGACGGCACGCCGAGCGCGGACGGACCGTGCTCGCCGCTGTGCCAGCGGGAGAGGATCATCTTTGTCCTCAGCCTCATCGTCAACGGCAAGCTGAGCGGTCTTCAGGGCGCGGACGCCTACTGTCGGTCGCAGGCGTCCAAGGCCCAAAAGGCGGACCCGAACTCGCCGAACTCGCCGATCAAGGACGCCAAGAACTTCAAGGCCCTGCTGCCGAGCTCGACGGAGTCGATCTTCGAGCGGCATTTTCGCGGCCATGGCCGCTACCGCCTGATCAACGGGCTCACCGTCGCGTACAGCTTTGACCGGCTGTTCACCGAGCCACTCGAGGTGGCGATCAACGTCACGGAATTCGGGGAGACCCATATCACCTCCGTGTGGACCGCCTCGACCGCGGACGGCCAGCCCTACCCCGGCATCGACTTCTGCGGCGACTGGAGCGGCGTCAAGGGCTCCGCCAGTTGGGGCGTCAGCGACCACACCGACGCGGAGTGGATCGAGGTCCCCGACGAGATCGTCCAGCAGCCCACCGAACACTGCTTGGCCAACAGAGCCCTGTACTGCGTGGAGCAGTGATAATATGACTAATTGATCTTGTAGTTACGGTAAGTTAGCGAAGGGCGTGATCACGCCTCCATCAGCTCTCCAGCGCGTTGATCGCGCGGGAGCTGGCGCCGTGCCGGTCGATGTAACGACTGGCGGTGTTGAGGTCCTTGTGGCGCAGGTGGGTGGCGACCGCCGCCACGCCGCCGCCGCCGTCGGCGATGCGCGT
>Ga0335394_10005524_pt1 | contig 14283 bp, 7 predicted proteins | sample MAT03_FD_205741 | JGI IMG/M metagenome (GOLD analysis project Ga0335394, IMG submission 205741) | Freshwater microbial communities from Lake Fryxell liftoff mats and glacier meltwater in Antarctica - MAT-03 (spades assembly) (version 2) ...
TGCCATCGCCGAGCACCAGTGCCGCATGCACTGATCTGCCCGGATAGAGCCCACGTATCGCCTGCGCATAGCCGGTCAGCTGTTCACGATAGGCCTCGAACCAGGGCACGATCGAATCTCGATCGCCGGTCTTGTAGTCGAGGACCCAGACTTCACTGCCCGCCTCACCGCCATGCCCGGACGGTTGTTGCGGACCGAACTCGACCAGCCGGTCGATCCTTCGCAACTGGCCACTGGCATCGAGAAAGGCGACCTCGTTGCGCGCCCGCTGATAGCGGCGGGGATCGAAGAAGCGCTCCAGCGTCGGGCTGTGCAGTACCCGCAGGACCTGCGCGATGAGGCGATCGAGATCGGCGGCAGACACCTGCAACCGGTCGCGCAACTGCACCCTGGTCGCATCGGACAGGCCGGTCGCCACCGTCGGACCCTCGGTCATCTTCTCGATCAGTCGATGAAATGCGTCGCCATAGCGCTGGCCGGCGTCGCTGCCGTCCTGCTGCGGCTCGATGCGCCCGCCCAGCGTGCCGAGCACGATCTGCTGGTTGAGCCTGGGGTCCAGGTCGAGGTCGGGACCGTCGGCCTCTGACCCGGTCTGGTCTGGCGCGCGTCCCGGCCCGGCTGCTTGCAGGCAGGTCTCATCCAGCACTGGCAGGGGCGCCCCGTGCGTGAGCGCAGCGCCGGAATCTTCGCTGTCCTCGTCCGTCCCATTCAGGCGCAGCAGTGCGGCGCGCAGTTGCGCATGCCAGGACTGATCATGGCCCTTCAGCGCATGTCCGCTCACCACCAGCATCTGGCGCGCCCGGGTGACCGCGACATACAGCAGGTTGAGGTCCTCGCGCTCGGCGAGTTCGATCGCCCGCTGATGGACCCCGGACTGCGTGGAGCCAAGCGCGTCCTTGCGCGTCCAGAACGAAAAATGCACCGGCGCTGGCGCGTCTGCCGGCCAGTCGATCAATACGGCGTTGCCGCGCATCGCGGGGCTGGTGGCAGCTGCATTGAGCACCCAGACGATCGGTGCCTCCAATCCCTTTGCGCCGTGAATCGTCATCACGCGCACCGCGTCTTCAGCCTGGCCGGGCACCGCTTCGTCCGGGGCTTCCTGCGCCGGCGCCTGCGCCAGATCGGCGAGTTCATCGACGAACCGCGCCAGCGTCGGGTAGCGGCCGGCATCGGTAGCCAGGGCATGCTCGATCAGCGCCAGAAGGTTCGCCTCGACTGCCGGCGCCGTGCTCGGCGCGACACTCGCCCGGTAGCGCGCGAGCACATCGGCGTCGAAGTAGATGGAGTCGAGCAGGTCGTGCACCGGTCGGATGCCGGCCAGCGTGAACCAGCGTGCGAGCAACGCTCCGGCCCGCCTGACTTCGACGCTGGCGCCAGCTTGCAGCGTGAGCAGGTTGAGCCGTACGTGCCAGCCGGGTCGAGGCTCGGGCAGGTGATCGGCCGCGGTAGCAATCGCGATCAGGTCCGGGTCAGACAGCGAGAACACCGGCGAGCGCAGCGCGTGCGCGAGCGCAAGGTCATCATGCGGGGCGACCAGAAAGCGCAGTAATGCGAGCAGATCGCGCACTTCAAGCGTATCGAGCAACCCACCCTGTCGCGAACTGATGCACGGGATCGAGGCGTCGCGCAGCGCGCGCTCGTATACCGGCAGCTTGCCCCGGCTGCGCACCAGCACCAGGATGTCGCGCCAGAGCACCGGGCGCGCTCGCCCCTCGTCATCGAGCACACAACGCTGGCGCAGGGCGCACAGGCCGGCGACCAGTTGTGCGGCCTCGTCGGCCACGCGCAGGTCTTCATCCTCGGTACGCGCCTGGGTGAGGGGATCGCGGCAGTCAACGACTGGCGCGTTGGCTGGCCCGGCGTCGGCCAGGGTCCCGGACGCTGCCGCTGCGTCTGCCTGTACCTCTGCCCCGCCTTGCGTCACGCCTTCTGACCCGCCTTCTGACCCGCCTTCTGCCCCGCCGTCTGTCCCAGGAGCGGTCCGCGAGCGGGCCAGCGGCAGCAGCTCGACACGACCGGGCTTGCCGGTATCGAACGCACGGTGGGTGCGGAAACCAGCGAAACCGGCGTTGCCCTCGAACAGCGCGTTCACCAGATCGATCACCGGCTGTGCGCAACGCCGCGAGACATCCTGCATCAGTACATCGGCGGCGTAGTGCTCGACCAGAAACTCGCGAGCGCTGTCGAACAGCCGCGCCTCCCCTCCCCGGAAGCGGTAGATCGACTGCTTCGGATCACCGACCAGAAACACGATGGGCGTGGACCCGGCCGCCTGGGCAGCATCCAGCCAGGCCCGGACTGCGGTCCATTGCAGCGGGTTGGTGTCCTGAAACTCGTCCAGCAGCAGATGGCGGTAGCGCGCATCCAGCCGGGCATGCAGATAGGCCGCGTGATCGTCATCGGTGAGCAGGCTGCACGCCTGCTGCTCCAGATCAGCGAAATCGAGCGCCTGGCGTTGGCGCTTGACCCGGTCGAACTCCAGCCGCAGCGCGATCGCACAGGTAAAGGCGGCAACATTGAACTCGAAGGCAGCGCGATCGCGCTGCTGCGACTCGACCGCGTTCAGGGCAGACGCGATTTTCCAATGCAGCTCGAGGAACTTCGCCTCGCCCTCGGCGCCGATGCGCTTGCGACGCGCGTCGGTCGGCTTGTAGACCAATGGCGTTCCGCGACCGCCGTCGGTGAACAACGCGGCGCGGACCTGCGCATACCATCGGGCCGGATCGGCCAGCTGCGCTGCCTGCTCGATTCTCGCCGCCCGCTCCGGCTCCTGCTTGCCCTTGTTGTTTCGGGTCAGCAGCTCACGATAGGTAACCAGGTCGTGCTGCCACGCCGGATCGCTACGCGCAGCGAGCAGCGGATCGAAGGCCGGATCATCACGCAGTGGTTGCGGCAGATCGGCGCGCAGCCGCGCGACCGCCGCCTGAAGCGGATCGGCCTCATCGCGGCTCGCCGCCCACCATTCGGCGCGGTGGGCGATGAACGAGCGCAACAGCGCCAGCGTCTGCTCGAGTCCGCACTCTGCAAACAGCCGGTCGATCGCCTCGGCAAGGGTGGGCAGGCGATCTGGCACGTTCAGGGCGCGCAACGCATTCTGCGCGTTCCGCGTGTTCAGCCCAGGTTCCGGTTCACGCAGCGCGATTCGCGCCGCGCGCGCGCCGAAGCGCTGCAGCGCCTCCTCGATCAGGGCGCTACTCTCCTCGGTAAGCGTACTACCCGCGGCAGTTCCGGCGGCCAGCGGTGCGCGCTGCGCCAGTTGCAGGAACCAGCTGTGGAAGGTCGACACAGTGAGCCGGGGCTCCGCGGTGAGCACCGCCTCATAAAGGCTGCGCGCTCGAGCGTGAACGGCCGCGCGCTCACCCGGGTTGCCGGGAGCGACCCCGAGTGCATGCAGCAACCGCTCGAGTTCGTCGTCGCCGGACAGCGCCGCGCGCTGCAGCAGATCGTCCAGCCGCGCAGCCATCTCCTGCGCCGCCTTGCGGGTGAAGGTGACGGCCAGAATTTCCGAAGGCGATACGCCGTCCAGCAGCAGCCTGAAGATACGCCCCACCAGCAGCCAGGTCTTGCCACTGCCGGCACAGGCCGAGACCACCACGGAGCGTTTCGGGTCGAGTGCGCGAAGGATCAGCGCCCGATCGCCCACCTGGATCGTCTGCGCGCCCTCGGCGGACGCGCCGCTCGTCGGCGCTGCATCGCTGCCGCCTGCCATCCGGCGGTCGACGCTGCTCATGTCGGCCCGACTCCACTCGCCGCGACCCAGAAATCGCGCCGGCACAAGCCACGCATGTCGCAATGCTCGCAGACCTTCTCGATGCCGTTGGCTGGCATCGAAGCGTGCTCGTGCAGCCGGTCGGCAAGCGCAGCCAGCCGTACCCGGTTGACCTCGCCAGCGGCAACCGGGTCACCACCGTACGCGCAGGGCGCCACGCCATCGCGGGCGATCGAGAGGAACAGTGTCTCCTCGGTCGACACGCCGGCGAGCAACGCATACGCCGGTAACTGGACATGCTCGCCTGGCTCGGCCGCCCGCTTCTTCAGTTCTGCCGCACCCTGAGCCTTGTAGTCGACCACCGACAGGCGGTCGCCTTGCGGGTTACGGTCGATGCGATCGAGCCGACCGTGCAACATCAGGGTCCGACCTGCCGAGGTGATTATCGGCAACGAGCGCTCGGCTTCCACGGCGGACACCCGCCAGCCTCCAGCCTCACGCTCCAGTTGCCAGTCGATATAAGCCGGGATGCTGCCAACCCAGCGCGCCAGCCAGGCCCGGTCGATGAAGTTGCGCCGCACCGCGCCGGCAAAGCCGCTGCGCGACAGCGTCTGCAGGCGTTCGATCGCGGCGTCGCGACCGAGCGCGGTGACTTCGGGCAGTTCGGTATGGAAACGCGCAAGGATGCCATGCACCAGTTCGCCGAAGTCCGACTTCACCAGTGCCTCGTTCACTTCTTCGGACGCACGCAGACCGAGCAGCGTGCCGGCGAAATAACGATAGGGACAGGCGACCAGAGTCTCGTAACCGCTGACCGAGATCCGGCGCGGCGCGCGAACGAGCGGCGCCGCCGGGGCGGGCGCGCTGGCCGGCTTTGGCAGTGGCACCGGATGGGCGAGCGTGCGCGCGGCGACTGCGCCGCGCTCGATCATGCGCGGCCCGATGTCGCCCTTGTCGAGCCCGTCCCCAGGCCAGGCCTGGCGATGCAGCGCCGCTAACCGGGCGAACCACGGCGACAGCAGGTTCGATTCGCCGCCAAGGCGCTCCTGCCAGGTGACCAGCACCCGCGGCACATTGGTCAGCGCCAGGCGCAGGCTGCATTCGAGCTCGGCATGCTCGGCGTCCCGGGTCGGCAGACCGAGGCGCACGCGTACCGACTGATTGAAGAAGCGGCCAGGCGGATCGATCGCCGGCAGATGCACGGCATCGGCGCCAGCGAACACCAGCATGTCGAACGCCCGCAGGCGGGTCGCCGCGAGGTAAGTGAACACGACCGGACTGTGCACATCGCGGGGACGGAAGTTTGCCGCCTCGACAGCCCGGGTGAACCAGGCCCGCCACTGGGCAAAGCTCGCCCGCCATCCATGACCCTGCAGTTCAGCGCGGCGCCGGTCGATCAGGTCGAGCAGGTCGGCACCCGCTGCGTCGGCGGCAAGCGCGGCGCGCGCGCCAAGCACATCGAGTGCATTGCAGAGCGAATCGAGCCAGTCCGCGAGCGGCTTGCGCGTATCGGCGCCGAGCATATCGATCGCCTGGCCGACCCGCTCCAGCAACGACACGGCCACTGCCTCCTCCGGCGTATCGCGGCCAAACAGCGCGATCATCGCCTGGATGCCTTCGGCCAGATCATGCCGGGCAAGCACACCTTCGATGCAGGCGAGCGCCGCCTGCCGATCAGCGTGCGGTTCGCCGTGGAGTGCGCCCTGACGTTCGCCATGGAGTTCGCCCTGCCGGTCGCCGTGGTGGTCGCCCATGCGTTCGACTCCCGCGAGACCGGGGAACACGAAGGCCGAGCGCAGCAGGTCCATGAGATCACGGTGATAGCCGCCGCTGGCGACCACGTCGATCAGACGGCCGACGCAGGCAGCGGCCACGGTGGTCGACAGCAGCCATCCAGACTCGTCCACTACCGGCACCTGGGCGCGTTCGAGCAACGCGCGCGCGCGCCGGGCCACCAGCCGGTCGAGCACCACCACGCCGACCCGGCGTGATCCGTCGAGCAGTGCGCGACGAACCGCGACATCGATTGCCTTCGCCTCCTGCTCGAGCGAGTCGGCGCCGAAGACCTGCAATCGGCCAGAGAACGGACTGCGCGCGTGAACTGCCGCCAGTGCTGCCGCACGCTCGCGCAGTGGGGCGCGAACCGGGTCGCGAACCGGGTCGCGAACCGGGTCGCTCAGTGGGTCGCCCATTGGGTCGACACGCGGCTCGCGCGCTTTGCCAGGCCAGGCCGCCTCCAGTACCTGATCAGTAGCGAGCCCGCCGGGTTGCCAGCCCGGGTCGAAGCGCACCACCCGCACCCGTGCAGCGCAGGCCTGCAGGAAGCTGCGCTCGACCGCATCGCCCTGCTCCAGCGCCAAAGCGAAAATCGGTGTGGCTATCGTCTCGGCGATCGCCGCCAGCCTGAGCGCGTGAGCGCTGGCCGGATCGAGGGTCGCCACCTCGATCGGCAAACGCCGCCCGTCGCCGCTGGCCCGCCGCGAAGCGTCCAGACGCTGCGGCGCCTGCGCCCACCAAAGCTCATGCACCAATGCCGCCTCGAACTGCAACGCACTGTTGCGGCCGGTGCGATACGCGGCGCGCAGCGCCTCGGTGAACTCTTCCTTGTCCCGCGCGACCGGGCTGCGCGCCAGCGTCATCCGGTCGAACAGTGCCGTCAGTTCGCCAGCCAGGGCCCAAGCATCGGTGTCGGCGAACTGGCTGCTGCGCACAAGCAGCGCATACAGCTCGACCTCCCGTACCGACTGTGGCGTGATCCGGGCGGTGATGCCGTAGGGCAACTCGGCGCCCGCGGCCAGCGCCGGCAGTGTGGCAATGCGCGGCAACAGCACGGCGCCCCCGCCTCCCGCCTGGGCCAGCGCGCGGGCGACATCTCCGGCGCAGTACAGGTCCGGCACCAGCACCAGAAGCTGCGACAGATCAGGCCAGGCAGCCCGGTGCTGCTCGACGATCCGGCTCGCCGCCTGCGCAACGAAGCCGGCAAAGGGCAGAACGACGCGGTCGATGGCCATCGCCGCACAGCCCGCCGCGCGCCCGGATCAGCGCTCCAGGAACTGACGCTTTTCCTTGAGCTTCGAGTACTCGTCTGCCTCGGGCAACTCGTCCTTCTTCTCGATCAGCGGTTTCCAGGATTTGGCCAGCTCGGCATTGAGCTTGATGAAATCCTGCTGGTTGTCCGGCACATCGTCTTCCGCGAAGATCGCCTCGACCGGGCACTCGGCCACGCAAAGAGTGCAATCGATACACTCGTCCGGATCGATCACCAGCATGTTCGGCCCCTCGCGAAAACAGTCCACCGGACACACATCCACGCAATCGGTGTACTTGCACTTGATGCAGGTTTCGGTCACGACGTAAGTCATGGGGCAGCTATCCTCTGTGAACGTCTGTGGAAGCGTCTGTGCAAGCGTGGCTGACAGACAACGGTGTCGACTCGACATGTTATCAGCGTGGGCGCCCGCAGGCTCTGGCGGCAGGTATGCGCGCCCCGACGTCTGTCAGCCAGCGTCTGCCAGCCACGGGCGCCCCGGACTTTTTTTGCGCTACGCTGCGTCCGAGTCATTGCAATTGCGCCGGACCGCCATATCTTTACCGCCGGCCGGCAACCACGGGCAGCCACTTCCCTCGCCGGGATGCCTGTTTCCGCTATCATCGATTCCTTTCCAGCAGCGAGACCCCCCATGAGCAGCGACAAGATCGTTCATGTCAGCGATGACACCTTCGAGCACGATGTGCTGAAGTCCGAGATGCCGGTACTCGTAGACTATTGGGCGGAGTGGTGCGGTCCCTGCAAGCTGATCGCTCCGGTTCTGGACGAGGTTGCGGGCGAGTATGCCGGCCGCCTCAAGGTCGCGAAGGTGAATATCGACCAGAACTCGGGCGTACCGACCCGCTACAACGTGCGCGGCATTCCGACGCTGATGTTGTTCAAGGCCGGCGCGGTCGAGGCGACCAAGGTCGGCGCCATGTCGAAGTCGCAGCTGACTGCGTTCATCGACAGTCACCTGTAACTGGGGCCGTCCTGGCGGGGCTGTCGGCAGGGCTTGGCTTCATCCCTATCTCCCTGTTACCATTGGCGGTTTTACGATTCGACAGGGTGTGCCGGCAAGCCCGGTCGTAACTGCCGAGTTCACAAAGTTAGTCACCGTGAGGCTGCCAATATGGCCGCCCCGCTGCTTCAATCCAGGGGAAAGTGCGATGAAAGCCGAAGTGCATCCGGTCTACGCCGAGATCAACGTTACCTGCAGTTGCGGAAACATCTTCAAGACCAAGTCGACGCTCGCGCGCGATCTGCAGGTCGAGGTGTGCTCAGCCTGCCACCCGTTTTATACCGGCAAGCAGAAGATCCTCGATACCGCCGGTCGGGTGGAGAAGTTCCGCCAGAAGTACGCCAAGAAGGCGGCCTGATCGCTGGCGCGGCGGCCGGAGGCGCAGCGATGCGTGCTGCGGCGGTAGTTCGATGCCGCCGGAATTCTAGATGGCAATCCTCCCCCGCCTGTTCGACACTCAGGGTTCCCGCGTGCGGGATCGGCGCTCCGCTCTGCATGCCCTGTTCACTGTGCTGCTATGCGCAGCCTGGGTTTTTACCGGGCTGATTTCGCACGACCCCTGGAAACCGGACGAGGCCTACACGTTCGGGCTGGTGCTGCATATCCTGCAGACCGGCGACTGGGTGGTGCCGACAGTCGCCGGCGAGCCCTTCGTCCAGCAGGCGCCGTTATTCACTCTCACCGCTGCTGGATTCGCCACGCTGTTTGGCGGGCTGTTCGAACTGCACGATGCGGCGCGTCTGGCGGCGGGCTTCTACCTGTCGCTGACGCTGCTGTTTCTCGCGCTGTCGGCGCGCGAGCTGTATGGCGATGAACATGGCTGGGTAGCGCCGCTGGCACTGATCGGCTGTGTCGGCCTGCTGATCAATGCCCACCTGCTGATCACCGACACCGCACTGCTCGCCGGGTTCTCGATCGGTCTGTACGGCCTGTGCCTGAGCCTGCGCCGGCCGCTGCTGGCCGGTATCGCGCTGGGCACGGGGGCCGGCCTGGGCTTCATGGCCAAGGGACTGTTCGCCCCAGGCGTGCTCGGGCTGTGCGCCCTTCTGCTGCCGGTGATGTTTTCGTCCTGGCGACACCGGGGCCACCTGCTCACGCTGGCGATCGCGGCGGTGGCGATCGTTCCCTGGGTGACGCTCTGGCCGTGGGCGCTTCACCAGCGCTCCCCCGATCTGTTCGACCAGTGGTTCTGGATTAACGTGTCCGGACAGATTCCCGGCCTGAGCGCGCTTGAACGCAGGAACGCACCGGGCGAATACCTGCTGATGATGCTCTGGTTCGCCTGGCCGGCATTGCCGCTCGCAGCCTGGATGCTCTGGCAGCGCGGGCGCGATGTACTGGTGACGCCTCAACTGCAGCTGCCGATCCTGGTCTGCGTGGTGGCCCTGATCGCGCTGTCGCTTTCTGCCGATGCGCGCGAGCTGCATGCGATGCCGGTACTGCTGCCGCTGTCGCTGCTGGCGGCAGCGTCGATCGACGCGCTGAAGAGAAGTGCGGCAAACTTTCTCGACTGGTTCGGCATCATGACCTTCGGCCTGCTCGCGACCTTACTATGGACCGGCTATGTCGCCCTGCTCACTGGCTGGCCGGAGCCGCTGGCCAGGAAACTCGCCGACTTCCACCCGGGCTATCAAGGCTCGATTCATTGGATGACAGTGTTGATCGCCGTCTCGGTCAGCCTGGTCTGGATCGGCATGGTCTGGCGCATCGGCCGCTCCAACCGGCGCGCGATCGTCAACTGGGCCGCCGGCATCACCCTGTGCTGGGTACTGACCAATCTGTTTTTCCTGTCCTATATCGACTATGGCAAGACCTATCGCGGCATGATCGTCGAGATGAACGCTCAGCTTCCAGCGAAGTTCAACTGCATGGCGAGCCAGTCGCTGGGCGACAGCCAGCGGGCGATGCTCGACTACTTCGCAGGCATCAAGACCCTGGCTGTCGAACGCAACCCGGCGCAGGCCCGGCAGTGCGAACTGTTTCTCTGGCAGGGACGCGCCGGGGACAGCGAGCCGCGCTCAGCGCCGTGGGTCAAGCTCTGGGAGGGCGCGCGCCCTGGCGACCGCAAGGAGTTGTACCGGGTCTATCAGCGCATCAAGGTGGTTACGCCGCGCAGGTCGTCCGGCGCCGGCTGAACCCGCCGCTTGAACCCGACTCTTGAGCCCGCCGCTTGAACCCGCCGCTTGAACCCGACTCTTGAGCCCGCCTTTTTGAGCCCGCCTTTTGAGCCTGCCGTTCGAGCCCTCAGCCCGCCGCGGGCGCGCTTCGCCGCATCGACCCGCCGCCTTCCGCCTCACCGCCCGCCCCGGGATCGCTGATCTCGCGAGCCAGCGCGTCCGGGACTGGTTGACCGAGCTGCTGATAGAGCCGGGTCAGATGCAGTCGGAACAGGGAATCGAAGCTGGCGATCGTTTGCTGCGGGTTGTAGTCGCCGAACCACCAGAACCAGTCGGAGCCCTCGCACACAGCCAGGCGCCGACAGGCTTCCTCGCGCGCCGCCGGGGCGAGTCGATCGATCACGCGGTCGAAAACCTGCTTGGCTTCGACCAGCAGATCCCAGGCGCGGTTTTTCTCCGGCGCGCCGATCCAGGTGGCGAGATTGCCGTAGACCCAGCTGCCGGCGCTCAGCCGGGCCAGCGGTGAAGCCGGAACGTTCCGGCTGATCAGCTCGGCAAAGGTGGTCGGACGAATCACCGGGTGCGCAGCCAGGCGCCGGTACAGCTCGTCCAGGAAGTAAAACCCGTTGTAGGGGAAATGCTCCCAGGCGTTCTCACCATCGAGCATCACGCTGACCACCGGCGCCGTGTCGCCTTCCCAGGCGGCAGCGATCGCCTCGAGTTCGGCGACGAACTGGGCCGCCGCCTCACCGCTGTGACGGCGCGAGTAGTCGAAACCGATCAGATCAGACAGGTGGTCATCCCGGAAGAACAGGCGCACGCCAGCACCGGAGGCCGCGACTGCTTCGGCCTGTTCGGAAAGTATGTAAGGCTGGTAGAGCCGCTCGGCCCTGTTGCCGTCCACCCTGTCATCGTCCACCCTGTCGTCGTCCACCCTGTCGTCGTCCACCCTTCCGCTGCCCACCGTGCCACTGGCGCGCAAGCTGTTCATCAGCACCGCCTCGCCGCTGGCTGCCCAGCGGCTGCCGCGTGCGGCGAGCGCAGCCACGACTGGGCCGGACACCGCGCCTTCGGCCGGCCAGACGCCGACCGGTGCGTGGCCGAAGCTCGCCTCATGCGCAACGAAAGCACGGTCGACATGAGCAGCGAAACGCTCGATGCCGCCTGGATAGCCACTGGCCTGGGGCAGCGCCACACCGGGCTGCGTATCGCGTGCCGCGGCGAAATCCACCATCAACGGGCCCAGAGGATGGCAGTCCGGGGTAGTCGACAGCTCGACCTGCCCGCGCCCGGCCAGAAGCCGCCAGCGTTCGATGACCCGCCCGATCTCATGGCCGATCAGCGCAACCAGCGACTGACGCGCTTCGAAGTCGAACCGGGAGCCCTGCGCGAGCAGGCGCCGCAGCAGGGCATGTTCCTGGCGCAGCGATTCGCCAGTCCAGGCCAGGTGGTACCAGGTCACCAGGTCGGTCAGGTATTCACCCGACAGATAGTCGGTGAGATCGAGACCGTCCGCCGTGCAACGGCGATGGATCTCGGCCAGACGGGCATAGCCGGCGAACGGCTCGATCATGGTGCGCGGATTGGCGCGAAAGCACAGGTCGAGTACCCGGGCCCGATCCACCGCGGTGATCTTCGCCGGATCTTCAGTGGCCAGCACCCGCAGCAGCGGGTCACGAAACTCAGCGGGGGCATGGCGCCGGCCGACCCCGGCCACGCCGCCGGCGGCGAACTGCCGGGCATAGTCTTCCAGCTGCCTGGTAAGCACCGGCACGAAGTTCACCACCACACGCATCCCGGGGTGCCGTTCCAGGTGCGCAGCCATGTCGCTGTAGTCCTTCAGCGCATGCAGATACACCCAGGGCAGCAGAAACTCGCCGCTCGCCGGATCACGATAGTCCGGCTGATGCATGTGCCAGAACAGCACCAGCTCGAGGCGCTTGGTCATCGGACCGCGCCGCTCAACGGATGCGCCGCTGCGACTGGCCGAGCATCTCGGCGGTTACCAGCGTGATACCGCCTTCGGACACATGGAAGCGCTTCAGATCCTCGGCACGGTCGTAACCGATCACCATACCCTCGGGAATGCGCACGCCCTCATCGACGATCACCCGGTACAGCCGGGCATGACGGCCGACGTCGACACCCGACAGCAGCACCGAGGCTTCAATCGACGAGTAGGAATGCGCATGCACGGCGGAGTAGAGCAGCGAGCCGCGTACCCGCGCGCCGCTGATGATGCAGCCGCCGGAGATCAGCGAATCGACCGCCATGCCGCGCCGATCGGTCTCGTCGAACACGAACTTGGCCGGGGGCAGCTGCTCCTGGTAGGTCCAGATCGGCCAGCTGCTGTCATACATGTTCAATGCCGGGGTGACCCGGGTCAGCTCCAGGTTGGCCTCCCAGAACGCGTCGATGGTGCCGACATCGCGCCAGTAGACGGCCTCGCCTTCAGCCCGCACGCAGCTCTCGCTGAAGCGGTGGGCGAACACGCGGTAACGCGAGACCAGATAGGGAATCAGGTCGTGACCGAAATCATGGGTCGACTTCGGCTCGTCGGCGTCGCGCATCACCTGCTCGTAGAGGAAGGCGGCGTTGAACACATAGACGCCCATGCTGGCGAGCGACCGGGTGGGGTCGCCCGGCAGCGTCGGCGGCTCGGCCGGTTTCTCATGGAAGTCGGTGACCCGGTCGGTCGAGTCGACACCCATGACACCGAAGCCGCGCGCCTCATCGCGCGGCACCTCGATGCAGGCGACGGTGAGGTCGGCCTGCCGGCTCACATGCCAGGCGAGCAGCTTGCCATAGTCCATCTTGTAGACCTGGTCACCAGCCAGGATCACTACATGCTCTGGAGCGTGCTCGCGCAGGATATCCAGGTTCTGGAAGACCGCGTCGGCGGTGCCGCGATACCAGGCCTCCTCGACCCGCTGCTGCGCTGGCAGCAGTTGCACGAACTCGTCAAAGCGCCCGTCGAGGAAGCTCCAGCCGCGCTGGATATGCTGGATCAGGCTGTGCGACTTGTACTGGGTGGCCACGCCGATGCGGCGCACGCCCGAGTTCACACAATTGGACAGGGCAAAATCGATGATCCGGAACTTGCCACCGAAGGCCAGTGCCGGCTTGGCCCGCCAGTCGGTGAGCTGTTTCAGCCGTGCCCCGCGGCCTCCGGCGAGGATCAGCGCGAACGCGTTCTTGGTGAGCTGGCTGACGAAGCGGGGATTGGCCGCCCCGTCGCTCTGGGCGATCGCGGCTGCGGCATGGTCTCGATTCTCTGGGCTGACCGGCATGATCCTGAAACACTCCGCGTGCGGCTATCCGAGGTCTTGTACGTCCCTGGAGTTGAGCACTGACCCCCGAATGCCAGTCGACACAGCGTCAGCGACGGGGCGTCGGCGACCGAGCGGCGGCGGTTTCGAAGGCCAAAAGGACACCTTCAGTCCTGTATGCTTCTTCGATCCATGAGACACGACCTCCCGACGCAAGTCAACGGATTGTTGACGCCGCAGGCGCGCGCAGCCGGCACCGGACCGGCGGCGAACGATGACGCGCCGATGACGCCTGCGCCGTTCGCGCCGGTCCCGGTACAGCCGTCGTTCGAGCCGGATGGCGGCAGCCCTCTGGCCCGACTGCTGGACGGCCGGCTGGGCGCTCCGTTCGACTACCTCGGGCTGCATCAGGACGGCGCGGGCTACCTGCTGCGGGTGTTCGAGCCTCACGCACGCGAGGTACGGCTGCTGCAGCCCAACGAGCCAGGCCGGTCAAGTGTGAACACCGACACGCAGCTATTGCAACGCGTACACCCGGCCGGCCTGTTTGAATGGCGCGGCGCGTATCCCCCAGCCTGGCCGTATCGGCTAAGCGCCACCTTCGACAACGGCGACACGCGCGACTGGCATGATCCCTACTCGTTCGCCGCGCAGATCGGCGACGCCGAACTGTACCTGTTCAATGAGGGGCGGCTCACCCAGGCCTGGCGGACGCTCGGCTGCGAGCCGGCTCCGGCGGGCGCTGTACCCGGGTTTCGCTTCTCGGTGTGGGCGCCGAACGCCGAGCGGGTGAGCGTCATCGGCAACTGGAACCAGTGGAACGGACGGGTGCATCCGATGCGCTCGCGTGGCAGCTCCGGGGTTTGGGAGCTGTTCCTGCCGGACCTGCCGAGCGGATCGCTGTACCGGTTCGAAATCCGCAATCGTGACTCCGGCGCGGTGTTCACCCGCAGCGATCCGTATGCCCGCGCCTATGAGGTGCGTCCGGGCAACGCCAGCGTCACGCCTGCCCCGGGCACGCACACCTGGACCGACCAGGCCTGGCTCGCGCGCCGCGCCGAGGCCAACTGGCTCGAGCAGCCGATGAGCATCTACGAGGTGCATGCCGGGTCGTGGCGCCGGCATCCGGACGGGCGCTT
>Ga0335394_10005526_pt1 | contig 14280 bp, 7 predicted proteins | sample MAT03_FD_205741 | JGI IMG/M metagenome (GOLD analysis project Ga0335394, IMG submission 205741) | Freshwater microbial communities from Lake Fryxell liftoff mats and glacier meltwater in Antarctica - MAT-03 (spades assembly) (version 2) ...
GGCACATCGTTCGCATGTCTGGATGACATGAACAGAAATTTAAACCTGTTCTTCCTTTCTAATCATGTTTCCCATGTCATCCAGTATCCGTTTGCTTTTATTCGTTTTCCTGTTGCCATCCCTCGCGCTGGCGCAAAGTGTGCCTCAGAAAAACCAGGCCAAAGTTGAGTACATCACGATTGAAGGCATTGTGACAGATTCCGTGTCGGGCGCGCCGATCAGCCAGTCCAAAGTGACGCTGTACGACGACGGGATGAAAGAGGCCATCGCAACAACCGAGACCAGCACCGAAGGGCGCTACACGTTCGACGCTCCCAGGCGCGAACGCTACAAACTGCTGGCTGACAAGCCAACTTATTTCCAGAAAGAAGCCATCGTATTATGGCCCGACGGCCAGGCGAATGTGCCGCTCCCGCTGGTGCGCAAGCCTGGCTACGTGTTCGACATCACAATCTTCGACAAAGCCTTCGAACACAACCCGGTGAACACCCTGCGCGACTGCAAGGTGGAGATTTACAACAACACCACGAAGGAGCAGGAACTCGCCGTGGAGCGGATGCCGAAATCCACGTTCAACTTCTCCTTTACCGAAGGCAACCACTACACGATGCTGGTGCGCAAACCGGGCTACTTCAACCGCCGCGTAGAAGTGTATGTCAATGTGAACGGTTGTATCCTCTGCGTGGATGGCATGGGCGTGAAACAACCGGAAGTGGTGCCCATCATGTCGCACAGCAATCAGATCGGCTATTTCCTCGGCGTGCTGGACCTGGATTCTATCCAGGTGGGCAAACGATTCGAGTTAAAAAACATCTACTACGATTTCGATAAATGGGACATCAAATCAGAAGCGGCCAAGACCCTCGATAAATTGGCGGTGTTTTTAAAAGACAATCCCAGCATCAAAGTCGAACTCGGCTCGCACACCGATGCGCGCGGCAACGATCCATACAACCTCAACCTTTCGGACAAACGGGCGTCTTCTGCTGTGGACTATCTGGTCAGCACTCAGGGGATCGACACCGACAACATTACCTCAAAAGGGTACGGCGAAACCCAATTGGTGAACCGCTGCGACGACGGTTTTTCCTGCTCTGAAACCGAACACCAGATGAACCGCCGCACCGAAATTAAGATCACGGGCCTGCTCGACAAGGACCCCCTCTGGGACAAAACCCTGAAACAGATCATCGAAGACCCGCAACTCTACCGCAAGGTCATTGACATGGAAAAACGCAAAAAAGCGTACAGCCAGGGGTTGACTGTTGACTTTTGACTGTTGACTTTTCTATCCTAATCTTGTATCTATCCAGCCGATCCTAAATACTTATGATTTCGGACCTCGGAGAGGTCAAAGGTTTGTAGAAATGCATCGGGTTGACATTAGTTCCCGACCTCGGAGAGGTCGAACGTTTGTTTCAACGCTATTTTCTGCAAACCTTCGACCTCTCCGAGGTCAGGAAAACATTGAAATGCTACATTTCTACAAACCTCTGACCGCTCCGAGGTCGTATGGCAAAAAGCATTTCAAAGCGGCTGGATAGTGACCTAATCTTTCATTCTAATCATTTCAGTCATGAACATCTCGTTAAATTTCAAACGTCATTTGCTTGCAGTCGTCGCGCTGTTTGTAGCCATTGCATCACTTTCCGCTCAAAAAAACATCCAGGAAACGGTCACGGACGAAAAATTCAGCAACAGAACGATTGTCTATAAAAAGGGCAATGCCGACGATGCGGAAATTCTGGCGCAACTCAATGATTCTTACGGCATGAGCGATGTGGTGCGCATCGCCGTGGCGCCGCCCAAGCCGGTAGTGAAACCCGTCGCTGTGATTGAAAAGGTTTCAGTAACTTCCGCAGCAAGTACTTCCAAACCGGCCGCCACAGTCATCAGTACCACCCGGACCACTTCGGCAACCGTTTCGGCGAGTCGGTCGGCTGTTGTCACACGTCCCAATCAACCTGTCCTGCCAACCACTATTCCCAAAACAACCGCCACAGATTTGAATGTGCCTGTAGCCAACCCGGATGCCGCAGGACTGACCGCAGGCACAGATGTGATGGCAGCGTTTGTCACTTCTAATAACCAGACGGTGAAGAACGTATCCGCTCAATCTGTTCAACAGTTGAACCCGGTCGTACAGACCAGTAGCGAAAATAGTTTTGTCGGAACTACTTCCACATTCAAACAGACTTCCAGCGCTGTCAAGTCAGGCAAAAAAAGCAAGTCGGGCGGCTGGTTTGATTCTTCTTCGGCCCGCAAAAAATCTACTCCTGCGAAAAAGCATGGAAAACACGGCAAGCAGCGCTATGACTGTTTTAAGTTCTGAGTTTGGGCTGTGAGGCAGTCGTCTAAGTTTGCGAATATGCGAATAAACAGGCGCACAAGCCAGTTTAAAATGCTCCTTTTTGCCCACTTTGTCATTCTGTCGGGATCCGTCGGGAATGCCAAAAAGCGACATGGACGGGGCCCGACAGGGTGACAAAGCGGGGGCATCGGAAAAGTATATCCATGATTTGATTGAAGCAGATCTATGCGCCTCCGGGATAAAAAACCGGGGGTGTTTTTATTTTCCGAAATCAAAATTTCGCCCGAATGCCGTATCCACATCATCTTTGCGCATACCTGAGTTTTTAAACTCCATGCTATGCGCGCGCCTACCCTGTTTATTGGTTGTATCACATTTGTCGCGCTGCTCCTGTTGGCCTTGGTGTTCTATCTGGAACGCATCGCCCATATTGACATGGCCTTTCAGACCTTTCTCATCCTGAAAAGTGGTTCGATTGAAATCCAGAGCGGGCGGTTTGGAGCCGCCGCCACACAGGTTTGGCCCTGGCTGGCACAAGAGATGGGCTTGCCGCTCCGGGGCGTGCTGCTGGCTTATTCGATGGGTCATGTGCTGTGTGGAGCGATCCTGTTTGGCTGGTGTTGCTGGCTTAGGCAATGGCAGTGGGCGACCGTACTGGTGCTGGTGGTAACGGGCATTTCGACCCATACTTTTTACTGGTTGTCGGAGATGCCGCAAGGGCTGGTGTTTCTGGTCGCTGTATTTGCCTGGATGTCCAGCCAGGGAAGTTTGGCTGCCATCCGCTGGTGGCAGTGGCCGCTTTGGATCGCGGCGGTGGTTACGGCGTTTTATTTCCACCCGATGGTATTGTATGCCGCTGTTTTCGGATGTCTTTTTTTTCTCCTCGGCGATCACAAAGATACTGCTGGCGCTTCTTTCTGGAAACACCGCAGCCTCTTCGCCGCCATGTTGTTGATCTTTGCACTGGTGGCATTCGTGAAATACAAACTGCTGAAACTCGACTGGTACGATGCGATCGCCCTCGAACGGGCTGATACGTTTCGCCAATTGTGGCCGCACTGGCTAGACCTGCCCAGCAACCGCGATTTTTTGCATTGGTGCTTAACGGATTATTATTTCGTCCCGCTCGCACTGCTGCTCTCCGCAGGTTTTTATGGCTGGAAAAAGAAGTGGCTTAAACTGGTGCTAACAGTCGGTTACCCAATCGGCTACCTGTTGTTGGTGAACGTGCCATTCCACGAAAGCGCCCAACAATTTTACATGGAAAACCTGTGGCTGCCGCTGGGTCTGTTTGCTGCCATTCCACTGGTCTTCGACGTGTTGCCGGGGCTTTTTTCACAGAAAGGTGCTGTAGTGATCATCTCTCTAGTCGCCGCCACCGGCCTTGCCCGCATCTTACTCGCGCATCAGTCGTGGACGGCGCGCCTGGAATGGGAACAGGATTTTTTGAAAAAAACGGCTGCATGGCCCGCCCGAAAACTTGTGCTTTCTGAAGATCAGGTACCAAAAGACACCTTGAAAATGGTCTGGGGGGCACCCTATGAATTTTTGCTGCTATCGTCGCTGGAGGCACCCGATTTGGTGCGATGTATCCTGGTGACCAATGAACCGGGGCGATATGACAGCACCTTATTGAGCCAACCGCGCCTGTTTCTCGGCACGTTTAAAAACTACCCGTTCGAGGCGTTGCCAGAGCGGTATTTTCAGTTCCGGGATACGAGTCATTATGTCCGCTTGTAGCGGGGGGGTGTCAAAAGTCCAACAGGAGGATGTCCAGGAAAATAAGCGCCAATAATGTTTGGCGAAAGCACCAAATTTGACAACTTTGAAAAAAGTTGTCAAATTTTCAAGCGGGTTTAGCAACAAAAATTTGGCACCTAAAAAATGGTTTTTCTTGCTTTAGACCCCATCACACCTCGGACGTAAACCGGAACTCGATCTTGGGAAAATTCTCCTGGGCGGTTTGCAGGATCCAGGCCGTTTCGGCCAAAAATACCAGTGCTCCTTCGCTATCTTTAGCAATGTCACGCTTGCGACGGTCCAGAAATTCTGCCATCGCTTTTGGGTCGTCGCTGTGCACCCAGCAAGCCTTGTACAGGTTGACGGGTTCATAGCGGCATTTAGCGTTGTACTCGCTTTCGAGGCGATGCTGGATGACCTCAAATTGTAGTTGACCTACCGTTCCGATGATGCGTCGGCCGTCGCTCTGGCGGGTAAACATTTGCGCTACCCCTTCGTCCATGAGTTGATCGAGGCCCTTGACGAATTGTTTCTGCTTCATCGGGTCGGCGTTTTCGACATAGCGGAACTGCTCCGGCGAGAACGCTGGGATGCCTTTAAAATGCAGTAGTTCACCTTCCGTGAGGGTGTCGCCGATTTTGAAGTTGCCGCTGTCGTACAAACCCACCACGTCGCCGGGATATGCTTCTTCCAGCAGCGTTTTTTTGGAAGCCATGAACATCGTGGGGTTGGGAAACTTCATGTCGCGGCCCAGCCGGATGTGGCGGTAGTTTTTGTTGCGTTCAAATTTGCCGGAGCAGATACGCAGGAAAGCGATGCGGTCGCGGTGGCGCGGGTCCATGTTGGCGAAAATTTTGAACACAAAACCGCTCATTTTTTCCTCTTCCGGGCGCACCAGCCTTTCCTCGGTCGTACGCGAAAGCGGCGTCGGTGCGATCTCTACAAAGCAGTCCAGCATTTCTTTCACCCCGAAATTATTGACGGCTGAGCCAAAAAAGATGGGGCAGATCTTGCCGTCCAGATAATCCTGTTTTTTGAACGTTGGATACACGGTTTCCACCACTTCTACGTCGTTGCGCAGTTCGCGGGCGGCGCTTTCGCCGATGTGCTTTTCCAGGTCGGGGTGTGCGAGGTCTTCAAAAACAAGAATTTCTTCATCCTCCTGCTTGCTGTGCGGATTGAACAGCACGAGTTTTTTCTCGTACAAATTGTACACGCCTTTGAAGCGCTGTCCCATACCGATGGGCCACGACAGCGGGCGCACTTTCACGTTGAGTTTCTGCTCGATCTCGTCCATCAGGTCGAAGGCATCGAGGCCTTCCCGGTCCATCTTGTTCACGAAGAAGATGAGCGGCGTGTCGCGCATCCGGCAGACTTTGGTGAGTTTTTCGGTCTGTTTTTCCACGCCGTTCGCCACGTCCACCACCACAATGGCCGAGTCCACAGCGGTCAGGGTGCGGTAGGTATCTTCGGCGAAATCTTCGTGGCCGGGTGTATCCAGGATGTTGATTTGCAGGTCTCTGTACTCAAATCCCATCACCGAGGTGCTCACTGAGATACCGCGCTGCCGCTCGATCTCCATGAAGTCGGAGACCGTGCTTTTTTTGATCTTATTGCTTTTCACCGCTCCGGCGGTCTGGATGGCGCCGCCGAATAAAAGCAGTTTTTCGGTCAAGGTAGTTTTACCTGCGTCAGGGTGCGCGACGATGGCAAAGGTGCGGCGGCGGCGGAGTTCGGACAGAAAATCGGACATGGATGGGCGTTAGACGTTGGATCTGGGACGTTGGATTTTTGAAGCGGGCGCAAAAGTAGGCTTTCTCTTACAAAAGAATGGGCGCTGTACGCAACTCCATACTACCTTCGCGTTACCAAAATCACTCCGCCGTTGTCCGCTACTGTTCCATCCTCCCGTCTTTATTGGCTTGCCTGGTTGCCGATTGTTGTCTTGTTGTGGCTCGGTTTGCGCAACCATCCTGATCCGCAGTGGCTCGTTGCGGGAGAATTGCTTCGCCAGCCCTATTCCCTCGCTGCCGAAGTTCCTGACTCTCTACAACTCCTTTATTGTCAATTACATAAACAACCGTGCCGCACTGGAGACAGCACTGCATTTCGCCTTATTTCGCAGCCTACTTTACCCAATATAGGTTGGGAGGCCCTGCGCGATCTGACTCAAACGGCTGCCCGAAAACGTTTTCTGGTGGTGTCGGGGGTGACCGGAACCGGGATTACGAAGCAGGCAAAACGCGCCGCTTTCCTGGTTGCCGGAAATTTTGAACGGGTCTTGCAGATAGATTGCGCGCCACAATTCGATCTCGAATTTCACAAAAAATACATTGGGCAAGAGGACGAGCGCGGCGTGTTCCAACACGGAGAGTTATTGAAACTTTGGGAGCGGTGCCGGCAGCATCCCGACCAACGCTTTGTGGCGGTGATGGACAATTTTGACAAAATCAATCCCGAAACGTTTTTTGGGCCGCAACTCTGGGAGTCTCTTAGCAGTCCGCGCGATACAGCGATCGTAGGCAATAGTACGGTGTCGGTGCCGCCTAATTTCTATATGGTTTCGACCACCCACCTCGGACCGGGATCGCTGATAGAATTTAATGAGGAGCATTTCAAGCGCCTCGGCAGCCAATACGTCATCCCGCCCAATGCCCGCGAACTGGTGGTCTGGCTCCGCAACCGGGCGATCGCATTGTCCAATTCCGACCCGGTCAGTGCAGCAGATTCCAGCCGACTCGCTTCCCTGCACGACATCGGCCAGATGCGGCAATTCCTGTTTTATTTCCTGAAAACCAATGAGTTGGTGAAGGAACGGTATGCCGATGGATATCAATTGGGGCAGGGCAGCAACCTGCGGCCGCTATTCCGCAACGCCGATCTGGAAGAGTTCAAAAATACCTTTATCAACCACATCAATGCGCTGCGGCCGGAACGCTCCCTGACGCTGGCTGATTTTAACGGGATGGATTACACGGTGAGCAATGACGGGCGGGAACCCGGCTCTAATTTCCTGGCCTGCCAGGTGAAATACCTGCAAGACACCGGCTATCTGGTCGAGATCACCATGGTGGCGACTACTGCTTTGCTCACGGCCCTGGCCGGCTGGTGGGTATTTCGCCGCCGCGAACAACTCATCCGCGGCTATGGCGAGCGCATGCAGCATATTTACAACGCTTTCGAAAAACAATCCATCACCGCTGATGCTGCCTCCCGCCGCCTGGAGGAAATCAAGCAGGAAGTAGACGGACTGGTGTTGCGCCGACAACTGGGCTACACGGAAGGGTTATACTTTTTGGCCTTCATCGAAGACAAAGCCAAACGAATTGAGTTCGCCCGCAATGTGAGCGAGAACTTCCTCGAACTCTTCAATGCTTTCATGGAAGACGATCTGCTGACTGAAAGCGAGTATTTAAAACTCCGGCAGTTCCTGCAAACGATCCGGCACAAAATACCCGCTGAGGTGTACGAGCGGTTCAGCCAGAAGGTGGAGCAAACGTATCTGATGAGCGGAGGAAAGGAGGGCTGAATTTCAAAAATGAAAACATTGCATCTTCTCGTTATTATTCCCTACCAAAATCAGCCGCTTTTTACCCGGCCCTTTCAAAATTTTCAAATCGCGCACGTCCCGGCTCGCCCATAACCCGGAAGCATTCGGCATCAGGGCCGTAAAATTGCCCGCACCATCATTGGTCAGCACCACGCCATTGCCTGCGTCGAGCCGACCTGTTTCCACCTGCTGGCCCCAATCGTTGCCGGCAGCGATCAGATCGAGATCGCCATCGCCATCGTAATCCACTGCCTGAATAGAATACAGTGGGCTGATCTGCGCCAGGTTCGGAAGGTTTTTGGCGGTAAAACGCCCGTTTTGATTGATAAAAATGGTGGAGGCCAGCATATTACACCGCAATTGTTGAGTGCCTTGCAGGTCTTTTTCCGCAAAAAGATCGCTGAATTTTGCCTGGGCGTAGGCTGAATAACGAACGAATTTTTTCTTTAAAATGGGCACTTGTTTCAACAGCACATCGCGCATTGCGACCGGCACATCTTTGCCTTCGTCGGTCTGGGTCATGATCGGGTCCATGCTGCCGTTTCCGTCGAAATCTTTGGCGAAAAGGCGCAGTGGCGCTTCGGGCGTTGCTTTGTAACGCGTATTGAGGCCGATGTTGCCCGCCACCAGATCGAGGTCGCCATCTTTGTCCACATCGGCGGCGATGAGGCTATGCCAGAAGCCATCCGAGTTTTCAAGACCAAATTTTTGGGTCGCCAGTTCCAGTTTTCCGCCGTTGACCGCGAACACCTGAATCGGCATCCACTCACCCGCCACGACCATTTCCTCTTTTTTATCGCCGTCCAAATCCGCCCAGACGATGCTGCGCACCATGCCGGCCTGGGCAAAAGCCGGAGCGATTTGTGCGGTCACATCCTGAAAAACAGCCTTGTCATTGCGCAGCACAAACGAAGCCGGCGTGGCGGGATAACGGCCGGGTACACACCAGCCGCCCAGAAACAAATCCTGATCACCGTCGCCATCGTAGTCATGGGCACTAACGGCGTAGAGGCTTTCTTTCGCCAATGGAATTGCGCCTACTGCAAGGGTGAAATTCCCTTTGCCATCGTTGAAGTAAAGTCGAGGTGGATAGTTCGGACTGCCCGCCGGGGAAGAGTTGCCACCCGAAGCCACCAGCAAGTCAGGATCGCCGTCGCCGTCGGCATCGAAGAAGGTAGAACCGGTGTCTTCATAGGCCTGATCGGTCGCGAATACGGAAGTGGAGGAAGGTCGGAAGCCGCTCGAGGTCTGGATGAATAAACCACCGGGTGCGCCGGGGCCATTCCCGATAAAACAGTCGTCCAGCCCATCGGCATTTACATCGCCAACAGCCATGCAGGGGCCGGGAGCACTCATTCTCCAGGGCAATAAACGCTCCTGGTTGAAATCTTGCACGGCATCTTCGCGGTGTTGAAAATCGGGTGCAGCAGTAGGTGTAATAAATGGTTTCGGGATGGCCGGTGGAGTCAGTTTGCCCGGCTTTGCATCGGCATACTTTACAATAAGTCGTTGATTGGCAGTTACATTTTCCAACACCACCAGTTTATTTCCCGGAAATTCCACTTCGACCCGATCCAGTTTTTGCGCGGTGCCCAAACCAAAATGCAGGAGCGGCTCTACCGAGGAAAAGAAACCCCGCGTGGGCGTGAGTTCGGCGTACTGCACTTGTCCGCCTGCGACAATCCGCGCCTTGGCGCCCGTCGCAAACGGATTTTGCGCGGAGCCTTGCGGCTTGATCTGGAGCCAGGCACCGCCCTTATTCATTTCATGGGCACGGTTCTGGTAAATGCCTGCCGGACCGTCCACGTTGTTGATCACCAGGTCCAAATCGCCGTCGTTGTCGAGGTCCGCATAAGCAGTGCCATTGGAATAACTCAATTGTGTGAAACCCCAGGCCGTGCTCACGTCTTCGAAGGAAAGATCGCCCCGGTTGCGGTAGCAATATTTCTGGAGCGGTGTGCTGGGCACCAGGTTGAGGTATTCTTCGATTTTGGGAAAACGGGCTACCGTGACACCGCCTGTTTTAGAAATGGAGTCGGCCGTGAACGAAAGATAATCCAGGTTGCTCACATCGCGGCGGTAGCCGTTGGTGATGAAAATATCGCGAAATCCGTCGTTGTCGTAGTCCTGCATCAAAGCGCCCCAACTCCAGTCGGTCTGAAACACCCCCGCAATACAGCCAATATCGCTGTAGGTTCCGTTGCCGTTGTTGAGTTGCAGAACGTTGCGCATTTGCTGGTTGCCGTAGCCGTATTTGTTGAGTGTAGCGTAGCGGTCGAGCAGCATGGTCGTCATCAATTCCTTTTGACGGGTATAGTTTTCAGCCAGCATATCGAGCGCGACCAGATCGTTGAGGCCATCGTTGTTGATGTCGGCAATATCCACGCCCATCGTGTGGTTGCTAGAATGGCGGAATACGTTGTTGTAGCGATCGGTAAAATTGCCCGGCTGCGCAGCGTTGTTCATGTACACAAAATCTGGCTCGATGTAGTCGTTCCCTACCACCAGATCCTGAAATCCGTCACCGTTCAGGTCGGAAGCCGTGACGCTCAGGCCCATAGCATGGTTCCAGATGCCGGCTTGTTTGCTCATGTCAGCGAAGGTTCCATCGCCGTTGTTGCGATAGAGTCGGCTGGAGGAATATTCGTCTTTGGGGTCGGTCGCACGTACGGATTCTCCCCCGGGCACTTCCTTGAGCCGGACGGAATTCACCTTTTTAAAATCAATGGGATAATTCAGAACATAGCAATCCAGATCACCGTCACCATCGGCATCAAAGAAGTTGGCGTGGTTGCTGGCGGCCAGGTCTGCCAAGCCAAACTGCCGGGCCTTTTCTGTAAAGGTTCCGTTCTGATTGTTGATAAACAACAGGTTGCGGCGGTTCTCGCTCGGTGTCATACCAGTGCGGCACACATAAATATCCTGCCAGCCGTCGGCATTTACATCCACGATGGTCACGCCAGTTTTATCGCCGTCCCTGATGCCTACTCCTGCTTGCTCCGTGATGTCCTTAAACTTCAGATTGCCCTGGTTGAGGTACAACTTGCAAGCCTCCTGGGTGCTTACGAAGAACAGGTCTTGCAGGCCGTCGTTGTTCACGTCCAGCACGCCCACGCCGCCGCCGTTGTAAAGGTAGGAGTTGGTCAGGACCGTATTAAGGTGGGTCTCCTGGATGTTGTTCGCGAAGTCTACGCCCGAATCGGCAGGTTTGACGTACTGGAACAGCGCGTCGGTTGGGGGTGTTTTTTCGGTGGGTTTCCAGGCGGCGGCGGGTCCGCTGGATTTGTTGCCGCATTGAGTGCTGAGCAGCAGCGCAAGTAGGAGGCATCCGCTGGCAAAAAGGCGATGAAGGTTGCTATGCATTGTTATTTCGTTCGCAATCAATGCGTTGTTTATTCAATCAAAGTGCTTTCACTAAAACCTGTTAGGAACGCGGCACCAATAACTTAGTCATTTGATGCCACCCTTTGTTCCATCACACGGCCGCTATTTTTCTTTAAATAGCCCCACTATTCGCAGAAGAATAGTGTTGTCTGATGAAAAAATGGTTGACCTAAAATGACTAAGTTATTGGTGCCGCGTTCCTTATTGTCGCCACCCCTCCCGCTCCTCACTCATCGCCCAGGCCGCCCCAGTGTTCTCAATCGCATTGAACATCGGCAGCCACTCGGCTGGTCCTGCGGACAAAGTGAGGATTTCGTAGCGACGCATTTGCAGGATAATATCGAGCGGGTTGATCAGCACCGGACAGGCTTCGACGCAGGCGTTGCAAGTGGTACAGGCGTGTAATTCTTCTGGTGTGATCCGATCGAACAGAGATTTACCGTCTTCATAACCGGCCTTTGTTTTTTGCCCTTTGTCAATTGCATACCCTACTTCCTCCGCCCGGTCGCGCACGTCCATCATGACCTTGCGCGGAGAGAGTTTTTTACCGGTAATATTGGCCGGACAGACGGCCGTGCATCGCCCGCATTCGGTGCAGGAGTAGGCTTGCAGGACGTTTTTCCAACTGAGCGAGAACACATCGTTGGCGCCAAAATCGAAGCTCCCCCCAGCCTCCCCATCAGGGGGCGAGGCCGATACCCCCTGACCTTCATCGAAGGTGATGGAAGACGCTCCTCCCCCCCCCATGGAGGGGCTGGGGGGGGCTTCCGGCAGCCCCATCATGATTCGCACCTCCTTCTGAATTTCAGGCATATTGTCCATTTTCCCCTTCGGAGAAAGGCGTGCATACCAGGTATTGGGAAAAGCAAGAATGATGTGCAGGTGTTTGGAATATGGCAAATAGCACAGGAAACCGAATACCGTAGCGAGGTGCAGCCACCAGCCGAAGCGCTCTACGGCCATGACCGAAGCATCACTCAAATGACCGAACAACAATGGCCCCAGCCAGGTGCTCACTGCAAAATCACCCGTCAGGTGATAATGCTCTACCCCTCTGGCTTGCAGCACTTTGTCGCCGCCATTCATGCAGAAAATGCCCGTGATGAGAACAATCTCGCCCAGCAAGATCAAATTGGCATCGCGCATGGGAAAACCTTTGAGTTCAGGCTGTTGAAAGCGCTGCAGTTTCAAAACATTGCGGCGGGCCAGGAAAGCGATGGTCGCCACAAAAGCCAGCACCGACAATACCTCGATGCTGCTGATTGCAAATGTGTACAGTCCGCCCAGGTAAGGTGCGAAGAAGCGATGCGTCCCGAAAATACCGTCCACAAAAATTTCCAGTAATTCCACCTGCGTCACCACGAAGGCGACATAGATGAACAGGTGCAGCACGGCCGGTATCCAGTTTTTGAACATCTTTTGCTGGCCAAAAGCGATGAGCAGCACGTTCTTCCAGCGCTGAGCGGCATCGCCCGGGGTCGGCTCATCTTTGCCGAGCAAAATGTTGCGCCGGACGCGGCTGAAACCTTTGAATGCAAACCAGGAGGATGCACCGGCAACAAGGAGGAAAAGGAGCGTTTGGATCATAAATGGCTGAACTCGAAGAACGAGGGATCAATAAATGCGTGATGGCAAAAAAGCAGCGGCGAAGTTAATGCCTCCACCGCTGCTTTGTGCTGCTGCTTCAATCACTTTTACAGTTTCACTACTCGCAGCACCCATGATTGGCTTGTCTGCGGAATGTGCAGTTTCAGCACATGTACGCCTGGGAGTATCAAAGAGAAGTCAATTGTTGTAAATCCATTTTCAAAAGAAACTTCTTCACTTTTCAGCATCCGGCCTTCGATATCAAAAATTTCAATTTTCGCAAGTCCTTGGATGTCAAGGCGTATGTCGAGATGATCGTCTACCGGATTGGGGCATGTACGGATTTGCAAAGAAGGTGTATGCACTGCCGACACATCATCCACCAAACCGTTGCAATCATTGTCCAGACCATCCGGCACTTCCGGCGCACCGGGATGAATGGCGGGGTCGGCATCCTCACAGTCAAGGCGATTCGCCGCATAACCGGCGGGCGCAACGGTCAGACAAGTGCTCAGCGTGTCGGAGCCTGCACTTCCAAAGCCGTCGTTGTCGGCATCTTCGAAATAATTGAAAACAGGGAAGCCTTCATCGGCTGATCCGTTGCAGTTATTGTCCAAAGCATCGCAGAGTTCAGGCGCGCCGGGGTAGATCGTAGCGTTTGTATCGTTACAGTCCAGGCGATTGGTCGCATAACCCGCAGGAGCCGCACTCAAACAAGATCTGAGCGTATCACCAGCAACGCCGCCAAAGCCGTCGCCGTCGCCGTCTGCATAACAGGTGTAAAACTGGATGCCGTCGTCGGCCGAGCCATTGCAGTCGTTGTCAATCCCGTCGCAAAGTTCAGGAGCGCCGGGGTGGATGGCTGCGTTCACATCATCACAATCGAGTCGGTTCGTGACGTAGCCCGTCGGAGCCACATTTAAGCAAATGCTGAGCGTATCAGCAGCAACGCCGCCAAATCCATCGCCGTCGCTGTCTGCATAATAGGTGTAAAACTGGATGCCGTCGTCGGACGAACCGTTGCAGTCGTTGTCAATCCCGTCGCAAAGTTCAGGAGTGCCGGGGTGGATGGCCCCGTTCGCATCATCGCAATCGAGGCGGTTCGTGACATAGCCGGTTGGGATGGCCATTGAACAAGTGCTGAGCGTGTCAGCGGCAACGCCGCCAAATCCATCGCCGTCGCTGTCTGCATAATAGGTGTAAAACTGGATGCCGTCGTCGGTCGAACCATTGCAGTCGTTGTCAATCCCGTCGCAAAGTTCAGGCGCGCCGGGGTGGATGGCCCCGTTCATGTCGTCACAATCGAGGCGGTTGGCAGCAAAACCATTGGGGGCAGTCGTCAGACAAGTGCTGAGCGTATCGGCAGCAACGCCGCCAAATCCGTCACGGTCGGCATCTGCATAATACGTGTAAAACTGGATGCCGTCGTCGGTCATCCCGTTACAGTCATTGTCAACACCATCGCATAGCTCCGGCGCACCGGAGTACACGGTCGGATTGGCGTCGTCGCAATCATCAGAAGACAAAAAGCCATCCGAATCGGCATCTTTGTAAAACAAGGTTTTAACCAGTTCAAAAGCACCCGTTCCACACTTGATGCCGACGATCCTGCCGGGAATGTCATCTACCGGCGGGTGGATACCCCCCCAAATGCGGGAGAGGCTGGTCTGGTCGGAAGCATCGCGGTAAGTGGCCCACTGCAAAGTCA
>Ga0335394_10005528_pt1 | contig 14280 bp, 10 predicted proteins | sample MAT03_FD_205741 | JGI IMG/M metagenome (GOLD analysis project Ga0335394, IMG submission 205741) | Freshwater microbial communities from Lake Fryxell liftoff mats and glacier meltwater in Antarctica - MAT-03 (spades assembly) (version 2) ...
TGCTCAGCCGGTTTGGCCCTTTGCTGCGCTACGAATCGGCGGCCGGACGAGGTTGGACGACGCGGCGGCGATTGCGAGCCCGACTGACGGACGTGCAGGAGTGGGAGGTGACATTGCCGGAAGAGTCACTCGGCACCATTGCAAGCGAACCCGGCGCTCCGCCGATCACACCGCTCGTGCGGACGCTACGTTTACTTCGGCTGGAAAGTCGCGATTTGGGCGTGATCATCGTCTACGGCGTCACGGTCGGCTTCCTCTCTCTCTCCGTCCCCATCGCAGCGCAATCGCTCGTCAATACGGTCGCGTTCGGGACACTTTTGCAGCCGATTCTCGTCCTTTCGCTGCTCCTCGGTCTCGCGTTGGTCGGCGTCGCCGCTCTTCGCGCCTTCCAAATGCAGATCATCGAGTCGCTTCAGCGGAGGCTCTTTGCGCGTGTCGTCGAACACCTGGCCACCAACATCCCTCGTGTCGTTCCGGAGGTTTGGGACGCGCGTCATGGCCCCGAGCTAATGAACCGCTTCTTCGATCTGTTCACGATTCAGAAGAGCGCCGCCGCACTCTTGCTGGACGGGATGGACGCCATACTCGTCAGCCTGGTCGGGCTCACCGTCCTCGCATTCTACCATCCTACGCTGCTCGCATTCGACGCGGGACTGATTCTGGCTGCCATCGTCGTCTTCGGTCCCGTAGGCCACGGTGGCATCAAGACGGCGGTCTACGAGTCAAAGTCGAAGTACGCGGTCGCTGGCTGGCTGGAGGAGATGACGCGCCACCCTCTTTCGTTTCGCCAGGGTCGCGGATCCGAGTACGCGCGCGACCGAGCTCGCCAGCTGGCGCAAGGCTACCTCGACCATCGCGATCGACACTTCCGCATCGTGTTTCGACAGGTCCTCTGCGCTCTCTTCCTGCAAGTGATGGCGAGTTGCCTGCTCCTGGGTCTTGGCGGCTTCCTCGTGATCCGTCGGCAGTTGACCATCGGTCAATTGGTTGCGGCCGAGCTGATTGTGTCGGCGGTGGTGGCGTCGTTCGCCAAGCTGGGGAGCAAGATCGAGACCTACTACGACCTAGTCGCAGGCGTGGACAAGATTGGTGAACTCATCGACCTACCGATCGAAGAGCAGCGCGTAGATGCGAACCTCGCTGACGCAAGCAGCGGCGGACTCCGAACCGAGGGGCTCGTCATCGAGGGCTTCGTCAGCAGGTCGTCGGCCGGAGTCCTCGACCTACACGTCCAACCAGGAAAAATCGTACGCGTCGAGAACCTCTCCGATCTCGAGGCGGCTCGCCTGAGCAACATCTTGTTCGGATTCGTGAAGCTCACCTCTGGCTCTATTCGACTCGGCGGTCACGATCTTCGCGATCTGACGTTAGATACCTTGCGCAAACGACTGGCGTTGGTTCGTCGCCCCGAGCTGTTGCACGGGTCGATTCTCGATAACTTACGAGTGGGGGCCCCAGCGCTGGCGCGTGCCGACGCGTACCGCTGTCTCGAGGCGGTCGCGTTCCCGACCAACGTCATGGATGTCGACGGCCTGGACACCGATCTTTTCGCGCCTGCCCGGCGGCCAGCGCCGACGCATGGCGTACAGCTGGCGATTGCACGCGCCATTGCTCTCGGCCCAGAAGTCATCGTGATTGATCGCTGCCTCGATACCGTGCCTCGCGACGATCGAGAGCGTATTCTGCGTGCCATGGCCAAACACTCTGACGTAGGTGTCTTGGTGCTCGGCACGAGCGCCGAGCTGACCAGTCTCCGTCCCATGGTCGGGGAGCGTGCGCCGTGACTGCCGAGTCGAACTTCTCCGTCCCCAACTCCTGGCCCCTCACCTTCAGTGTAGCGGCCCCTCGGCAGGCACGCCCTGTGGCAGTCGGAATGTTCTCCGCGTTCCTGGTTTTCGGCTTCATCGCAGCTATCGCCCCCTGGCAGCAGACTGCGCTGGGTAGCGGTCAGGTCGTGGCTTTCTCGCCCGCCCAGCGCCAGCAAAACATCGACGCCACGATCAACGGTCGCGTGTCGCGTTTCCTGGTGGAAGAAGGTGCACAGGTGAAGGAGGGGCAGCCGATTGCGGAACTCACTGACAACGACGCCGACTTGCTCTTGCGTCTGGCGACCGAACGCTCCCAGCTCGAGTTACGCCGAGAGAGCCAGGAGTCGCGCGTTCTGTCATTGTTCGAACGGGTCGGCTCGCTCGAACGCTCGCGACGCGCCCAGGCCGAAAGCGCCGAGGCCGAAGTCCAGATTGCGTTGGAAGAGCTGGCAGCCTCACAACAGAAGCTGCTCGAGGCAGAGGCAGAGCTGGCTACGAGCGCCGTCAACGACGCGCGCCACGGGGAGCTGATCCAGAAGGGCCTCGTTTCCCAGCGAGAGCAGGAACTCGCTCGCCTCTCGCGACAAAAGAGTGAGGCCACGACGCGTGCGGCGGAGGCCAGTGTGCGTGCGTCTGAAGCCAAGTTGCGAGCGCGAAAGGCGACCCTCGAGCGCACTCGAGCAACCGCCCAAGCCGACGTCGAGAGCGCTCTGGCGGGGCTGCGTGACGCAGAGACTGACGTGGCCTCTGCGAAGGCCGGCCTGGCGCGACTCGACGTCGAAATTTCAAGGCAAGAGGCGCGCATCGTGCGAGCACCCGTGGACGGTACGGTTCTCAAGGTACTGGCGCGTGTCGGCGGCCAGCAGGTCACCAAGGGTGAGGTGCTCGCTATCATCGTACCGAACACGAGCGATCGGGCCGTCGCGCTCTATGTGGACGGCAACGACGCGTCTTTGGTGGGTCCGGGCGAAAAGGTGCGATTGCAGTTCGAAGGATGGCCGGCTGTGCAGTTCTCGGGCTGGCCATCGGTCGCGGTGGGTACGTTCGGCGGCGTGGTCTCGTTCGTCGACTCAGCCGACGACGGAGAGGGAAATTTTCGCGTAGTCGTCGTGCCCGACCCTGGCGATGGCCCCTGGCCCACGGCCAAGTACCTGCGCCAAGGAGTGCGGGCGAAGGGATGGTTCTTGCTGCAGCGCGTCACCATCGGCTTCGAACTCTGGCGGCGCTTCAACGGCTTCCCGCCCACTGTCGACCACGCGGATCTGGACGAGATGACCGAACCATACGCTACCAGCAAGGAGAAGCGGGGAGGCGACAAGAAGAAGTCGGAGCGCCCATGACGTTTGGTGTTCGAACGCGAGCAAAGTTGTACGATCTGCCGCGATTGGCGCTAGTCGCCTTCGCGACGCTCGTCTCGTCGTCGGTCAGCGCAGAAAGCTTGCTGTATCTCGAAGAAGTGCGCGAATCCGTGCGCGTCCACCATCCGTTGGTTGCTCAGGCATTCGAGCGTCAAAGGCGGGCGGAGGCTCTTCGGTTCGCCGCAAGCGGCTACTTCGATCCGTCCGTCAAGGGGCAGGTCAAGGCGACGACGGGGAGCTTCTACGAGCTGCGCTCGCTCGATCTCGAACTCCGTCAGCAGACCGGGATCTGGGGTGTCGAGGTTTACGGCGGCTACCGTAATGCGCAAGGAGTCGGCGGTGGAGCTTACCCATCCTACTACTCGGATCAGACGCTGCCCGGCGGCGAGTTCCGCGTCGGCGCGGAGCTGCCGTTCTTGCGCGATGGCCCGATTGACGGTGGGCGTGCGCGCATCTGGTCGGCTGAAGCACTGCTGCTCGCGGCCCAGCTAGGCTTCGAACGGCAGCGGCTGGAACTCGAGCTGGCGGCTTCGAAGTCCTATTTTCGCTGGGTCGCTGCTGGTCACAAACTCGCAATTGGCGAGGAGATACTCGCGATCGCCGAAGAGCGCGGCAGCCAACTGAACGAACGGACCGCTCTTGGCGCTGCCAGCGAGTTCGAGCGTCTCGACAACGAGCGCATGATCCTGGAGCGTCGCGAGCGGCTGGCGCTGGCGCTTCGAGAGTTCGAGCAGACGAGCCTCGAACTCGGGCTCTACGTTCGGACAGGCCACGGCGAGCGGACGATTCCCGGTCGCCCTCTCGTACCACAGGGGTGGAGCGAGGGTTTCGTGCGAAAGCTCGTCCAAGCCGAGCTAGAGCGCAAGCTCAGTTCCTGCCACCCGCAGGCGCAGCAGCTGCGCGCCGAGCTGAAGTCTCTCGAGATCGAGCTGCGCTTGGCTCAAAACCAGGTGTTTCCCGATATTACGTTGGGCGGTCAGGTCAGTCGCGATCTCGGCGATGCGAACGTCAATCCGGCTCTGGCCGGTACCGTGTTGGAGGCGCAGCTCAAGCTCACGGTGCCGCTGCTGATGCGCGCCGACCGCGGCCAGCGCGATGCCCGCAGCGCCACCGTCCGCGAGAAGCAAGCGGAGCTTCGCTTTCTGTCAGATCGCCTGAAGATGCTCGTCGACGACCTCGACTCACGAGAGCGCGTGGCGCTGACGCGGCGCGAACAGACCGCAGCGCAAGGTGATCTCGCACGCAAGCTAGCCACAGGCGAGCGAGAGCGCTTCGAGAGCGGCGCGTCGAATCTGCTTTTCGTCAACCTGCGCGAACTGGCCGTGGCCGACGCCGAGACGCGCCACGTCGATGCCGAGGCGCAGCTGCACGAGGTGACCTTCGAGATCCGCTTGTTCGAGGGGCTTTCTTGCCGCAGCGTCGACGGCTGAGCGGCAGAGCCGAAGAGCGGAACTCGTCGAGGCCTAGTCGAGCAGCGCGCCGATTTTGTCCGCGGCGCGCGTCGCCAAGCCCATGATGGTGATCTGGGGATTGACGCCGAGCGGACCACGCACAGTGCTGCCGTCGACGATGAACAGACCGGGAACGTCGTGGCTTTGGTGGTTCAAATCGACCACGCCGTCTTTGGGGCTGGCGCTCATGCGGCACGAGCCGAGCGGGTGGTAACTGGTGAGCAAGAGCTCGCTCGCTTTGACGTTGAGGGCTCGGAAGCGCTCCAGGCCAGCACGGTCACGAATGGTGTGCGGGGTGAGCATACCCGGAAACACCTCGGTCGCGCCTGCCGCCAGGAGCAACTCGACGCACAGAGCGAGTCCTCGGTGACAGCGCTCGACGTCCAGCTTACTCAGGTTGTAGGTGAGCAGCGCGCGGCCGTTGGGACCGATGCGAATGCGTCCTCGTGCATCGTCGGTCACCAGGTAGCCGACGCCGCCGATGTGCGCTGTGCGGCTCAAGATATCCATGAGCCGGCGACCGACGAACGGCAAGAGAGGCGGCGCGACGTGCGGATCCGGCGAAGCCGTGAGCAGCATGAGTCCTTCTTTGAGAAACTCGTGAGAGTAGTCGGCTTGGGGGATGTACCGGCCGCCGTCGACGACCTCGTCGAACATGCCCGTCACCGGTCCCGAGGGATGCACCGTCAGGTTGCGCCCCACCTGATCGCTCGAGTTGGCAAGCCCTTGAGAGAGCAAAAACAGGGGCGAGGCGATCGAGCCGCCAGCCAAAATGACGGCTTTGCCGCGCACGCGGATCTTCTTCGGCTTGCCGGTTCTGTCGACGACCTCGCTTCGATCACGCGTCAAGGCGACACCTTCGATGCCCACGGCGCGCCCGCCCTCGATCAACAACTTGTCTGCGCGTAGACCGCTCAGCATGAATGCACCCCGCTCGAGCGCAGGCGGCAAGTAGGACAGGTTGGTCGAGCGACGCGCATCCGTGCGGCAGCCGTTGTCGCAGAAACCGGACCCCTCGCAGCCGGGCGCGTTGCGGCGCATCACGGCGTGGTGCCAACCGTTGGCGACACAGCCGCGCTCGAAGATGTCGTGGATCGGTCCCATGAAGCGCGTATCGGCCTCACCGACCTGCAGGATACTTTCCGTGCGGTCGAAATAGGGCGAGAGCGCGTCACTCGAAAACTCGTCCGAGCCGAGTTCTTCGCACCAGCGGTCGGTGACCCAGCGTGGCGGGCGGAAAGAAGAGCCCCCGTTGACGGCCGTCGAGCCACCGACCAGACGCCCCTGAGGCATCGCGATTGGTGCATTGCCGACGGTGATGATGTTTCGATACAGGTGCTCGAGCGCCCACAGGAAATTGCCGGGAAAGTCGTTGCGCCTTCGGTGCTCGCCTTCCTCGACGAAGACGACGGCGTGGCCCTGCTCGGCCAGGTGGCGTCCGACGACCGCTCCGCCCGCGCCGGTGCCGATCACGACCACGTCGCATTCGAGATCGCTCTCTTCGAACTCTTCGGCGCGCGTCGTTTGCTCGAGCCAGCGTGGCTGCTCGATGTTCTCGATCACACCTAGCTTGTGGCGCAGCGCGCCGCGTAGGTCGGGTCGGTCGAAGTGAGTGATCTTGTAGACGGCGGCGACGGCGTTGACGACCTTGCCCATCAGCGGATGCTCCGACCACTGCGCGACCAGTTGCTCGGCCTCGCTGTCACTCAACGCCTCGAGCGGCTTGCCGGTGAACAAACGTGCGGATGCCGCGAGAGCGCGCTGGGCCGCGCCCCACGGACCGACGAGTTCGGGCAGCATGCGGCTGATGAAACCTTCGGTCAGACGCACGGTTTCGGCGTCTGCACCAGCAATGGCTTCGGTCGACGGTAAAATCGCGCGCGCCAAAGCGACTGCAGCGGTGCGCTCGCGGTCGCTCATCGGACGTTCGGGCAGGGACAGCAGCATCGGGGCGGTGAAGATTCCAAACGGATCGGCGGCGGTCAAATCGCTTCGGCCGACAGTTCGGGTTCGCTGTGCGATTTTGGCCGGATTCGAGCGCCGCGTTGCACACAGTTGGGCAAAAAAGGTTCGCGCTCACGCTGCATGCGCAAACCGATTCGCACTGCGTTGTGCTCAGCGGCGGCGCTCAGCGGCGGCGCTCGACGCCGCCCAGGTCCAAATGCGCAGCAGAGCCGAGCTGTCCCCACGCGCTCGACGTCGCGCCATGCGGAGCAAGCGCGCCGAGTACGCCCAGATTCAAGCGACGCGCGAGCCGCATCGGCGTTTCGGCAATGAATTGTGCGGGCACGGAGACTCCTTCGGCGACGAGCAAGGCCGCGTGCACGTCGCGGGCGGTCTGTTCGAGCGTCGCGATGAAAGTCAGCATCACGTCGAAGTCGCCGGAACGTCGTCGAGCCGCGAGGTCGGCGCGACCCTCTCGCTCGACGGTGACGCGACTTCGGGAGGACGACCAGGCTTCGCCGAGCGCCGTTGCCGTTGCCGCGAGCTGCGGGCAGTCGTCGGGGCAAGCGACGATCAGATCGCGCCCGGGAAAGTCGAGGGAACTGGCCGTTGGCGCTCGTTGGTAGCCGAGGCTGTCGAGCGCGCGACTCTTGGTGGCGTCCAGCGCGGCTTGCAGCACGCCGGGAGCTCGCAGCTTGCCCAGGCCTTTTCCGCCGAGCACGACGACCCAGCCCAACACTTGAAGTTGGAACGGCACGGCGCCCGCGCGTGGCTGATGAAGGCCGTTGCCGAGCCAGCCCAGATCGCTGGTTCCGCCTTCGAAAGCCCGGAGACAATCGGACAGTTCGGCGCGCACGACGTCGACCCGAGCAAGCAAGGCGCCGCCGCGGCTCGCGTTTGGATTGCGCTTCAAAGTGAGTTCGCGCCCCACCTGTGTCACAGCGAATGCTCCGGACCCTTGCGGCGACTCGGGTCGAAAATCGCCGGGGACGATGGCCGTGGCGGCTAGACTCAAGCGTTGCGCCACGAGGTGGGGGTCGCCGCTCGGCAAAGAGAAGCCGAGCTGACCCTCGGCGCGCGGCGTGCCGAGTTCCGCAAGCAATGGCAGCGCGCGGCGCGCACGCACGAGCGAAGCGACCACACTCGCCGAGGTCAGCGCACGACCGCGTGCGCTGGTCAGTTCGGGGCGCAAGCGCACGAGGATGCGGCCGCCTTCGACGGTCGGTAGCCCGTCGGCCAGTGTGGGGTAGGGCTGTCCCGACGCGCTTCTGGCGAACAGCGGCTCGAAAACGTTCGGACCGAGCAGCGCAGCTGTCAGATCTTCGGGATCATGCGGGTCCAGCGAGGCGGTGCTGGTCGGCAGGACCAATCGCACTTGTCCGCCGTAGATGACGCGTTCGACGGCGCGAGCAGGCCGGGCCCCGAGCGCAGTCATGCCGAGTGCAGCGAGCGTTGAGAAGTGCCTACGGCGCGAGACGTTCACGACAGAACCCAGAGCTGGCCCTCGCCAGCCACGACCAGCGTGAGCGGGTTCGTGCCCGAGAAGGGACAGATGGCGATCGCGCGCACCCCTGGAACCTCATGTTGGGCGCTCAGGGACAAGGTGGATCCATCGAATGTCTCGACGCGAACTTGGTCGCGCGCAGCATCGCGGACCGCCGTCGAATGCACGACTTCGATGTGGCCATCTCCGTCCAGATCTGCGAGCGCGACCGCACTACCCACGTCGGCGAGCGTCAGGCGCGCGTCCTTCCGCAAAGGCGAACGCGCGTCGAATGTCGCGCCCGAGCCGTCGGCGAGGACGCGCACGTCGAACACCGTCGAAATGCCCTGAAAGTCCGAGAAGCTTGCGCTCTGCCGCCAGGCAGACGAGCCCGGCTCATCGAGCGGGGCGGCGCTGCGAGCCGCGGGGGATGCGACGGGCACGAAGCCGCAGTTGCTTTCGCGTTCACCGATGCCGCTTGCGCTGAACGGTGCGCAGCGTCCCGGCGCGAGAGGAAAGGCTCGTGGCCCGTGTGCGATCGCGATCAGCGCGTGGTCGAAGCGAATCAGTCGCGCGCGATCACTCGAGCCGACGTCGATGCCCGTCGGCCCAAAAACGACGCCTGCGAGCGGCGCGCGGAGGGGAGTCGGTGCGAGTGGACTCAAGCTGGACCACTCGGCCTGGCGCTCGACGACGAAAGCCGAGTCACGAAAGCGGCCAAGCATGAGTGTTCGCCGCCCAACGACGACGAGCGAGACGCCGCCGCGGTCCTCTTGTCCACAACCCAGGGCGATGACGTCGGCGAGTGGAGAAGGAAACGCGCGGCGTTCGGTGAAGAGGCCCCGCCCTCGGGGCAATAATCTTCGAATTTCGGCGTCAGCGGGCATGCTGAGGCTCAAGTGCGAGCGAACCAAGCCCTCGGGAAATCGAGCGCGCTGCCAGAACGCGCGCGGGAACGTGACGACGTCGACGTCGAGAGCCAGAGCTCCGGCGCCGAGCCGCGGGGCGAGGTGCACCAGAGTGCGCCCACTCAGTCGCGCTTGGCGTCTCGCATCGACGAGCGACAGTGCCTGGGCACTACGTGCTTGGGCTGGACTGATGGCCGACCCGACGACCAGGCGGATCCTTTCGTGGAGCGCCTTCGACGCAGCAGGCGACAAGGCTTCACCCGCAGCGACCTCGACCGGACCAACGACGACCCAAGCGGGTGCGTCGAGCTCTACCTTTTCACCAACGGCGGCAGCCAAGGCGGCCAACGTACCCGACGCCGCAGTCGGAGCCGATGCTGGTGCCGACTGCGCAGACAGTGCTGCCGGCCACGAGGCGAGCCCCAGCACCAGGACGGTGCGAGCGAACCAAGTGTGCCGGCTGCGCATCTGTTGGGATCCCTCAGTGGCTGTCCGCGGCCGCCGGCGGCGCGGGAGCGGCTGCCGGCGAGGCCGAGGGACGGTCGACTTCCGTCACCTTCAAGCCGAGCGCCTCGAGTCCCGGACGAACGACGGCGACGTCACCCGCGACGACCACCTGGTAGTGTGTCGGATCGCAATAGGGCGTTGCAGCCTCGCTCGCGCGCGAACGCGTGATACTGCGCACCTGGTCGGGCCAGGTCTGCCAAAAGTTTTCGGGGCGATCGTAGATTGGCAGACTCGCAACTTGCATGCCGATCTCGTCGACACGCTCGAAACGCAGCGGGTAGCCGAGCAACAGACCTTCGACGGCTTCGTTCCGTTCGAGATCGGTGAGCGGCTTGGTCGTGCACAGCTCGGCCAGCTCCTTGAAGATTTCCTTCACACTGGCAGCGGTCACGTCGCTCTTCACGTTGGCGACCACACCGAAATAGCCCGCATGCCGGTAACGACGGAAGCTACTGAACGCGCCGTAGGTGTAACCCTTGTCCTCCCGCAGGTTCAGGTTGATGCGACTGGTGAAGGCCTCGCCGAGCGGCCGATTCAGCACCAATTCGGCGAAATAGTTCGGATCGGCGGAGCCGCCCGCGCGCATGAGGACCGCGAGCGACGATTGCGCCGCGCCGGGAAACGGTACGACGTAGGCGGTCTTGTCCGGCTTCACGGATTCGGCCACACGAACCACGGGTTTGCGCTTGCCCTTCCAGTCGCCGAACGCTTTCTGGACTGCCGCGCGAGCGCGCCCCTGATCGACACCGCCGACGACGACGATGTGGCTGCCTTCCGCCAGGTTCAGCGAAGCGGCGGCCTGCTTGACGTCTTGGAGGGTGATTGCGTCGAGACTTGCTTTCGTGCCTTCGGGTAGCGAGCCGGCGTAGCCCTCACCGAAAAGTACGCGGTGGTACGCGGCCGAAAGCAAACTCGACTGGCTCGAGCTGCGAGCAATCGCCTGAGCGAGGTGCTGTTCTTTTCTGCGCTGGAACTCGGCGCGGTCGAGCTTTGGACGACGCACGATGTCAGCCAGAATCTCAGCCGAAGCCTCGAAATTGTCAGCCAAGGCATTCATCGAAAGGAGTACGTAGTCGAGGCCTGCGGTCGCCTGGTAGTCCGTAGCCAGCAAGCCGAGCGCGTCGCTCAACTCGAGCGAACTGCGCTTGCCGGCGCCCTCGTCGAGCAGATCGGCGCTGAGCGCCATCAGGCCTTCTTTGCCTCGAGGATCGCTCGACGAACCGACCGGCATCACGACGTGGATGGACACCAGCTCGGCGTTTGCCTGCGTGAGATGCCAGATGCGGAGGCCGTTGGGCAGCGTGAAGCTCGAAACCGCGGGCGGCGCCCAGTCGGACGGAGCCGTGGGAGTCGGCAGCTCGACGTAGCGCGCGTCGACTTGGGGCGGCGCGGGTTCTGCTTGGAGCGGTGGGGTGGGCGGCGCGGACGGCGCGCAGGCGAGCAGGAGACTGGAAGCGAGCCCGGAAAGCGAGGAGCGCAAGCGAATCATCAGTGGAGCTCCCGGATCGGGGCATCTTTTTTGCCCGGTACGAAGTCGAGGCGAACCGCCTCGGAAAGCTTCAAGTACTTCTGCGCCGTCGCGGCGATGGCCGACGGTGTCGCCTCGATGTAGCGCGCGTAGTCTTGGGCCAGGTAGTCGCCCTTGCCGGTGTGCAAGAAGTACGAACCGATCAGGCTGGCTTTTTCACCGATGCCTTCGACTCGCTGAAAGAAGTCCTTCTTGAAGCCGTTGCGGGCGCGCGTCAGCTCGGTGGCCGTCGGCTCGTGGCTCAGCGCCTCGCCGAGCGCCGCTTTCAACGCCTCGGACAAGCGGTCCAGCGAAACACCTGGCGCCGCAGTAGCCTCGATCACGTAGACGCCCGCCAAGCGGAGCGACATCTGGTAGGCCGCTACGTCTTTCGCCACCTTGCCTTCGTAGACGAGCTTTTGAAACAGGCGGCTCGTCTTGCCGTCGGTCAGTACGTTCGAGAAAAGGTCGAGTTCCGCGTCGCCAGCCTCGAACAACGCGGGGCTATGCCAGGCGAGATAGACGCGCGGCAATTCCACGTCGTCTTCTGCGACCCAGTGCTTGGCCGTTGGCTTTGGCTGGGCGGGCCGAGGCACCGACGCCCGCTGCCCGCCCGGAATGTCACCGAAGTACTTCTCGATCAACGCCTTCATGGCTGCTGGTTCGAAGTCGCCGGCCACGACCAGCGCCGCATTGGCGGGCACGTAGTACTTGCGGAAGAAGGCCTGGACGTCGTTCAGCGTCGCGGCGGTCAGATCGGCGTGCGAGCCGATGGGTGTGTGCCGGTAGGGGTGACCCTCGGGGTACAGTGCCTCGCCCAAGTACCAATGGTCCATGCCGTACGGCGTGACCTCGTAGCGTTGCCTGCGCTCGTTTTTCACGACTTCGCGCTGGTTGTCGAGCTTTTCGAGGCTGAGGACATCGAGCAGCGAACGCATGCGGTCGGACTCCATCCACAGCGGCAGTTCCGCGTACTGCCGCGGGACTTGCTCGTAGTAATTGGTGCGATCCTGGCTGGTGGTGCCGTTGACCTCTGCGCCGATCGGCTCGTACGGCGCGAAGTACTCGCTGTCGTGGTGCTTGGAGCCCTGGAACATCAGGTGCTCGAACAGGTGCGCGAAGCCGGTGCGGCCGCGTGTCTCGTAACTGGAGCCCACCAGGTATACGATTTCGGTCGCGACGATGGGAACGCGGGCATCGGGGCTCAGGAGGACCGTGAGGCCATTGCCCAGCGTGTATTGCTCCACGCCCAGTTGGGGCAGGGGCCGACTCGGGGCGGTACCAGCGGGGGCCGATGGGGCCGCAGGCGGCTCGCTCTCGGCGATTCGAGGAACGGCGAGGGCCGCCGTCAGCAAGGCGACAGAGCCGAGAAAACGTTTGCTCATGATCCGGACGCTCGTTCAGGGCACGCGAGATGTCAAAGCCGCGACGGAGCTGGAACCGAAGACTTCACTCGGCAGCGACGTCAACCTGGACCGACACGCGAATGTGACCATCTCGGGAGAGTACGGGCAGGGTTCGGGTCGACTCGAGGATCTCGCGGATGGCCGGGACGCATCCGCCGCAGCACGTACCAGCACCGGTGGCGCGTCCGACTTGTCCCACGGTCTGGGCGCCCGACAGCGCGTGAGCGCGGATGCGGTGGTCGTTGACGGCGCGGCAGTGGCAAATGAGCATGGGCGTCGGGTCGGGCTCAGAACCCCATACTCATATCAGATTGAAAACGACATTCAATATCAGCCAGGGCCGAAAGACCAGAAATCGGCGTACGGCGTAGATTCGCAGGTGTTTGCGGGTCTGCGGGGGCCCAATCCGGTCGCCGGGACGGGAGGGAATGGGTGGAGGCGCGTGCTCGAGTTCCGCTGCATGTACGAGGTTGCGAGTCGTTCGTGGCAATCGCTCGCGCCCTCGGCGTGCGCGCCTCGCGCCTGGTGATAACGAAAGTCTATTGCAGAGCAGGCAGCGATCCGAAATGGCAGCAAAATTTGGCTTCAATCCATGCACTTCGTGGGGTAGACCTCATCCATCATGAAGGGCGACGAAAAGGTCATCGAGCTGCTCAACGAGGTGCTGACGGCAGAACTCACTGCCATCAACCAGTACTTCATTCACGCTAAAATGCTCGAAAATTGGGGTTACAAGCGCCTCGCGGCCTACAAGCGCAAGGAGTCGATCGAGGAGATGCGGCACGCCGACGAAGTGATCGACCGCATTCTGTACCTCGAAGGCGTTCCCAACATGCAACGCCTCAACCCGGTGCGCGTCGGTGAGAACATCCTCGAGATCCATACCGTCGACCTAGCGCTCGAGGTCGAGGCCGTCTCCCGTCTCAATCGTGGCATTGCTGCCACGACGGCTGCAGCCGACAACGGCACCCGCGCCCTGTTCGAAAAAATCCTCGAGGAAGAGGAAGAGGCCGTCGATTGGCTCGAGACCCACCTCGGAATGATCGCGGAGCTCGGCAAGGAGCGCTACCTGGCGCAGATGATCGGCGACATCGACTGACGGCTGCGAGCACTCTTCGCGTTCTCGAAGAGTAGGCGAGAAAAAAGGCCCTCCTTTTCGGGAGGGCCTTTTTCATGGGCTCGAAGCCACTCGGCGACTCAGCGCTTGGCTGCGATCGCCAGCGACACTTCGACCTGAGACAAGAGCTTCTTGGCGCGTGCCGGTCCCAGGCTGACGACCAATTCCTTGAACTGGCTCTCGAGCTTGGGCTTGCTGCCCTTGATCTTCTTCTTCCCTTCTTTGGCCATCAACGAACGCGCCGCCTTGTTGGCCGCCGAACGGATGTTGTGCACGTAGGCCTTGGAAATGATCATCGACAGCTCGGCTGCTCGGTCGACGACCTCGCTCGCGGCCATACTGCGCGGCAACGAACGAACGAAGGCGGCCTTGTCACCTTGACGAACCTTTTCACTCTGGCGCGTCTTGCTCGAGACCGCGCCACGTGAACTGCTTGCCTTACGTGCTGGCTTCTTCGCCTTCTTCTTTGCTGCCATGACTTACCTTCTTTCCGGATGGGGCTCGGGGCGTCTTCGAGCCGAACGTCGTCGCTCCGAAGTTGTCGAAGCTCCTGGCCATTATGTGTGTAGGATTCGCTCTGTCCAGCGAAGCCAATCGGCTTCGGAGCGTTCGTCGTCCGGACAACTAGCACGCCGGACTCCTCGTGCACTCACAAGCTGCAGTTTGTCGGAAGAAACACGACCTTGCTCATGAAACGCTACGACTGGGTGATTCGTGATGCGCTGGTCTTCGACGGAAGCGGCGACTGTCGCGGCTCGAAGAGGCTGCTTCGGCCATCGATTGGGCCGTTC
>Ga0335394_10005531_pt1 | contig 14278 bp, 5 predicted proteins | sample MAT03_FD_205741 | JGI IMG/M metagenome (GOLD analysis project Ga0335394, IMG submission 205741) | Freshwater microbial communities from Lake Fryxell liftoff mats and glacier meltwater in Antarctica - MAT-03 (spades assembly) (version 2) ...
TCGCGGCTCACACGGGCCGCGTGGATTGAAACAAACGTAGGACTGAAGTCCAGCTTATCTTGCGTTGTCGCGGCTCACACGGGCCGCGTGGATTGAAACATTGTCCAAACAATTCTACAAATTTTGTTTAATGTCGCGGCTCACACGGGCCGCGTGGATTGAAACACGCTGTCGGCTGTCGGCTGTCGGCTGTCGGCTGGTCGCGGCTCACACGGGCCGCGTGGATTGAAACCGAACTTCCGGGTTATACCTGTCCGGGCGCTGGTGTCGCGGCTCACACGGGCCGCGTGGATTGAAACGATCAACTTGTCGACGTAGTGTCGAGCTTTTTTCGTCGCGGCTCACACGGGCCGCGTGGATTGAAACACGCTGTCGAGCGTTCACGCTGTCGAGCGTTCACGTCGCGGCTCACACGGGCCGCGTGGATTGAAACCGGTCACAAGATCACACTTGGCGTTGACATCGGCAGTCGCGGCTCACACGGGCCGCGTGGATTGAAACCATCGAGTACGCCGGGAGTCATCGCAATACCCGCGTCGCGGCTCACACGGGCCGCGTGGATTGAAACAAACGTAGGACCGAAGTCCAGCTTGTCCTGCGTGTCGCGGCTCACACGGGCCGCGTGGATTGAAACAAGGAAAGGGCAGGTGGATGGATACCAAAAAGAACGTCGCGGCTCACACGGGCCGCGTGGATTGAAACAAACGTAGGACTGAAGTCCAGCTTATCTTGCGTTGTCGCGGCTCACACGGGCCGCGTGGATTGAAACTTAACACTCTCACGACTCTCAACACTCTCTACGCGTCGCGGCTCACACGGGCCGCGTGGATTGAAACTGGATGCCCCAACGCATATTGCAGCGAGATCGTGGGTCGCGGCTCACACGGGCCGCGTGGATTGAAACTCAATGGAGATGTACTCTCTAGGTCCATTAGTGCGTCGCGGCTCACACGGGCCGCGTGGATTGAAACCCGAATTCCTTTGGCAATCCTAATTCCAGCGGCGTCGCGGCTCACACGGGCCGCGTGGATTGAAACAACTAACCCCCTTGCAGCAATGCCCGACCTGACGGTCGCGGCTCACACGGGCCGCGTGGATTGAAACGCTTAACGATTTCAATGCCGGAAGCGTCGACTCGGTCGCGGCTCACACGGGCCGCGTGGATTGAAACAGCTTGCTCAGCCACCTTCTCGTGCACAGCCCGCATGTCGCGGCTCACACGGGCCGCGTGGATTGAAACAAATGAGTAAGGGCATTGAGATCCTAATCGACGGTGTCGCGGCTCACACGGGCCGCGTGGATTGAAACTTGACGTTCAGTCCATACGTTCGAGGACTCTATGTCGCGGCTCACACGGGCCGCGTGGATTGAAACATGGGATACCCAGTGCAATTCACGCAGACGCTTCGTCGCGGCTCACACGGGCCGCGTGGATTGAAACAATGTCCTATATGCCGAATTGAAGGCATTTGCCGAGTCGCGGCTCACACGGGCCGCGTGGATTGAAACTTGCAGCCTGCATTGGATTGCGCTCCGCCTGTTCGTCGCGGCTCACACGGGCCGCGTGGATTGAAACTACAAAATCTGAGATGTTACCCCTATCAAGCATGTCGCGGCTCACACGGGCCGCGTGGATTGAAACTTGCTCAGGAAATCGCCTACGCTCACGCGGTCAAGTCGCGGCTCACACGGGCCGCGTGGATTGAAACGAGGGCTCTATCGCAAAGCCGTCAACTCAGATACGGTCGCGGCTCACACGGGCCGCGTGGATTGAAACCTCCTGACGAGGAACTAACCGACGACGAGGAAGAGGTCGCGGCTCACACGGGCCGCGTGGATTGAAACACATGATCGAGGCCGAAAGCTTCTGCAAGCATCTGTCGCGGCTCACACGGGCCGCGTGGATTGAAACAATCAATGCCGCATGGGATTGTACAGGCACTGTTCGTCGCGGCTCACACGGGCCGCGTGGATTGAAACAACGCGTTAGGATTTTAATTATGGCAGCTTTATCGGTCGCGGCTCACACGGGCCGCGTGGATTGAAACGCTCAACCTCTCGCCGTCCGGCTGAACCATAGAGTCGCGGCTCACACGGGCCGCGTGGATTGAAACGACCCAGGTGACGCCATCGAAATTGATTACCATGTCGCGGCTCACACGGGCCGCGTGGATTGAAACTTGGGGCGAGAGGCATTGAAGGAACCGCAATTCAGGTCGCGGCTCACACGGGCCGCGTGGATTGAAACCCTGCGCTGTGCAAACATGCCATAATACATGCCAGTCGCGGCTCACACGGGCCGCGTGGATTGAAACCATTTGCACTGGCAAGAGTTGCACACAAAACAAGGTCGCGGCTCACACGGGCCGCGTGGATTGAAACAAACAGCGTCATAATCCCAATCGATTCATTGTTCCGTCGCGGCTCACACGGGCCGCGTGGATTGAAACAGCAACTCGTTGCTGATGTTGCTCTTGATGGAAGTCGCGGCTCACACGGGCCGCGTGGATTGAAACACATTGGTTTTGCTTACCGAAAAACTAACTCGGGTCGCGGCTCACACGGGCCGCGTGGATTGAAACAACTCAAAAATGTTTCTCGCATATGTCACCTGTGCGTCGCGGCTCACACGGGCCGCGTGGATTGAAACAGGCGTGTTGTTGTATGCAGCCTGCTTTGCCTTTTGGTCGCGGCTCACACGGGCCGCGTGGATTGAAACTAGAAAGAATTGTACTCACCCCCTTGGGCACTTAGGTCGCGGCTCACACGGGCCGCGTGGATTGAAACCGAGAACCCTGCATTGGCCGAACATTCCATTGGGTCGCGGCTCACACGGGCCGCGTGGATTGAAACTGGTGCGGTCGGTAATGCAAAGCTTGTTTGTCCAGTCGCGGCTCACACGGGCCGCGTGGATTGAAACCCGGGAACCACGACAGCCTACTCCGGAGTCAAGAGTCGCGGCTCACACGGGCCGCGTGGATTGAAACATGGGCGGGAAAGCCGGGATGCTCATCTTAAAAAGGTCGCGGCTCACACGGGCCGCGTGGATTGAAACGCAATTCCCATGTCCAGTTGAACCAGTCGTCGAAGTCGCGGCTCACACGGGCCGCGTGGATTGAAACATCGCACCACTCTGTAACGCATCCACTTCCTTTTGTCGCGGCTCACACGGGCCGCGTGGATTGAAACCCTTTGCTTTATCCCAAGTCTCTCGCTCGATCGTCGCGGCTCACACGGGCCGCGTGGATTGAAACACGCTGTCGAGCGTTCACGCTGTCGAGCGTTCACGTCGCGGCTCACACGGGCCGCGTGGATTGAAACCTTTTCGTGTCGCCCGACACCCATTGACGCGACTGTCGCGGCTCACACGGGCCGCGTGGATTGAAACACGCTGTCGAGCGTTCATTAAACAAAATTTATAGTCGCGGCTCACACGGGCCGCGTGGATTGAAACCCGAACATTACGGCATCGTAGTTACGCAAGGTGAGTCGCGGCTCACACGGGCCGCGTGGATTGAAACCGGCTGGTGATTATGAGGCGGTTATTGTCGCCTCCGTCGCGGCTCACACGGGCCGCGTGGATTGAAACAGTTGAATCGCAACGGCTCGACACCTGACCAAACGTCGCGGCTCACACGGGCCGCGTGGATTGAAACTTCGCCAAGTCGCTATCGATGCGGCAACAAACGAGTCGCGGCTCACACGGGCCGCGTGGATTGAAACAACGTACTCTTCAGTGATTCGGTTGACACGATAGGTCGCGGCTCACACGGGCCGCGTGGATTGAAACTGTATTGACAACCAGGAGCAAACTCCCACATGTAGTCGCGGCTCACACGGGCCGCGTGGATTGAAACACCAAGGTTACACGGAACGATATGCAGTCAACGGGTCGCGGCTCACACGGGCCGCGTGGATTGAAACAAATTACGGTAGTAGCGATTGTAGCGATGAAATGTCGCGGCTCACACGGGCCGCGTGGATTGAAACCGCATTGTATTGTTGATTGTTGGGAAGAACGAACAGTCGCGGCTCACACGGGCCGCGTGGATTGAAACCTTCGCCATCGCTCGGACATAAATGGACTTCATGTCGCGGCTCACACGGGCCGCGTGGATTGAAACCTCGTCAGGAGGAACATAGAAATGGAAAGGTGGATGTCGCGGCTCACACGGGCCGCGTGGATTGAAACCAGCTTGACGTTGCATCGGATCGCTTCGCATCGCGTCGCGGCTCACACGGGCCGCGTGGATTGAAACGCGAAGCACAACTCGCAAAGCTTTTGCGCATCCGTCGCGGCTCACACGGGCCGCGTGGATTGAAACTGAAGACTGGGCGGACCCTAAGAAACGTGGTCAGGTCGCGGCTCACACGGGCCGCGTGGATTGAAACTCTTGCCCGATGCCCGACTCACTCGCGCCACCTGAGTCGCGGCTCACACGGGCCGCGTGGATTGAAACTTCAAAATAGGCCAAAACACTGCAAAAACGGCTAGTCGCGGCTCACACGGGCCGCGTGGATTGAAACTCTGAGGCTGTCCGATACTAAGGAGGACATCGAAGTCGCGGCTCACACGGGCCGCGTGGATTGAAACAGCTTGTGCTAGTCGGTCAGTTGTAAACGCCCCAGTCGCGGCTCACACGGGCCGCGTGGATTGAAACAAAGCTCAGTTCCGATTCCCATACAATACGACACGTCGCGGCTCACACGGGCCGCGTGGATTGAAACCGGCGATCGGTTAAGCCTCAAGACCGCTACGTTCACGTCGCGGCTCACACGGGCCGCGTGGATTGAAACTTAGGGGAAGAAGTGAAGTGACATGAGTACAGTAGTCGCGGCTCACACGGGCCGCGTGGATTGAAACCAAGGCGATCCAAGACAGCGGCATCTGTGCTTACCGTCGCGGCTCACACGGGCCGCGTGGATTGAAACCGATGCACGGTCGGTTACTCGCAATACAGGTGTGCGTCGCGGCTCACACGGGCCGCGTGGATTGAAACAGCGGAAGTGCTGACAAATACATTCGGAACAGCACGTCGCGGCTCACACGGGCCGCGTGGATTGAAACAGTGGAGAGAAACGAGTTGTAAATACAAGTGCAAGTCGCGGCTCACACGGGCCGCGTGGATTGAAACGTTCAAAATCGGAACAACACCGCTCAACATTACGTCGCGGCTCACACGGGCCGCGTGGATTGAAACCAATGCACGGTCGGCTACTCGCAATCCAGGTGTGGGTCGCGGCTCACACGGGCCGCGTGGATTGAAACCAATGCACGGTCGGCTACTCGCAATCCAGGTGTGCGTCGCGGCTCACACGGGCCGCGTGGATTGAAACATCGGCAGTTCTTACGGGAGCAACCGTTACACACAAGTCGCGGCTCACACGGGCCGCGTGGATTGAAACCAGCTTATCAAAGTTGGTTCATCGGCAGTTCTTACGTCGCGGCTCACACGGGCCGCGTGGATTGAAACACTTTCATCGATTCTCGAATGGTGCGGAACGATCGTCGCGGCTCACACGGGCCGCGTGGATTGAAACTCAATTCCTGGTCTGAGTCGTGGGGATCGCGAGGTCGCGGCTCACACGGGCCGCGTGGATTGAAACCTTGCGCATCGCGATGTACTGCTCTACCAAATCCAGTCGCGGCTCACACGGGCCGCGTGGATTGAAACACGTTCGACGCACTGCTCCCGACGTTCGATTCGGCGTCGCGGCTCACACGGGCCGCGTGGATTGAAACGAATCACAATTGTTGCTGTTGCTGCACCCGATAGGTCGCGGCTCACACGGGCCGCGTGGATTGAAACCTCCAACCCTGCGATTGTGCTGGTTTGGTAAGCTTGTCGCGGCTCACACGGGCCGCGTGGATTGAAACACACTTCCACTATCACATCGAAGGATATAACCCGTCGCGGCTCACACGGGCCGCGTGGATTGAAACATGCGAAGAGCATGGTGCTGAGGAGCCAATCGAGTCGCGGCTCACACGGGCCGCGTGGATTGAAACCAAGAACATTGGCATCGCAAATTAAACCGCTGCTGGTCGCGGCTCACACGGGCCGCGTGGATTGAAACTTTTTGCAAAATGAGCTAAAGACACTTGCATCGTGTCGCGGCTCACACGGGCCGCGTGGATTGAAACGTTCGACTTGCAAGATTGCCGTTTGTGATTAACACGTCGCGGCTCACACGGGCCGCGTGGATTGAAACACATTGACGCCGGGTGCCTCGGTCATTGGGAAAAAGTCGCGGCTCACACGGGCCGCGTGGATTGAAACTCCAATCCTGAATCCGTCAGGTCGGGTATTGCTGGTCGCGGCTCACACGGGCCGCGTGGATTGAAACTTGCATGGCTCTGGCGATGGCCCTGTTTAACATCGAGTCGCGGCTCACACGGGCCGCGTGGATTGAAACCAGACTCGCTCCATCTGATCGTTTGAAAACGCTTGTCGCGGCTCACACGGGCCGCGTGGATTGAAACATTATCAAGAAGTGGGGGGGCCATGTTTTCCTGCGGTCGCGGCTCACACGGGCCGCGTGGATTGAAACTGCCAGTACCGGGGACTACAAGCCGATCGATCACGTCGCGGCTCACACGGGCCGCGTGGATTGAAACTTATTTGAAGTCGCTGAATCGACTGCGATAGTCGCGTCGCGGCTCACACGGGCCGCGTGGATTGAAACCTCCAACCGATGGTACTATCCTTGCTCCGACATACGTCGCGGCTCACACGGGCCGCGTGGATTGAAACCGCACCTGCATCGTACCGCTACTATTTTGCAGCGGTCGCGGCTCACACGGGCCGCGTGGATTGAAACAGGGGCACCCGCACCAGCCGTCTTGCGATAGACCAGTCGCGGCTCACACGGGCCGCGTGGATTGAAACGTTTGATGGATCTCTTTATCGGCTTCGCGTAGCTGTCGCGGCTCACACGGGCCGCGTGGATTGAAACAGCAGAATCAATCAGTTGCCCGAAGCTGCATTCAAGTCGCGGCTCACACGGGCCGCGTGGATTGAAACATGATGGAGCGTTACGCCATCGATCAGCCGTTGAGGTCGCGGCTCACACGGGCCGCGTGGATTGAAACATGAAACCCCATCGCTTATTGACTTCGAGCAAGGTCGCGGCTCACACGGGCCGCGTGGATTGAAACTTTCCAATGCTCGCTTTCGTAATAAAGACATTGAGTCGCGGCTCACACGGGCCGCGTGGATTGAAACTATCGCTCAATCTGACACAGATTATCAATCGATCGTCGCGGCTCACACGGGCCGCGTGGATTGAAACAACGCTTTGTGTTGCGATTGTGCCGGTCGCGGAAGTCGCGGCTCACACGGGCCGCGTGGATTGAAACTCGATTATGGCTGCTGAATTCGGCCCGATATCGATGTCGCGGCTCACACGGGCCGCGTGGATTGAAACAGAATCGGTCCAAACACTCGGCGAGTAGTTGGACGTCGCGGCTCACACGGGCCGCGTGGATTGAAACAATGGTTTTCATTGTGGTCCCTGTGGCATTTCGGCCCGTCGCGGCTCACACGGGCCGCGTGGATTGAAACAGATTACCGCGTGGATCGTCGACGTGATACATACCGTCGCGGCTCACACGGGCCGCGTGGATTGAAACGGACGAACGTTGACCGTTACGCCGTCCCGCTCAAGGTCGCGGCTCACACGGGCCGCGTGGATTGAAACTGTATGCGAACTCACGTTCCATTTTGCCGTTGCCGCGTCGCGGCTCACACGGGCCGCGTGGATTGAAACCGTGCCGACCCATACGTTCGGGCACATGCTTGCGTCGCGGCTCACACGGGCCGCGTGGATTGAAACAGACAAACGACGACCGATGGAATGAAAAAGCGGAGGTCGCGGCTCACACGGGCCGCGTGGATTGAAACAATCGAGCAAGCTTGCATAATAGCGGCCGATTGTGTCGCGGCTCACACGGGCCGCGTGGATTGAAACCAAGCGTTTGAATTCCTGGCGATCGCGGCCGCCGCGTCGCGGCTCACACGGGCCGCGTGGATTGAAACCGTTGTAGAGAGTCAGGTTAAATTTCTTGCCGTTGTCGCGGCTCACACGGGCCGCGTGGATTGAAACCGGTAAACGACGGCCAGCTCTTGCCAAAGCTTACCGTCGCGGCTCACACGGGCCGCGTGGATTGAAACAGCCGAGTAAACTCAAGAAATCTTGCGGGCTTATGTCGCGGCTCACACGGGCCGCGTGGATTGAAACCTTGGCTGGGCTGACAGTCACGACACTATCCGCATGTCGCGGCTCACACGGGCCGCGTGGATTGAAACCTCGTCGATCTACCCACAACCCGAAAGCTGTTTCGTCGCGGCTCACACGGGCCGCGTGGATTGAAACGCGACCAGTATGCTGCCCGAGACGCTCTGCAAAGTCGCGGCTCACACGGGCCGCGTGGATTGAAACTCTGTGAGTCGTCCAGCAATGCCATTGCTACCAGTCGCGGCTCACACGGGCCGCGTGGATTGAAACGGTTTTCGGATCGGGATAGATACAACCCTGGCTGGGTCGCGGCTCACACGGGCCGCGTGGATTGAAACTTGAATGTATCTCGATTGAGAATATGGACTCTTTGAGTCGCGGCTCACACGGGCCGCGTGGATTGAAACATGAAACCCCATCGCTTATTGACTTCGAGCAAGTGTCGCGGCTCACACGGGCCGCGTGGATTGAAACAACAATTGGACCACCGGCATTCGACCGAAGGAAAGCCTGTCGCGGCTCACACGGGCCGCGTGGATTGAAACTATTGAGACGTTGCCCGCGACCGAAGCAACGCCCGGTCGCGGCTCACACGGGCCGCGTGGATTGAAACTGCCCTATCGCGATCTTCAGCAAACTCAGGCCGTAAGGTCGCGGCTCACACGGGCCGCGTGGATTGAAACAGATTACCGCGTGGATCGTCGACGTGATACATATGTCGCGGCTCACACGGGCCGCGTGGATTGAAACAAACGTAGGACCGAAGTCCAACTTATCTTGCGTGGTCGCGGCTCACACGGGCCGCGTGGATTGAAACCCCTCGATGGCAACGAATACCGAACAGACGTTGACGTCGCGGCTCACACGGGCCGCGTGGATTGAAACCGTCAGAAACGCATCGATGCTTGCGTTGTCGTTTGTCGCGGCTCACACGGGCCGCGTGGATTGAAACATAAAACCCCATCGCTTATTAACTTCGAGCAAGGTCGCGGCTCACACGGGCCGCGTGGATTGAAACAGCGACCAGCAAACATCCTGGCTGGGCTCCGATCGTCGCGGCTCACACGGGCCGCGTGGATTGAAACTATTGAAAAACGGGTTGCCTGAAATGTTGGGACCGAGTCGCGGCTCACACGGGCCGCGTGGATTGAAACCACTTTGCCGTTGCCGCGTCCGCTGTAAAAGCAACGTCGCGGCTCACACGGGCCGCGTGGATTGAAACAAACACCAACACCCCGGCATTGGTTATGGCCGCTCCGTCGCGGCTCACACGGGCCGCGTGGATTGAAACACCAAGGGTGATCTGCAGAGTACCGCAACCTCGGTCGCGGCTCACACGGGCCGCGTGGATTGAAACGGTTAACCGTATCGTAAAAAGCATTGGCATCCTTGTCGCGGCTCACACGGGCCGCGTGGATTGAAACCATACGCAATGCACCGATCGACGTACCAGCGACCGTCGCGGCTCACACGGGCCGCGTGGATTGAAACTGGCATGGTGGGCCTCCGATTATGCCGTCGACGCGGTCGCGGCTCACACGGGCCGCGTGGATTGAAACCGACAGTCGGAGCAGCGGCTCCGAACGTAACGGATGTCGCGGCTCACACGGGCCGCGTGGATTGAAACTTGCTGTTGCTTTCGCCTTCCTTTTGCTGTTGGTGTCGCGGCTCACACGGGCCGCGTGGATTGAAACGCGTCAACCTCAACGAAGTCGTAGATCCCTTGCGTCGCGGCTCACACGGGCCGCGTGGATTGAAACTTTTGCTCCTGTTGTTTCTGCCTCATCATCTCCTTGTCGCGGCTCACACGGGCCGCGTGGATTGAAACATCAGATCGAATTCCATTACCAAGGTGCCTTTGCGTCGCGGCTCACACGGGCCGCGTGGATTGAAACGTGGGTGATTCGCTGATACAGATCAAGGGCGGTACGTCGCGGCTCACACGGGCCGCGTGGATTGAAACGCAAAGGTGAAAAAGCAGCGGTTGGCAACAGGATGGTCGCGGCTCACACGGGCCGCGTGGATTGAAACGTTGTATCGATCTCTGTTTTCTCGCACCCATGCTGTCGCGGCTCACACGGGCCGCGTGGATTGAAACGACGCAGACGTGATCGTTCGCGAAACTGCTCCAGATGTCGCGGCTCACACGGGCCGCGTGGATTGAAACATGAATTTAGCACGTCTTGGTTTTTTTAGTCCACGTCGCGGCTCACACGGGCCGCGTGGATTGAAACATGTAGATTACCGACCCCATACAGTACGTTAGTGGGTCGCGGCTCACACGGGCCGCGTGGATTGAAACCCAATGCGCAGGCGATTTCCGCAGCAACGACGATGTCGCGGCTCACACGGGCCGCGTGGATTGAAACTCGAGCAATGGATGCCAGTAATAAAGCCCTTTGGGCGTCGCGGCTCACACGGGCCGCGTGGATTGAAACCCAGGTCCAGTTGAACCAGTCTTCGTGACGCGGTGGTCGCGGCTCACACGGGCCGCGTGGATTGAAACATGAAACCCCATCGCTTATTGACTTCGAGCAAGGTCGCGGCTCACACGGGCCGCGTGGATTGAAACAACCGATTCGCGAAACAATACCCAAAGCCATCGGCGTCGCGGCTCACACGGGCCGCGTGGATTGAAACCCGAATAAACGAGCTGAGCGTCTCCCCAGCCTTGCGTCGCGGCTCACACGGGCCGCGTGGATTGAAACCAATGTTTAACTCCCGCATCGTCCTTAGAAAGATGTCGCGGCTCACACGGGCCGCGTGGATTGAAACAACCAATGGGGGGGGGGTAAGAAGGTTGAGGGCATGTCGCGGCTCACACGGGCCGCGTGGATTGAAACAAACTAATCGTTGACCTAAACGCTGAAATCACCAAGTCGCGGCTCACACGGGCCGCGTGGATTGAAACATCGTCATGATCGTCATGATCGTCATGATCGCATGTCGCGGCTCACACGGGCCGCGTGGATTGAAACTGAAGGCCCGCAATGTACGATTCGGATCTCTCTTCGTCGCGGCTCACACGGGCCGCGTGGATTGAAACGGGCTTGACGGCCTGACCAACAGCGTCGTCACAGTCGTCGCGGCTCACACGGGCCGCGTGGATTGAAACAAACAGCGAAGTGGGCAGAGAAGCTAAAGGAGGCAGGTCGCGGCTCACACGGGCCGCGTGGATTGAAACATGTCATAATCGTCATAAGCGGCAAAAACTGGCTCGTCGCGGCTCACACGGGCCGCGTGGATTGAAACCAAAACAAACTACTCTGCATCAAGGACGAGCCAAGTCGCGGCTCACACGGGCCGCGTGGATTGAAACATCTTCACAATCAACAATACAACACGGCCGGCGGGAGTCGCGGCTCACACGGGCCGCGTGGATTGAAACTACTTTCCGAGCGAATCGGCTAGCGCGAGCAACCAGTCGCGGCTCACACGGGCCGCGTGGATTGAAACCCAGCAAGAGCCCCAGCAAGAGCTCTTGCTGGGGGGTCGCGGCTCACACGGGCCGCGTGGATTGAAACCAAACGCCTGCATACTTTCGGAACGACTCGGCGCGTCGCGGCTCACACGGGCCGCGTGGATTGAAACAGTGGAGAGAAGCGAGTTGTAAATACAAGTGCAAGTCGCGGCTCACACGGGCCGCGTGGATTGAAACAGCTTGTGGCAGTTCGCAATTGTCTTGCCTGGAAGTCGCGGCTCACACGGGCCGCGTGGATTGAAACCCAGCAAGAGCCCCAGCAAGAGCTCCGCTTGCTGGTCGCGGCTCACACGGGCCGCGTGGATTGAAACTGCCGATGTCTGCTGGAATAATGGTCGCGTCCGGTCGCGGCTCACACGGGCCGCGTGGATTGAAACATGCTCGGAACCTCCAAAGATCCGACAACTGTGCGTCGCGGCTCACACGGGCCGCGTGGATTGAAACGATGAGTCGGACTTGGAAGCGTTGCTAGGCGACATGTCGCGGCTCACACGGGCCGCGTGGATTGAAACCAGCAAGCGGAGCTCTTGCGATCGGATCCCAGCAAGGTCGCGGCTCACACGGGCCGCGTGGATTGAAACCTAGGCTCAGGCTCAACCTTAATCGCAGCCGAGCAGTCGCGGCTCACACGGGCCGCGTGGATTGAAACGACGTGACGAAAGTTCGTCGGACAATGATTTCCTGTCGCGGCTCACACGGGCCGCGTGGATTGAAACCGCATTGTATTGTTGATTGTTGGGAAGAACGAACAGTCGCGGCTCACACGGGCCGCGTGGATTGAAACATGCATTGGCAGGTTTTTGCCTAACTCGTCGGAGGTCGCGGCTCACACGGGCCGCGTGGATTGAAACAAGTTCTTTGCGTTCCTTCTCCGCACGTTTCGCCGTCGCGGCTCACACGGGCCGCGTGGATTGAAACACTTGCAGCCGCGTTTGGCCTGAAAGAAATAGTAGGTCGCGGCTCACACGGGCCGCGTGGATTGAAACCAAACACTTGGAAAGATGGTGAACATTTCAGGCGAGTCGCGGCTCACACGGGCCGCGTGGATTGAAACTGCGCAAGCAGTCTCGTTAGGCCAACCAAAGCCCGTCGCGGCTCACACGGGCCGCGTGGATTGAAACTGATGGGCGGCAGGCACACGCCGGTACCGCTTGCTGTCGCGGCTCACACGGGCCGCGTGGATTGAAACACGTGCGCTGGTGACGGCACGTGCAATCCGTCGACGTCGCGGCTCACACGGGCCGCGTGGATTGAAACATTCCCTTCGACTTTCAAATAGCAGGATAGCATGTCGCGGCTCACACGGGCCGCGTGGATTGAAACACGTGCGCTGGTGACGGCACGTGCAATCCGTCGACGTCGCGGCTCACACGGGCCGCGTGGATTGAAACAAGGGACTCTTATTTGTATTTTCGAGGTGATGGTGTCGCGGCTCACACGGGCCGCGTGGATTGAAACGAGCGAGTTGCGTCCCGTCGATAGCTTGTATCTTGGTCGCGGCTCACACGGGCCGCGTGGATTGAAACTTAACTCCGATATGGAGATGGCAGACGGGCCGGGACGTCGCGGCTCACACGGGCCGCGTGGATTGAAACTTGACAGTCTTACCATCCGCGTATTTAGTACCAAGTCGCGGCTCACACGGGCCGCGTGGATTGAAACGCGCGAGCAAGCTGGAGGAGCGAGTAGCAGGTCGGTCGCGGCTCACACGGGCCGCGTGGATTGAAACCGTTTGCGTTGTTGTTGTTTCATCTGAACAATCAAGTCGCGGCTCACACGGGCCGCGTGGATTGAAACAATCCTCCAAGCAGGCGTCAATAGAAACAGACCACGTCGCGGCTCACACGGGCCGCGTGGATTGAAACTTGCAACCGGATCCCCTCAAGCGGATCCCCAGCAAGTCGCGGCTCACACGGGCCGCGTGGATTGAAACGTGGATAGCGTCATGGGCAGACAACTGCTGCTCGAGTCGCGGCTCACACGGGCCGCGTGGATTGAAACCGCTTGGGGATCCGCTTGGGGATACGATCGCAAGAGTCGCGGCTCACACGGGCCGCGTGGATTGAAACACGCTGTCGACTCTCGAGCGTTCACGCTGTCGAGGTCGCGGCTCACACGGGCCGCGTGGATTGAAACTGGCTGGGTAAGAAAGAAACGCTACGTCGTTTGTGGGTCGCGGCTCACACGGGCCGCGTGGATTGAAACTGTATATATTTGTACGCCTGATCCGTTTAGATTGCGTCGCGGCTCACACGGGCCGCGTGGATTGAAACAGAAAAACCGCGCCCAAGCATCGATGCCTGGAGTGTCGCGGCTCACACGGGCCGCGTGGATTGAAACATGTGGAAGGGAGCAAGGGGACACACGTAAATGCTGGGGGGTTGGTGCCCCTCATTTTGAGGGGTGTAGTGGATTTTCCCTTGAGGACCTGATTCAATCTGGGTGGTAATGCAGGGTAGCTTGAAGTCTTTTTTGGGGGGTACTTGCTATGGTCCGACTCGCACGCGCTGAATTGTTTGATCCTTCCGAGGTTGCAATCTTGCACGTCATCGGTAGGGT
>Ga0335394_10005540_pt1 | contig 14268 bp, 12 predicted proteins | sample MAT03_FD_205741 | JGI IMG/M metagenome (GOLD analysis project Ga0335394, IMG submission 205741) | Freshwater microbial communities from Lake Fryxell liftoff mats and glacier meltwater in Antarctica - MAT-03 (spades assembly) (version 2) ...
GGCCACGCCAGACATGAGCATGTAGGCGGTTCGAGCGTTGAGTCTTTTAATCATGCTAGTGACCGCCAAACTCCGGCCCAAACGCCATCACGCCTCTCTCAGTTCCAATGGCTCTCGCCAGCGCGCCCTCACGCAGCTCCTTCACCATGAATGGCTCGCAGACGCCATCCTCGAAAGAATTACCCTCCCAGCGCACGCCGAGTGGCGTGGCCGGCTTGAAACCGACGCGTGGGTAATACGTGGGGTGGCCGAGCAGAAAGATCAGCTCGTGGCCTGCGCCTGAAGCAGCGAGATCGGCACACACCGACATTGCCTGTTGCAGCATGTGAATACCGATGCCCTGCCGCTGGAATTCCGGCAGCACGGCCACCGGCCCACACGCCAGCGCTTCGAAGGTGCGCGATGGCAATGTGATGGTGGCCGGGCTGAACGCCACAGCGCCCACCACGATGCCGTCGGTCTCGGCCACAAACGAGAGCACCAGATTGTGGTTTTCGCGCAGCTTGTCCACAATGTCGGCTTCGAGCCTGCGCCCAAACGCAACCGAGTTGACGACATAGATCGGCGTCGCGTCATCCGGAGTTTCGCGCCGGATGGTTATTGTGCGTTCCAAGAGGTTTTCTCCGAACGCGCCCGCTGAATCTCGCGGAGTTGGTCATCGTTGATGCCCATGACCTCCTGCCACATCGATTGCGCCAGACCCAGCGGATCGGGGTCGATGCCATAGCGCTCGAAGTAATCGCACACGCGTTCCACATCACGGCAATAAAACTTGAACGCGTTAGGGTTGCCGAATGGATTCATCGCCTGCGGGAAGTCGATGATGCGGGCCTGCTCCTGGTGATACAGGATGTTGAACGCCGACAGGTCGCCGTGCACCACGTTATTGGCCAGCATGAGTTTGATGTTGTCGAGGATGAGTTGGAACATGCGATGCGCCTCGCGCACTGGCAACACCACGCCACCCAGCGCCGGCGCGGCCTGCTTCTCGTCTCCCAGATACTCCATCAGAATCGCGTTCTCGTTGCTGGCAAACGGCTTGGGCACAATCGCACCAGCCGCGTGCAGCTTGGTCATCACACCCAACTCATTGGACAACCAGGCGTTGTGCAGCATGTCCAGGCCGACTTTGCTACGCTTGGCCACGGCGCGCTGCTCGCGGGCTTTGCGCAGCACCTTGCCCTCGGTGTCGCGCATCTGCGTGCCGATGCGATAGGCTGTGTCATCCTTCAGGTTGCGGAACATGCGTGGCCGGTAGATTTTGCCAGCCAGCAACTTGACGCCAGCTTGGGGATTGGCCTTGCAGCAATACACCGTGGCTTCCTTGCCGGCCTTGACCACACGCAGCACATCGGCGATCAAGTGATCCAGATAGAAGCTTTCAAACGAACCCAGGATCATCTCCTGCTCGTGGCGGCTGCCGTGATAGGTCGGCGCGAACACATCGGCTTCCGCGCCGCTGGCGGTCGCTTCTTTGAGCAGGTCACGCACGCCCTCGCTGAGGACTTTGCCCTGCTTGTGGGCCTTGCCTTTGGCTTGCAGCCGATGCACTTTGCGGCCGCGGCCGTGCTTGTCGAAGTCCTCGGCCTCGATGTCGCCGAGATCATCCGATTCGGTTTCGGTGGTAGCAGATTGTTCAACGGGCTCGCTATGACCATTCAAGTCATTCGCGCTGCTGAGGCTGCTGAGAGTGATATTGATCACATCGTCCTGATCGTTCTGCAACAGGTCAGGTTGATTCGAGTCGTCCTCGCTAGAAAAAAAATCGGGAAACATTTGAAATTTGGCCGTGTACACCGCACCGGCCTGGGCGAACTTGGAAAAAATAAAAAGCCACGGGTTATCGTCAAACCCATGGCTTTTGGTCCGCCGGCTTCATACAGGCTGTGCAAAAGGCCAGCACGTATAAGCGACGGAAAAATGAAAGAGCCACGGGCATTGGGTGCGCCGTGGCTCTCAAAGTTCGTCCTATTTCAAACGTGACTTAATAAGCAGCAGGCGCACCGATCTGCGAGGGAACAACCATATATTCTTTTACCATCATCCGTAATGCGCCTCCTCTTGAAGATTTTTTTGAACGGCGTTAATTATACCTCATTGGTAGAAGTTGTCTAGGGGGTTGATAGATTTTTGTAAGGCATGCGCTCAATTAGCCATCTATCGGACACACAAGTACTGCCGCTCAGTATGGCTCGGCATCGGTTGAAAACGACGCCGAGCCGTACTGAGCGGCAGTAACCTAACTCCATAGGTTTCCCCAATCTTTTACAGCTTCAACCCCGACATGACCACGCCAGAGACGAAGTAGCGCTGGGCCGCAGCAAACAAGATTAGCACCGGAATGGTCATGATGGCGGCACCGGCCATCAACAAGTGGTCTCGTGGCTCAGTCACTTCCAACGCCATGGTCTGGAAGGTGTGCAGACCTACGGCGGCCGTGTATTTGGCCGCACTGTTGATGTAGATAAAGGGGCCGAAGAAGTCGTTCCAATCGCCCAGAAACTGTAGGATGGCGACGGTGACCAGGGCCGGCTTCATCAGCGGCATGATGATCGTCCACAGGATGCGCAGCGGGCCGGCCCCATCCACGATGGCGGCTTCGTCCAGGTCGCGCGGAATGGTGAGGATGAACTGGCGCAGCAGAAAGACCATGAAGGCACTGCCGCCGAGCCACGAGCCAATCGTGAGTGGGATATACGTATTCACCAGCTTCAGATTGAAGAACAGCAAATACTGGGGGATGAATGTGACAATGGCCGGGATCATCATGGTGCTAAGCATGAGCACGAACCAGAAGTTCTTGCCGGCGAAATCGAAGCGGGCAAAGGCATAGGCCGTCAGCGTCGCGGTCAGAATGGTGCCGGGAATATTGATCAGCACGATGGTGAAGCTGTTCAACATCCAGCGCGCAAACGGCACCAGCGTAAACACCTCGACATAGTTGTTCCACTGCGGCACGGCCGGCAGAATGCGCGGCACATAGGAGCGCAGTTCCAGCCAGGTTTGCAGGGAGCTGGAGGCCGTCCAGAACAAGGGAATGGCAAAGAACAGGCCGGCAATCGTCAGCAACACGTAGTTGATGATTTTGCCCCAGCGGCGGCGCACGCTGTTGCGGGTGCCGCTCTGGCGGCCGGTGGAGGATGCAGGTGTGGTGATCGTGGTCATCTTTGGCTCCTTTTACGTTATTCGTCATTACAGCAATTGCCAGCACACTGGCCTTGGTAATCGAAGAAATTAGATCCTGGAATAACGAACCTAAAATCAACTCTTGGTAAGGCTCACCATTCTAAGAGAGTGTTTTTCAAATGCCAAAGGGGCGTCATTCCGAGTGAAACGAGAAATCCCTGTGACGTATTTCAGGTGATTTTCGCCGCAAGATTGCTTGTTTTACTTGACATAGCGGACTAACGCTCGATTTGAAAAACACTCTCTAAGGAGCCGCAATGCCTTGGACGCCGACACGGACCGAGCTAGGTGATATTTCTAGGTCAAGCTGCTTAAAGATACGAGAAAAGGTGATGGTTTGACTAGGTTCAAGTAGAGGCACTACAGACACCTCTCCGAGACTATAGCCTTCTTGGAGAGACCAATTTGCAATGGTTACTTGGGTCAGAGTCACACCCGTGTCGTTGAAAATCGAGCCTTGGACAGCCGGCCCGTATGGTGTAGGTATGAAGGCTGTAAATACGAAAGAAGGCGTGAGATACGTTTGTGTGGTGGCTGTCGTCCAGCTTATCACTTCAGCTTTGATTTCTTCTGCTCTACCGAAGCCTTCTTCAACGGTGGCTCTAAAGCCATTGGGCTGACCTGGAAAGGTCACTGGTAGAAAGGTCGTAGTTGTTACAACTATATAAGGCTGACCCTCAGGCGTGTATCCCGTGACGCGAAGCGTAGTTTGGTAAATCGGCAAACTTAAAGTCGATGTGATCTCGCCCCTCACGACGATGTCGAAACTATTTCGTCCAGGCCGAAACCGCGTAAGGGGCCCAATCTGAATGAAATTAGGCCGGGTAATATTCGGCAGATAGAGCACCGGTATAAGCGTTCCTCCTTGTGCAGGCGATATCGTTGAGGTTACGATTTGCAAAACCAGAAGGGTCGCGCTGAAAACACGACCCAGGATTACCTGCCACACGATGAATGTCATAAGGTGTCATTGACATGCGGCGTCATCCACGAGCATGCACCCGGCAGGATTTGGGGTCGGCCCAACCATACGCGTGTGCCCCCAATGGCTCGTCTGATTCTAAACGTTCGCGCGCCGGCACTGCTTGCCTTCAGCACCACAGGCAGCACCAAGGCGCTATACACCGGTTGGTCATACCCTAAAGTAAAATCGATGTTTGGCGTATTGCCGTTTACGTATTGAAACTTCTGTGAGTGTTGAGTCTCGTGCGGGTCGATTGTCCCAAATGGGAGCGTCCATATCCCACTCGAATTGAACCACTCGATCGAAAATAAATCACCTGGATTGACACCGAAATTCATGTCTTTGATGTAAGGAAAATAAACTGTGCTGTAGCCCACCGGCACATTAATACTGCCTTGTGCGATCACGCCAGCCGAGGTGGTGAGTGAAACCCAGCCTGTATTGATGTTTTCAGTAACCCCATCCGTTCCCACCTTATGCCAGGTATAGAGGCATGCTCCATGAGGCGTTGTGTAACGAGTTGCAACGCCAATAATTGTAGATGGATGAGGCCAAACGACTTCCCCACCCCCATAACTTGAGAACTTATCCGGAAAGCGCCCTGTGGTGCTACCCCCAGTCAAAAATGCGGGAGCTCCAGAGTCCGTCGTCGTTGTCCAAGTATTGACGTTGAGATACTTTTGATTCATTGTCGTGTCAGGCGTAAGCGTTGTTGACACAGGATATAGCGCTGGTTCGTGGATACAACTGTGGACCACCCGAGGACTTTGTAAACCCAGTTGGTTTGTTGCGTTGCGAGTGAGAAAGCACAACCAACTATTCCACCATATCATTCCCTCAGCATGTGTAGAAAAGCCCGCTCGCCAGCGCAGAGTAGAGCTATAGTCGCCCAAGCGGTAATCTTCACCTGTTTCGCTGATGAGCACGTCTGCAATCAGTTGTCCCCCAGTGCCATAGTTTGTTCTATACCAGTCCACCCCCTTACGCAACTTTCCAATAGAATTGGCAACAACCATAAGTCCAGTAGCGGCAATACCATTTGCAGTCCAAAAATCAGCTGCTATTCCTTGCGTTGGCCTTGCTGGTCTTCCTGGGCTTTCGGCGTAGAGATGAATGTGAAGTGCTCCTAAGTTAGCAGCGGAAATCTTCGGCACGCCTGTCACACTGTCACTTTCATACGTGAGAATGCTTCCAACAGGTCCGTGAATAAAGCTATAGAACTGTTGCCAGAAGGACGTGACGCTACCGCCAAGCAACATCGCGTTCGTTGCCGCCGGTGGCAAAACAATGTGTCCTCTTCCTTTCCCCTCAATAGCTTGCTTGAGTTTTAGGAACGTATAAGCAAGTGCTCGGGGCTTGACACGATAATTGGCACCAATGGGATCCCAGTAGCGTGCATCTGGAGTGGCGTTGGGAAATCCAGATATTACGCTTGAGATGTAACTGTCAACACCATAGTCTCTTGGGCTCCAATCATTTGGATCACATGCCGAAACCGTTAGTAGGGGTCCAGCTCCATCCGGCTCATTCACTACGTAGTAAATTTGGTTGAAGTAAGCATCAGAGTGCCTTAAGATATCATACCCAGTTGCTGTTGTTGGCGCATGGCTGATATTACGACGTGCCCAAGGATTGTCATGAGCTGACACTTCCCGAAGTGTAGTCACTTGATTGATATCGATGGTGTCAGGAAGATTGCACTTCCAATCGGCAGATGCTGCGGTGGGTCCTTCACCAAAGGCTTGACTATGAACAATCTGTTGTTGATAGATGGGGATGTTGGTCGGCAGCCGAAGCACTTTATCGGCAAAGTCGCTTGCGATAGGCGAAGGATTGTTGGCGATACCTAAACGATTGGCGGCAGGGACTTGTCCGAATGGCATGATAGTAAGTGAGAAGTATCAGGAATATTTTAGTAACTAGATTTGATCGTCTGGGTGATCGAGGGCGCGCATCGATTAGATTCCCTCAGTGCAATACATCTAAATGCCGCGATGTATTCAGTGGCCTCGTAAGCAATGTCGACACAACCATCAAAGTGCCAGAAGCAGTCACTTTCACTCTCAGGTGGCCAACCCTCCTCAACTTGTATATCTTTTGAAGACTCTACGCTGGCTCGGTCAAATACCCAACTTTGCTCTCGCTGGGGTCGAATCAGTTTGGGTGGGTCTTCATAGACAATGCGTGCCGGGCGTATTTCTTCATACAATGGCCAACGTGCATCAAAGTTGGTACCTGTGACAAATAAGGTATCAAACCAACTCCACCCTTTTATCACCTGAAGACCTGTTAGCTCCTTACGCCGCATATCAACAGTCAAAATAACGTCTGCCTGGTTTCTTGGTGTAACTTCACCTTCACAGTGCAATGCCAGTCCAATGAGATCGTCAAGCGTCTTGCTTACTGTAGGAATCAAGTCTTGAGCGACAGTTGTCAATTTAAAACCGCTCGCTTGTAACTGCTCAGCAACTTCCTTGAACATAGGACTCGTTACTGCTAAGTTCAATGCAGTTCGAATATCTTCTGTTTGGGATGCAGGTATGGTTGGGTTCGCTTGCGCTAAGGCAGGTAATGCATGTGCTGCAGCCCCTGTAGCAACAACCGCTCCTGTAAGCGCTAAAAATTTGCGTCTAGAGTGAGATTTGTGAGTTGAAAACTTTGATTTACGCATTAGCCCACTGTAAACTAAATAGCCAAATATTCAAGTTTGGTTTTGAGGGGTTAGTTGACCTTTCGCAAGGAACAATTTAGCACTCATCACTAAGAACCAATGACGGACAACTTAGGCTCCTACGGCTTACTCGCCGTAGTAAAAGACAAACCGTTTGGACAGGCGCATCTGGATCAGCGTCAGAATCACAATCAAGATTGCGAAGAACCACGCCAGCGCGGCCGCATAGCCCATGTTGAAGTAGTCGAACGCCTGCTTCCAGATGTGCAGGGCGAAGAACCAGGTGGCGAAGTTGGGGCCGCCCTGAGTGGCAATAAATGCGGCTGCAAACGTTTGCAGCGCGCCGATGATTCCCAGCACACTGTTGAAGAAAATGGTGGGTGTGAGCAGCGGGATGGTCACATTGCGCGTGCGTTGCCAGGCACTTGCTCCATCAATCGCCGCGGCATCGTACAGCTCGGTGGGAATGCCCTGCAAGCCGGCCAGAAAGATGATCATCTGGGTGCCGCCCAAACTACCCCACAGCCGAATCAAAATCAGCGAGGGAATGGCCCATTTGCTGTCGGCAAACCAGCCCGGCGGATTCTCCATCCCTAACGCCCGCAAGCCTTCGTTGACCAACCCGAAGTCGCCGTTCAACAAAATCTTGAACAGGATGACCGAGGCCACCAGCGGCACCAGCGAGGGCATGAAAAACAACGTGCGGTAAATCGTGATGCCGCGCAACTTGTTATTCAGCAGGATGGCCAGAAACATGCTGCCGATGACGCTGAGCGGAACGCTGAGACCGGCGTAATAGGCCGTGCGCAGCAACGACGACCAGAATAGATCATCGTCGGTGAACATATCCACATAGTTCTTTAAGCCGATGAACGTGGGTGGGCTGATGACGTCGTATTTGGTAAAGCTCAAATACAGCGAATACAGCCCCGGCCCGACGAACAGGCCAAAGAAACCGATCAACCACGGGGTCAGGAAGAGATAGCCGTAGAGGTTGTCGCGCCGGCGTGCGGCGCTGGAGCGTTGATGTTTGCCGGTGCGCTGGCTGGTTTTGGGGGTGAGAGAGGGAGAAGTAGGCGTTGCTTTTAACATTACCCCATAAAGCAAGATCAGGCTTTGCCCGAGCCAATGCCGGGCGCAAAGCCTGATCTTGAATAAAGAATGCTGTCCAAAGGCTGTTTAAGCGGGTTCCATATCCAACACTTTCTGGATGTTGTCGTGCAAATCCTTCAAACCCTGCTCGAAGGGAATGTTCTCGTTGGGGTCCATCATCTTGGTACCCCAGTTGCTGCACGCGTCGTTGTATTCGCGGCCGCGTGAGTTGGCCGGCGCATGGGCGATGATGCCGTTCTCCAGGTTCGGGATGAACCACTCATGAATAGCGTCCTTCTTGATCAACTCGGCAACGACATCGGGCCGCACAAATGCACCCTGGCCGCCGACCAGGTTGAAGCCCAGCGAACCTTCCATGCTGGTAATGTGCTTGAGGAATTGGTAGGCCACGCCTGGATTCGCGCTGGTCTGCAAGATGTTCCAGGTGCCGCCGCGAATCTGTGAGGGAGCCTTGCCGTCGGTGCGCATCGGCAACAACCCCTGCGCCACTTCGCCCTTGGCGCCGCCGGTAATCGCCTTCTTGTAGTTGCGCACATCCAGCGAGCCACCCCAGCGCATGATCACTTTGCCGTCCACCTGAGCGGCCACCATATCGGCCATATCGGCCGGGCGCGGCATGATCTTCTCTTCCACGGCCAGCTTATAGGCCCAGCGCAACGCATCCTGCGCCTTGGTATCGGTCGCCAGCAACGACTTCTTGCCTTCGGCGTCGATCAGATCAGAGTTAAAGGCGCGGGTCAATGTAACCAGGTGACCTTCATCGTAGGTCGTGGCCAGGCCAAAGACGCTGTCCTTCTGATACAGTTTGCGCGCCCACTCGGCGTAGGTGTCCATCGAAGTTTCATGCGCGGTCGGATCAGGCAACGTCAAGCCAGCCTCTTTGAAGGGAATGGCATTGATCACCATCGTGTCCTGGCCGGCCCAGCCCCAGCTCGGCAGGCCGTATAGCTTGCCGTTCACCCGCTGCAGGTTCATAAACTGCTCATACCACTGCGTCAGATCGGTGTTATCGGCCTTCGCAAGATCATCCAATGGCGTGATGATGCCCTTGTTGATGGCGCGCCAGAAGTGAAAGTGGGAAGGATCGAATGCGATGACATCGCCTAGATCTCCGGCCGCAAACTGGGCATACATCTTGCCGTAGTTGTCTTGCTGGGAAGCGCCGGTCAGGGGTCGAAACTCAATCTCGACGTTGGGATTCTTCTCGGTGAAGGTCTTGATGCGCTCTTCGTTCCAGCCCGTGCCGGGGGCGCGGAAGGTGTCCCACTTCAGGCTCACTTTTCCATCGGCGGCCGGCGCGGTGGTGGGCGCAGCAGCTCCACTTGCAGGTGCGGCCGGAGCGGCAGCGGGAGGCGCGCAGGCCGCAAGGGCACCGGCTACCGTAGTCAAACCAATCGTCTTCAAGAGCTGGCGTCGCGAAATATTTTTCGTCATGGCGATTTCACTTTTCTGGGCATACAGAATGGGGCCGAATACGGCAGCCGCAAACGGCAAAGCACACTCTACATGCAAGTCATCGATGCGAATTGGACAGGTAAAAAAAGAGTATAGGTGACGGCTTTTTGATTGTCAAAAACACATTAAGACGATGATGTATTTAGTTTTGAGTCACTCGAAAGCGCACCAAGACAACCGAAACGCCCTCGCTGCTCAAGTAGACTTCGTGCATGCCAACCGGTAAATCTTCTGAGGGCTTGTCGCTGAGCGGCACGATATTGCTACCATTTTCGTAATTGAGTGTGAACTCTCTCTGAAGTTTCTGATCGACCAACCATCGATAGATCATTGGGCGGTGATCTGGAGCGGCCGTATAAAAGTTCACATAAACTTGTTTGGCATTCGCTGTGAAGTAGGGAATGGAACGAGCAGGTCTTGAACTTTCGTCCCCTTCCGATGATGCTTTTGCAGATCTGATCCACGGCGCAAAAATCTCGGCTGCAGGTTGCGAGGTGTCACCCATATAAACAATGGGCCAGCTACTGATAAAGGTTAAAGTAGCAATAAGGACAAACATGCCGCCAAACAACCTGTAGAAGATTCGTGACCGCTTAATACCGGTTTGTGGATCAGGCCGTGTTTCAGGTGTCGCGCAATGCCAACATCATTCCCAAAAAAGATGCAGTGGCGCGGCTCTATCTGCGCTGGAAGCGGCACACCGATATGCATGCCGACGATCAGGTGAAAGAGCTGGAAGTCGATGCCAAGATGGGTGTGGACGGTAGCACCGACAGTTTGCGCCAGACGGTGAAGCGGCCCGACCAATACTCTGCTGCCGAGCGCCAGACCGTGGCTAACACGATCAACTTCTTTCGGACGCCCAATGCCGGCTTCAACTATCAGGCCGAGGTGCAACCGGTGCCACAAAGCAATGCCACGCCAGTGAAATACACCAAGAGCAACAACCTGACCAGCGCCGGTAAATCGCCCAACCTTAAATTCGATTACTACTTTCTTAAGGATGGCGACTGGCAGGCCGGGGTGCCTGCCGCAGCCAAGACCGATGGGCGCACGCTGTTCAACGCCGGCGTCCAGTTCATCACCGATCAGTGGCCCGTGCTCAGCACCGCCTACACCGAACGCGGCGATTTCAGCATCGGCAACCCGGTGGTGGCAGCAACCGTGCCGAATGGGCTCTACCCCGGCGCTACGGCCTTTGCGCTCGGCAAAGTGTTCATGCACCAGAGTGGCAGCGGCGCCAACGACGGCACTGTCGCCCACGAGACGGGGCACGTGTTCGGCATCAGCACCGCCAACAACCCCACCTCGGGCCACCGCAACGACAGCACCAAAGTTGAGGGCTATCAGATTCGCACCCGCGTAAATCGCTCGTTTGTCGAGAACAGCACCAAATCCATTTCGTTGATGCACACCACGTTGCAGCCGTTGGGCACGCAGTGGGTGGACAACGCCGATTACAACACCCTGTTGGGCACGGTATCGCTGGCAGCAGTGGGACGGGCCAGCTTCAATGTCAATCCGATTGGCGCACAGCCAGATAATGGCGATGTCGTCGGCGATGTCACCGACATTGCGGCCACCGACTACCTGATCGTGTCCGGCTACGTAAATACCACCACAAATGCAGCCACCACCTTTGCCGTGTTTCGCCAGAATTTACCCAACGATGCGCCGTCAAATACCGGCGTCTGCCTGGCGTAATTGCTCGACCCGGCCAATGCTGTGCTGTCATCCAGCAACTTTGCGCTGGGCCTGTTGTTGCTGCCCCAGGGTGGCGGCGCAGGCATTTGAACCACCAGTGCCACCGGCTGGCAGGAGTTCTCGGTCAGTCTGGCCTGGAATGATGCAGCTTCGGCCGTCAAGATCAGTTGCGCCGGCGTGGATCTGTTGACGGTGAGCAAGTCGCCCAATGCGCCTGCGATCACGATTGCAAGCCCAGCCGAAGGAGTCACCCTGAGCGGCGATCAGGCGGTGTCGTGGACGGGCAGCGCTGTGGATGGCAACGCGTTGAATTATCAACTGCAAACCAGTGCAGACGGCGGGTTGAGCTGGTCGCCACTGACGCCGCTGCAACCTTCCACCTCGTTTACGCTGGCGACCACGGGGTTGCCGTCTCTCAACGGCGTGCAACTGCGAGTGCTGGCCACCGATGGCTTCAACACCTCGCTGGCCGTGCGCACCGTGTCGATCAGCAACCCATTGGCTGTGGCTTCGACCTTCCCAGAGGATGACGCAGATACGCTACCGATTGGGGCCGATGTGCGGGTGCAGTTTGTCAGCCCCCTCAAGCCCACGACCCTCACGACGGCCACCGTTCACTTGTTGCGCGGTGGGTTCATCGAGATCAGTGGCACCCTGAGCTACAACCCGAGCGCCAATGAGGTGCGCTTCCGGCCCACCCTGCCCTTGCGCTACGACACGTATTACACGTTGAAAATCGAGAAGGGATTGCAGGATACCGGCGGCCGTGGCTTGACCCAGCCCCTCCTGCTGAACTTCAGCACCATCACGGACACAGTGCCGCCGCAGATCACGCGGGTCAGTCCACAACCCGGCGAGATCAATGTGCCGCGCAACCCGCTCATTCAGCTGAACTTCAGTGAGGAGATGAATAGCACATCAGTCAACACAACCAGCATTCAGCTGCTGGCTCCGGGCAATGTGCCCGTGCCCGGCGAGATCATCTACAACTATGAGGTAAACGGGGCCGTGTATAGCCCGACGATCGAGCTCAGCCCTAACACCGCCTATATCGTGCAGGCGAGCACGGCTTTGCGAGACCTCAACCTCAACGCCTTGGAAGCGCCTAAAGAATGGTCGTTCACCACGAGCGCGCTCACCACCACCACGCCCATGCGCATCCTCGGCAACTATGTGGACGAGCCGATGGATCTGGATCGCAACGGCAAGTACGACCTGCTCACGATCTATGTCGATGTTGAAATTCGCGAGCGCGATTACTACAACATGAATGCGCGATTGATCGACAACGCCGGCAATCTCATCCAATGGCGACCGACCGAGGACTTCTTCGGCGTCGGGGTGTATCGCCTGCCACTCACCTACGATGGCCGCACCATCGGCGCAAGCCGGGCCAATGGGCCGTATACGCTGGACTCGGTGAACTTCTATCTGGTCGAGAACGCATTGATCGCCGACACCCGCGACAATGCCTACAAGACCTTTGCCTACAAACCCAGCCAATTCGACACACGGCAAATCTTCCTGCCGGTCATCCAACGCGGTTAGTTTTTCCAGTGGTGGGAGCGCGGTTAGTTTTTCAGCACCACGCTCCCACCCCTCGCAGATTGTCACCATGCACTTCACATCATCGTTCTCTACTTTCCTCAAACACGGCATCAACATTGTGGTGACACTGGCCTGCATCACCGCCCACGCCGCAGTGGCTCAAGCACCTTTTTCCATGGCCACACCCAACGGCAACGGCTACCTGATCCTTTCGGGATATCTCGACACACAGACCGGCGTCGTGTCCTTGCCGGTTGCGTTTATGCAGGATCGGCCCAATGACGCTCCCCCCAACACCACAGGTCTATGCGTGGCTGAGCTGTTCGATGGGACTGCAACACTCCTGGCCAGCGCCCACTTCACACCCGGCCTCACCCTGCTCATGCAGGAACCGGCGATCCAAAGTCAACCCGATTCGACAACCACGCCAGTTTCACAGCCCGCCTCAAATCTGCAAGAGTTCTCGGCCAGCCTGCCGTGGCATCCGGCCAGCCAGCGCTTGCAGATTCGGTGTGCTGGCAAACAGGTCTATACACTACGCCGCAGCTCGCAGCCACCGGTCGTGCGCCTTGATCATGCCAATTCGGCTCAGCAGCGTGTGCGCGGCCTCATTTCACTCACATGGCGGGTGACACCGGGCAACGCGCCGGTTCTAGGCACACAGGTGCAGTTCAGCAGCGACTACGGCCAGCGCTGGGTGCCGCTCAGCCCATTCACCCCTGATGCGCCGCTCAGCAACATGCTGCAAATCGACACCACACTTTTGCCATCTGGGCGGGGACACTGGCTGCGCGTGCTGGCCAGTGATGGGCTGAACACGGTCTATGCCACACGCACCCTCACCATCGCCAACCCGCTCAAAATCGCATCCACAGCACCCATGGCCGAGGCCACTGAGGTGTCGCCATTCGCGCCCATCGAAGTTCAGTTCGTGTCGCCGATTGCCACGGCAGCGCTGCAAACCAACCCACTCAGTCTGCTCAACGCCCAGGGTCAGACCCTCACCGGCACTTTCACCTACCTTGCCGAAACCCAGATTTTGCGCTTCAAGCCGAACTTGCCCTTGCAAGCGGGTCAGCGTTATCAGGCGCGACTGGCCGCTGCATTGCGAGACACGACCGGCAACGCATTAGCCAGCCTTTACACGTGGTCGTTCACAACGGCCAAAGCCAGCCCCTAAAGTGCTCGGCCTCGCCCCGGTTTAGGTTTGATCTCATCTCGCGGCAGTAGAATCCCCCCAATGCTCTCCGAAGCGTTTTTGCGCTCGCTGCGCAACCTCAGGCTCAACCCACTCCGTCGCCGCTCTGGCAGCCTGACGGGCGAGCGACGCAGTGTGCGACGCGGCCGCAGCGTGGAATTTGCCGACTATCGCAACTACACACCCGGCGATGATCCGCGCCGGGTGGACTGGAATATTTACGCGCGGCTGGAACGGCCCTACATCAAGCTGTTCGAGGACGAGGAAGACCTCACCACCCACATTCTGCTCGACAGCAGCCCCTCGATGCAGTGGCAGGATGAGGATGAAGACACCCCTTACAAGTGGCGCCGCGCAGCAGAGCTGGCCGTGGCCCTGGGCTATATTGCCCTGGCCTCCGGCGATAAGCTGGTGGTCGAAACCAATGGC
>Ga0335394_10005543_pt1 | contig 14266 bp, 11 predicted proteins | sample MAT03_FD_205741 | JGI IMG/M metagenome (GOLD analysis project Ga0335394, IMG submission 205741) | Freshwater microbial communities from Lake Fryxell liftoff mats and glacier meltwater in Antarctica - MAT-03 (spades assembly) (version 2) ...
CGATTGGCAACACCTCGGTGCGGCCCTCGCGTCGCACCATGGCCTCGGTGGGCCGCAGCTTCATCAAGGAGCGAATGGCATTGCGCGTCCGGTCGATGGCAAAATTTTGGAGAACATTAGACAGCGAGAACAAGAACAGCAGCATGGCCCCTTCAAAGGGCGAGCCGACGATGGCGGCGCCGGCAGCGGCCAGCACCATCAGCAGATCCACGTCGATTTTGCCTTGAAACAGTGTTTTAAGCCCTTTCTGCAAGCCAAAAATGCCGCCAGTGAAATAGGCGACGGCATAGCACAGGGTTGGCAACCAACTGGGCAGAGCCGGTTGATTCGACACCAACAAGCCTGCCAACATGGCCACCAGGGTGGTGCCGACGAAGATGGCTTCGATGCGGTCCCGGGTGAGCCACGATGAATTCACTGCCGCTGGTGCATTGGCTGCACGGGAGGCCCCGTTGGATGAATCATTTACAACAGTCGTATTAAGCATGATCAACTTCCTTATTTGAATTGTATCAAATCAAAACTTGACCAAAGTTAAACTTAAAGTTGTGAATGTGTTTTTAGCGCGCATCCAGAAACCAGATTTCGATACAATCCGAACACATGTTCAAGCGAGTTATACCTAAATTTCCGCCGACTACCGCACCCACGAATTCAGTATGCTGGACCTGGACGGCAATCTCATCACCTTTTTTGAGCGGGTAGAGTAAGCGCATTCATCGCCATGCAGATTCAAACCGAGCGCCTGTTCCTGCGCGATCTCAACCTCGATGATTCAGCATTTATTTTGCAGTTGCTCAACGAGCCGTCGTTCCTGCACTTTATTGGCGACCGGAACGTGCGCACCTTGGAAGATGCTGGTCGCTATATTGAGAACGGGCCGGTGGCGAGTTATCGGCAAAATGGCTTCGGGTTGTATCTGATTGCACTCAAAGACACTGGCGTTCCCATCGGCATGTGTGGCCTGATCAAGCGCCCGGCGTTGGACGATCCCGATATTGGCTTTGCCTTGCTACCCGCCTACTGGTCGCAAGGCTACGCATTTGAGGCCGCGACGGCTGTGCTGGCCTATAGCCGCGACGTGCTGGGCATTGGCCGAATTGTGGCGATTGCCGCACCCGACAATGTCAGCTCGGCCAGACTTCTTGGCCGGCTGGGGTTGCAATTCGAGCGACTGATGCGGATGCCTGGCGAAAGCGCGGACGTGAAGGTTTTTGCGCCACCGGCTCTAACCAACACCGTAAAAGACGCATGAAACCGCCCCTGATTGTCGCGCATCGCGGCGATTCCAGGCATGCGCCCGAGAACACGCTGGCCGATTTGCAGAAGGCCATCAAGACGATGTTGCCCAACTGGAAGGACGGCGCGGCCTGGGTGCAATCGGCGCACACCATCGCTGTGGCCGATGCGAACGCGGGTGTAGACACGGCCCAAAAGGAGGCCGTTGAGCAGGTGGAGACGCCGTTGCTTTACGTGACATTTGAGAACGTGTTGCAGAAGGAATCCAACACGGTGTCTTATCGCCTGTCTGTGTTCAATGTGGCCCAGGTGGCTACGCTTGAAAGCCCCGCAGCCGAGCCGGTTGTCGCCGTGGTTGCGGCCGCGCCACTGCCGACGCCTGTCCCGGTTGCGCCAGTCGCATTTGTGGCACAACCCGCGCCGGTTGCCGAGCCGGCGCCAGCGCAGGCAGCTGCCGGTTGCGACCCGTCTTATCCCACCATTTGCATTCCCGCGGGCAGCCCCGATCTGGATTGTCCCGATATCTCAGAGCGCAGATTTCAGGTCTTGCCGCCCGACCCTCATCGGTTCGATGGAGATCATGACGGCATGGGTTGTGAAAGCTAGCCACAAACGATGGATGCCGCGCACCCTATGACTTGAGCGCGGCAATGCGAACGTGCACAAAATGGAACACTTGTTCTAATTCATCAAATCGACTATAAATTTGTCTTGTTGTTTGGGACTTGAAAACACAGAAGTCAAACCGACACAGGAGATGAAAATGGCCGAACTTAAAACAAAAGAGAACACAGCCAGTGTGGACGATTTTCTGAACACCGTGAAAGATGAGGCGAAACGGGCCGATTGCGTTGCCATTGTGGACATGATGCGCGCCATCACAAAGTGCGAACCCAAAATGTGGGGTAGCAGCATCATCGGCTTCGACTCCTATCACTACAAATATGCCAGTGGCCACGAGGGTGATGCGGCACTCACCGGCTTCTCGCCGCGAGCCCAAAATATCACGCTCTACATCCTGGCCGGCTTCGAGCAGTATGACGAGCTGATGCAAAAGCTGGGCAAGTACACCACCGGCAAATCGTGTCTCTACATCAAGCGGCTCTCGGACGTGCACGTGCCGATGTTGAAGAAGCTAATCCAGGCTTCGGTCAGGCACATGAAAAAGACCCATCCGGCATCCTAGCATCGTGCGAGTCAGTGGCGGCTCGACCCGGCGATCTGATCCGGGTCGAGCCGCCACTGCTGCCACACCGGCCGTTGGAGCGTGTGTAGCCGCACTGTCGTTTACTGCTGGTTCTCGACTTCCGAGATCGAGTTCACCACGTAGATGGTGTGTTGCGAGCCGTTTTTGGTCGTATTTTCGACGTCCTTGCACACCAATTCGGTGGCACGCAAGGTGTGATATTCGACCAATACCCAGCCGGTGCCTTTAGTTATGATGTCTAGCGCTTTGTCGTACAACGCCTTGTCGGACATGCAATACACGCCCTCATCGTCATAGCGCAGCCACATGACATAGGCGCCGTTTTGGCGCGGCTCCAGGCTGTAAATGGCATCGCGCACGGTGGCACGTTGCCCCTCGGAATTCGTGATCACGCGTGGCGAACACGCGGTTAGCACCAATACGCACAAAGCGATCCAAAACTTTTTCATTATGCTTTTCCCTTACTCCCCTTGCAGATTACGCACACGGCTCGCAGTCAGTTGTAAGGTACTTCAAAACAGTATCACTGGCAGACATCGTCGCGACCTTTGCCCGCACGTTAGCTGACATTTTGAGAAGGGGCATTGCTCGCGTTTCTTAACCTTGAACTTCAGCGTGTAGGCCACGCTAAACAGAGCCTCGACCGCGTGCGTAAACGCTGGCGTTTCTGGCGCACCCTCACCATCCATCATGAGGAAGTGCATCTCTGGCACGTCCAGTTCCACCACCTGCTTTGCCCCTACACTGCGATTCCCGTTTAATTCGGGAGAGCCAGCTCTTTTTAAGGTTTAGTGTTTCCATGGCCCATATTTCCCCTTATTACTTTTCCAGCGTTGTCACGCGCATCGTCACCGGCATCTGCACGAACTCGCCAAATCGTTCAGCCGCCTGCTGCAGTGCGTCGTCTTCCATTTTGCTCAACGGCCGCAGGGTCTGAATCGCTAGCACGGCCCTGCGGCAGTGAATCATCAATGGCAATGTAGGTGGGCGTATTGCGCGGCGCAACCGTCTGACAGCTCAGCCCGCGTAATGCGGCGTGTTGCAAAATATGCGGCGCTCGTTGTCCTTGCGTTGAGATGCCGTGGCGGTTTAACATCGAAATGAGCGCGGTGCGACTGTGAGATTCGCCATCACTGAGCGTCCTGGCAATCAGCGCATCTGTGCGGGCAAATGTTTCAGCATCCAGTTCAAGCTCGCGATGCCGGCCGGCAGCGCTGGCCAGCACGCGCGTTCCCAGCAGGTGCAGCAGCCAGCGCAAATCTTCCGCGGCCATCATGTGCAGCGTGCCGCGCATGGCCCAGGTGCGAACAACGCGTTTGTCGACGAGTGCTTGCTCGATGGTGGCATCTGTGTTGCCGGGCACGCGCAACCCCATCGACCACTTCACGCCCGCATAATCCTGGCCTTGCATCGCGCCCATCCACGCCACAGTTTCATGCACGCTCTTGAATTTCGCCTGCGCAACCTGTTGCTGCACGAGCCGGTGCTGGAGCATTTCTGAGGTATTCACAATTTATATATTGCGTTGTCGCAAGGGCGAAGCATTCGCCTCTAACTTGGCAAATTTTTATTCCCAAACTGTCGAGCAGTTGTTGAGTGTGCAAACGCCGGTATGCAACACTCGTCGTGTCTATGCCGATCTCCTGGTGAGTTGAATGAAACGGCGCATGCTTCTCCCCTATATCAACGTAGTGTGGATTGAAAAATGCCAAATACAGACCGCTGCTCAGACAATATAAGTGCTATTTAGGACAAAAATAGACCTGATTAGATGCCGCGCTTACGGAGAGTGGGCTTATGCGGGACGGAAAAATAAATGGGCCGTTGAGGCATGTCTCAACGGCCCATTTAACTCAACACCAACAACAGACTCATTTCTACACTACATCCATGTTCATTAAGAAAGTCGTCTCGAAAATTGGAGCCCGCTGCAAGATTGCTGAAATTCAACTATCTTGTTGCTGATTCGATTCGTTGTGTGGTTATCTCGTTATCTCTCGGATGAGACCGTGGACAAATTACCTTGCAGATAAATTTGGAGTGAGTTTGCGTTGATCTGCCAGTGACCATAGCGTTTCATGGCAACGATCTTGCCATCGCGGACCAGTTCGCGTAATTCGGTCAGGTTGCACTCGGCGCGCTGGCTGGCGGCGTCCATATCCAGCCATTCACCTGGCGGCATCTGCCGTTGGGCTGGCATCGTGACTGACTCGCCTCCATCGTATGCCGTCGTCGTCGCCGGTTTCACCTCGGCCTTGTAGAAGCCAAATGCCGCAGACACATAGCTCCGTTCGTGCACGGATAGCGTCTCGCACACGTAATCAACGGGCTGGCTGTATTGCACGGCCGGAAAGTTGCGCTTCAGAATTTCGATGCGTACGCTGCCGCCAGTGAATTGTTGCTCCAACCAGCGAATGGCCGAAACGCTGGCACGGGCTGATATGGAGTAGAAGTCAGGAAATCCGGGTGCCAGGTCGGCCACCCGCTCGTTGGGGTTGTGAGGGTATTCCAAACGAAGATGGACGAAGTGATACTGAACGCCGTTGATCAGCGCATCCAAACCCAGTGGAGATTTTGAATAGACCTTGGGAAACCAGAGACTTAAGCCCTGCGGAGCCAGGGATGTGGGTTCGGCCGGTTTGCGCCCTGGTGCACTTGAATCAATGTATTGGGTGACGGCGGCGAGCTCGATATACCACTTTTGCCCTTTTTTACGCGCAAGTAATTTGCGCAGCCGAACCAGTCTTTGCAGAGTACTAACGGCGTAGCCAGTCAGGGTGGCTGCTTCGCTAAGGCTGACCCAGCCTTGATCCTTGTTTCCAGTCTCTGTCATGAATAATCCTCACACGTATCAAGTGGTTTGAACTTGATGGATGCCATCACCAGACTCACCGAGTTGGCTTGATTTCGCCCTCGTAGAAGCGCGCCCTGACACACCTCTGTTACATGCCATATGTCTCGTGAAGTCTATAAGCTGTGCGGATGAAATTGAACGTCAACGGTCGGACTTTATGCTAATCCTGCTTGGTTCTTAATTTGATTCTATATCGGCAATTACTAAAATCACGGTACTCATATCTTTCTATTTAGCGAGATGCCTGCGGGATCGTGTAGTGCATGCTCTTGGGTGGGTCGCCCTGCCGCAGATATTCTTGCAGAGATCGCGTATTCACCAGCCACTGTCCATAGCGCTTCAGCGCGTCAACCTGACCGTTGCGAATACGCATGCGCACGCATTGGGGCGTGCATCCACTTCGTCGTGCGGCTTCTGCCACGCTCAACCAGTAATCGGATGGTCTTGTAGCAAGAATGTTCATGATGGGTTATTTTGAGCTGATTTGAGCTGAATCGATGTGACTTAGGCAAATACATTGAATGTCAATTGCGGAGGAGCTGACATAACCGTGCACGTGTGCATCAAGTTGTCTCGCATTCTGATGAAGTATTAAAGACGCAACTCTCCACCAAAAACTTTTATACATACTATTCTCGCAATTCATTTAATGACCTTAATGCAATTCTTAAAAGTATGCCTACATTTATCCTGTAAATCGACCCCACGAAATCCTGATACTGCATTGTTAGTGTGGGGTGCTTCATAGGGGCCCAACAGTGCAAACGCGGGGCAGGTTTGTGTCTGGGCGGCTCAATTCACGGTTTGCGCACCTGCTTTCGCGTTCGTAAAACTCGAAGACTTCCCGAGAGTGACGCGAGGGGTGTGGGAAGTGTGCGGCGCTGGCATCAGGCCGGACGCAGCCAGGCCAGTTGATACGGCGACAACGCGACATCTTCGTGGAGTGCGACGCGATTGCCGGTGATGAGATCGATTGCCGGCCAGCTCAATCCCTGCTGATGCAAGGTCTGAGCAGAAGCCATCTGCGGCCGTTCGCTGAAATTGGCCAGCACCAGCAGCGGCCCCGTGGCATGGTAATGGGCATACCCCAGCACATGCGGGTTGCCGGTCTCCACCGCTTCCACACCGGTGGCCAGCGCAGGCTGCGCCTTTCGCATGTCAATCAGGTGTCGTAGGCCCGAATACACCCGCGATTGAATCGTGCCCGTTGTCTGCCGCAGATCGTAATCGGCCCAGTTGGCAACGGGCCGGTGCACCCAGCGGCTGTCACCGGCCTTGTGCGGATCTTCACGGAAGCCATAGTCATTCAGCGCGCCAATCTCGTCATTGAGATAGATCAGTGGAATTCCACCAAAGCTCAGGATGATGCCGTGAATCAGCAGAATGCGCCGGATGGCGAGGTCGATCTCGAACTCATTGCCGTCGGCCAGCGCCTTCTCCAACCCAGCCAGCGCCGCCGTCATGCCGCTCAGGCGGGCATCGCCGGTCTTCGGGTTTTCCTGGAAGGGCAGGCCGCGCGCGAAGCTGTTCTCGAACCGGCCGGTGTAAAACTGGTTGAGAAAGCGGCGATGCTCATAGCCATTGATGCCCAGCAGACTTGCATCCTCGTCGCTAAACGTCCAGCCGATATCGTCGTGGCAGCGCACATAGTTCACCCAGGCGCAATCGCTGTGAATCTTGCTGCGGCTGTGAATGGCCTGGGCCAGCAGATTGACCTCGCGCGTGGCCAGCGAATTCCACAATAGCGCCATGAGCAGCGGGTTGTAGCTGATCTGGCACTCGTCGGGGCGAATGTATTTGGCCACATCGTTGGGGTGGACGATGGCCTCGGACTTGAACAGCAGCGACGGCGCCGCGATGCGAGACAGCGCATTGAACGCCTGAATCAAGGTGTGCGCCTCAGGCAGGTTCTCGCAAATGGTGCCCAGTTGTTTCCAGATAAAGGCCACGGCATCCATGCGCAACACATCGACGCCGGCGTTGGCCAGAAACAGCATTTCGCCGGCCATGGCATCGAACACGGCCGGGTTCTCGTAGCGTAGATCAACCTGAAAGCTGTTGAACGTCGTCCATACCCATGGGTCAGATGGCGCGTTATTTGCTGGTGTGCCGGTCCAGTGGCTCAACGGCGTAAAAGCACCTGGGTGTTGATCGGGGAATATCTCGCGCAGGTTGCGATCATAGGCATCGGCCTCGGCACGCGACATGATGTAGTAAAAATCTCGATATTCAGGGTCGCCAGCCAGTGCTTTTCGAGCCCACTCGTGTTCGTCGCTGGTGTGGTTGAAGATGAAATCGAGGCACAGGCTGATGCCGTTGGCGCGCAGCTCGCGCGTCAGATCGCGCAGTTGGTCCAACGTGCCCAGGCTGGGGTTCACTTCGCGGTAGCTGCTGACGGCATAGCCGCCATCGCTGTTGCCTTCGGGGCATTTGAACAGCGGCATGAGGTGGACATACGTCAGCCCCAGTTCTTTGAAATAAGGCACTTTGGCGCGAATGCCATCCAGACTGCCGGCGAACAAATCCACATAGGCAATCCCGCCCAGCATCTGCTCGGATTGGAACCAGCGCGGGTTGATCTCGCGTTCGGCATCCAGGCGCTTAAGATCAGCCGGCCGTTCGAGCCAGGCTCGCGCAGTCGTGGTCAGGATGCGGGTGAACTGCGCCTCAAAATCCTCGCGTTGACCATACAGCGAAAATAACAGGGCGTGCAAATGTGAGCCGTGAGTTTCGACGCGCTGCACAAAAGCGTGCCAGTCCTGGTGATGAGGTTGAATCTCTAGTGCTTGGGCGATGCCGGCTAATGTGGATGCGTTCATGGGCTGGGCGTAACTACTCAGTCGCTGATTTTTAGACAGAATTTGTAACTACTCAGCCCGTAAGGGTGTAGCTGCCTCAATTGTCGAGTAAGGCTCTCGGATTCGTCGACGTCGACGTCGACGTCGACGTCGACGAATCCGAGAGCCTTACTTAAATAGGCTGAGTAGTTACGGCTGGGCACGTATTGTTTACAGGTGGGATCTTGTGCACGTGACACGTGTCACGTGCACGAGATCCAACTCGACTCACCGGAAAGTTTAGCCTTTAACCGAGCCGGCCAGCAAGCCGCGCACGAAGTAGCGTTGCAGGCTAAAGAACACGATGAGCGGGACGAGTATGGTCACGAATGCCCCAGCCGTCAGCAAGTGCCAGTCCTGGCCGCGGGTGCCCACCATATCGGCCAGACGTTGCGTCATCACTTTCATGTCGGCACCACCGCCGCCCAGGAAAATCAGCGCGACAAGGTAGTCGTTCCACACCCACAGGAATTGGAAGATGGCGAAAGAGGCCAGCGCCGGCAGGCTCAACGGCAGGATCAACTGGGTAAAGATCGTCCACTGTGAGGCGCCGTCGATGAAGGCGGCTTCCAGCGTTTCGCGCGGCAGCTGGCTGATGTAGTTATAGAGCAAATAAGTGGCCAGCGGTAATCCAAATGTGGTGTGTGCCAGCCACACGGCCAGATAGGTGCCGTTGATCTGCATACTCGTAAAGTCGCGCAGCATTGGAATCATGGCCGCCTGTAGTGGCACGACCAGTAACGCGATGATGGCGGCAAACATGATCTTTCGCAGTGGGAAGCGCATCCAGGCAAAAGCATACGCAGCAAATGCCGCGATCAGGATGGGAATGACCGTGGCGGGAATTGCAACCGTGAGTGTGTTGATAAATGCGCCAATCAGGTTGTCGCCCCGTTCCTCCTGGCTGCTGCCATCGGGCAGGGTGTAGCGATAGTTTCTGCCGCTGAGCACATTATCGTAGTTGGTCAGATAAAAATTCAGGTTGGCCGTCCACTGCCGCTCGCTGATCGCGAGGACGCGCTGGCGGCGGTTTGACCATTGCATCTGTGTGCCGTCGGGAAGGATGACCCCCTCGCGTAATTGCGCATCGGTGTAACGCTGTCCCGGCAACACCTCGACTGGCTGATCCAACGGCAGTCCACGCGTCAGTGCAATCTCGCTGGTGCGTTTCCAGGCCTGATGCGGAAAGATCGTCCACCAGCCGCTGCTGCTGATGTCTTCACGGGTGCGAAATGAGGACACGAGTAGGCCGAACACTGGCACCAGCCATAGAAAGCAAATGACGATAAGTAGCAGATTGATCCAGAAGGTGGAGGGCTTGCGGCTCGATGACTTTGCGATCGCGGCCATGTTAGAAGGCCTCCTGTTTGCCGAGCTGGCGCAAGTTGTAAACCATCACCGGTATGACCGCGAGCAGTAGCACAATGGCGATGGCTGAGCCGTAGCCGAAATTGCGGTTGATAAAGAACTGGCGGTAGAAGTTTGTTGCGATGACTTCGGTGCCATATTGGCCGCCGGTCATGGCGATGACGACGTCGAAAATCTTGAGCGAAAAGATCAGAATCGTAGTCGTGACCGTGATCAAGGTGCCCTGGATATACGGCAGAATGATTCTGAAGAAGATGCGGCCTTCGCTGGCTCCGTCAATGCGGCCGGCTTCGAGCAGATCGTCTGGTACACCTTTGAGGGCAGCCGAGAGAATCACCACGGCAAAACCCGTTTGCAACCACACCATGATCACGATGAGGAACAGGTTGTTGAATGGCTGAAAGCTACTGATCCAGGCTTGAGGTTCAGCACCAAATACCGAGATCACGGCGTTCAACAGGCCGATCTGTTCCTGCCCCGGCGGTGAGTAGTAATACACAAAACGCCAGATGACGGCGGCACCCACAAATGAGATCGCCATCGGCATGAAAATGATGGACTTGGCCACCCGGTCAAACCTGCTTCGGTCGGCAAGGACCGCGATCAGCAACCCTAGTGATACGCACGAGAAGGTGCCGATCACCATCCAGAGCAGGTTGTTGCGGAATGAGGTGAGCATCTGCCGGTCGGTGAAGACCGACACGAAGTTTTCCAGACCTACGAAATTGACGGAGTTTGAATCGAGAAAGCTCAAGTAGAGCGTGCGAACGGTGGGAATGACAAGAAACCATGTCAGGATCAGGGCAGCAGGTCCAACAAAGATGAAGGGTTGAAAGATACTGCGTATCCGGTCTGAGAAGCTCTCGATGAAACGATTGAGCCCAAAATACAGCAGGCCCACACCAGCGACACCCCAGACAATGGCAAATGCGCCGATGATGAGTTGATTCACCCCTTCGCTATCGCGCAAAAATAAAAATCCCCACCATAGAAAGATCGCTGTCGCAATCAAAATTCCCAGTGAGGTCACAACTTGCAGGTAATTAGCGGTTTCCCGGTCAGGCGGCGCGGAAGATAATTTACTGGTGCTCTGCATCTTGGCTCCTTGTCTCGGCTCCATCCATCAATGCTTCAGGGTCTCATGCAAAACGTAAACGTATAGGTTGGGTCTTGAAGATAAGTCTGGTGTGTAACTGCTCGTCGGTTTTGGACAGAATGAACAAAATTCAACAGATTTAGGTGGATAACCCACACTGTTAAATGTTGTTCATTCTGTCCAAAAATCAAAAACGGAGCAATGACCCATTTCTTTTTTGGAATGGAACGATGCATATTGGGGGTCAGATTAGGGCGTAATTTAGTATGCATCGAATCCTGACTGGACAAGACAGGTGCCTCATCCAGCCAGGGTGTAATGCGATTCAGGTTGCACTTGCGGCATAAATCGCATTACGCAGATGGGCTACTGGGTTTTTGGCCAGGCTGCATCAATCTCTTCAAGGGCTTTGTCGAGCTCCGCGGCACCCGACACCCAGTCGGTCATGCCTTTCCAGAAGCTGCCAGAGCCAACTTCGCCTGGCATGAGGTCGCTGCCGTCAAAGCGCAGGCTGGTGGCCTCACCGATGAACTGGGCGACCTTGCGCTCGATGTCATTGGTGTACCAGGCCAGATCAGTGTCTTTCTGCGGCGCAATGGCGCCACCGGCGGCCAGCCAGCTCTTCAGGTGCTCACCCTTGGTGAATAACTGCATCACCGCGCGCACTTCGGGCCGGTCATTAAAGGCCGCCATCAGATCGCCGGCGAACAGGAATGGCTTGCCATACTGGGGGTCAATGCCGGGCAGATAGAAGAAGTCGTAATCCACACCGGGTTTGGCGTCGGCTGGGAAGAAGCTGGTAATGAAGTTACCCTGCTTGTGCAACCAGCACTTGGGGCCATCTGCATCAAACATCGGCTTGGGAGCGTCGCCGAAGCTGGTGCTGGCAATGCTCTTGCGGCCTCCGTAGACCAGCGCATCGTCGAACCAAATGCGGGCCACTTCATTGGCGGCATTCTTCACGATCGGGTCGCTGAACTTCAACGTGCCGGCCACCCACTTGTCGTAGTTCTCCAACGAAGTGGTGCGCAGCATGATCTCTTCCATCCAGTCGGTGGCGGGCCAACCGGTGGCGGTGCCACTCTCGATGCCGATGCACCACGGCGCGTCACCATCAGCCACGATCGACTGCTCGAGCGCCTTCAGCTCATCCCAGGTGGTCGGCACTTTGTAACCGGCCTCATCCCAGGCTGCCTTGGGATACCACACCAGGCTCTTGCCGTTGATGCGCTCCCAAATGCCGCTCTGAATCTTCTCGCCGTTGGGGCCATCCACGGTCAGGATGTCGTTTAGGCTCTTGTTGTAGTTGGCGTCCAGCCATGCTGGATCAACCAACGTGCGGGCATCAATGATTTTGCCTTGCTGAGCGAAACGGGCGGCCAAACCAGGCTGCGGGAAGTCGGCGATGTCAGGCGCGTTGCCGCCCTCGACCCGGATTGTTATGGCAGCTTCAAACTCTTTTGAGCCTTCATACACAATGTCGATGCCGGTCTTGTCCTCGAATTCCTTGATCGTGTTGTTGAACTTCACCTCGTCCTGATCCGTGAACGGGCCAAACAACGTCACTTTGGTGCCTTTGAACTTACCGGCCAGCGCATCCTCATACTCCGGACCAGGCGAGCCGCTCGGCATGGCCGCAGTCTCGGTCATGGCGGCGGTCTCAGTCATCGCCTCGGTGCTGGTCATGGCTTCAGTGGCGGCAACCGTGGCGGCTTCTGTTGCGGCAGGTGCTTCTGTTGCGGCAGGTGCTTCTGTTGCGGCGGGCGCTTCTGTGGCAGCGGGAGCGGCCGGCGCAGGGGCGGCTGTGGGAGATGCGGCTGGGGCGCCGCATGCAGCCAAAACCATGGCGGCCGCGGCAAATAGGGTCAATATCTTAAATTGTTTCATCTGGTCTCATCCTCCTGGAAGTTATCGATAGGAAGTCTTTAATCCAAAAACGCAAGTTTGTTTAATCTGGTGATCGGGTTCATCTGATGGATTGACTTTGAATCCATCTCAATTTGCGTTTGTCTCAAGTCGTTCTATAAAAATACTGGTCGGCTGAATTACCTCCTGTTCCTTGTTTGGGCATCTGGGCATCGACCCGGCCCCGCTAAGTTGGCTTTCGGTCACGTTTTGTGGCGACTTTGCCATTGCGACTGCCAGGGGACTTTGGCGACGAGTGTTTTGCGACAGGTGCGGCACGCCGTGTTGGGCGTGTTTGGGGGTGAATCAGAGGGGGGCAGGTGCTGGTGCGCACGATCAGATCGGTCGGCAGCACTTCGGACACGGGCTCGTCCAATTTGCCCTCCAGCATTTGCAACATCAGCTCGGCCCCGCGCTGGCCCGAGCGAAATAGCGCCTGACGCATGGTGGTCAGACCCACATACTCGGCAATCTCGATATCGTCGTAGCCGATGATGGATAAATCCTGGGGCACGCGCAGATTCAAATCGCGCGCGGCCTCCAGAATGCCCAGGGCTTGCGTGTCACAGGCTGCAAAAATGGCGGTCGGCCGCTGGGGCGATGCCAGCAACTCCCGCGCCAGCGTGCGGGTGGACGGGCGGTCCTGATAGCAGCTGATCTGGTAGCTCGCCCGAGGCTTGATGCCCGCGCGCTCCAGTGACCGGCGGTAGCCGATGGAGCGAAACAGGCTGGCGTTGGAGCCGTGGGCCAGCGGGTCGTTCAGAATATCGCTGATATAGGCGATCTGTTCGTGACCGAGATCCAACAGGTGCTGAGTCGCCTGCTCGCCACCCAAAATCGCATCTTCGCCCACCGAGGTCAGCGATGGAAACAACGCATCGACCGACACCACCGGCACTTGATTGCGACGAAATGCCTGCACATCCTCATCCGTCGGCGGCAACGACACAATGATCACGCCGTCCGACCGATCCTGCCGGGGCACCTCATTGATATAGCGGTTGCGCCGCTCCGGCGTCTCGACGTTGTAGACGATGACATCGTAGGCGCTTTGATCCAGCACACTGTCGATGCCGCGCAGCCGTTCGACAAATGAGGGCCGCGTGAAGAACGGAATGATGATGGAGATGGTGAACGTTTTGCCCAATGAGAGCCGCCGTGCCGCGGTGCTGGGGGTGTAGTTCAGCTCGGCAATGGCCGTCATCACCGCCTCGCGGGTGGACTGGCTGACCGGGGCTGTGCCGTTCAATACACGGCTCACAGTCGCGCTGCCAACGCCGGCGCGCTTGGCCACATCGTGGATGGTTGGTGGTGGTGGTGCCGCAGTCAATTGCTTCATACCTGGAAACCGAATGAAACCGATTTCAGAAACCGGTTTCATTCTATAAAGCGGACGTTAACTGTCAAGTCAATGTGTCAAGATGACGCATAGGGCGGGGGAGGGGAGATTAGGAGATGTCAGACGTCAGATGTCAGATTTGGGTTGACAGGGTGAATGTGTGCGCGATGCTCTTCTGCCTTCTGCCTTCTGCCTTCTGCCTTCTGCCTTCTGACTTCTGACTTCTGACTTCAGTCAAGCATATCCAGGCACGCATCCACACCGCCTTCCAGGCCGGTGTTGAACGCGGCCATGCGCTGGCGGGAGGTGCCGTGGGTGCGGGCGGAAGCGCGGCTGCGGCCGGTGATGGCGCTGAACAGGTCTTTGGCTTCCTGCTCGTCACCCTCATCCAAAAAGCCGCGTGAGCCAGCGTCTTGTGTGT
>Ga0335394_10005546_pt1 | contig 14261 bp, 13 predicted proteins | sample MAT03_FD_205741 | JGI IMG/M metagenome (GOLD analysis project Ga0335394, IMG submission 205741) | Freshwater microbial communities from Lake Fryxell liftoff mats and glacier meltwater in Antarctica - MAT-03 (spades assembly) (version 2) ...
CGCGTGATGAAACCAAAGCTGATATCCTGCTCATGTTTTCAGGATTGCGGTGGAGCGTAGACACAAGCCCCCACCATACGGGTACTCCCGTTGGTGGCGGGTAATTGACCTGAATCACTAATCTTTACCACTGCGGCGATCATGTCTCAAGAGCATAACGAATCACTCCAAATTCAGGAAATCACCAAACTCAAACCGAAACACTTTGCTGATTTAGTCAGATCAGCACAATTGATTTTCGACCCTACAGCCGGAGTTTCGGGAAGACACATAACAGTTAACTGGGAACAATTCGGAATTCCCGGTGATGTGGCAGACAATCTCAAATCACTTGGTCAGCAGTACCAATATGCATCTCCTCACATCCCTGTTGAAGACATTTGGAGTAAATTAACTCCAAAAACTCGTATTTGGTTTGTTGAAAATAAAGATCGGTTGTGGCAGCTTGAGGAAGCTTTCCCAGCCCTTGACGAAGATTAAACGGCTGAATCAATGAAAGGAATATAAATTATTTATAGGGGCACAACGATCATTGTGCCCCTATCCTCTCTCTATAGACATTTTTGTTTGAATAGAACACGCAGTAAATTTAAACCTAGTACACTGTAGCGGAAGTTTGCCTACCTTTAACCAGTTGCTTAGTCTAGTTAATTGAGATGGTAGCTGGATTTACGCCGTGCTGTTACTAGTTATCTTGTGCGATCGCATTACCTTAAATGCATAGTTAAATTAATAAAAAAGCTCATATCGATGAATCAAAGCCTAAGTGTTGCTCCCAACCTGGAAGAACATACTCATGAAAATCCCGTTGTTACCAAACAACAGCTATTTACGAAGCAACTAATTGTCCTTGTTTTGGAAATGCTTCTGGCATTACCTCTGGGTTTACTTCTGGCAAAGTTCCAAATTGGCAGGATTGCCTGGATATTTGGCGGGATTGCTGCTGGTACAGTGGTTCTTCAAGGGTGTCGAATTTTTTATCAATATTCTCCCCAACCTAACCGCACAGCTAGAAAAGTGGGAATGGCACTTGTAGGCTTAACTGTCGGCGCTTCCAATGCCCACGGGAATCTAGCTAGTGTTGCTTCTAGTATTCCCATATTTATTTTTCTTACCTTCTTTCTGCTGCTGAGTGGAAGCTGTATTGGTTATATTTACTCGCGCCTTAGCAAAACCAACCTGTTAACAGCAATGCTGGCTACAGTTCCTGGTGGTGTAGGAATTATGGCAGCGATCGCCGCCGATTACAATAAAAATGTTAGCTTGGTTGCCTTAGTTCAGGCGATTCGCGTCACCTCAGTAGTTGTTCTAATTCCCTTCATCGCTAAGATATCAACTGGTAATTACTATCCGCAAACACTCCCAATCAACGCTGCTTGGCTCAATTTCGATCCATTTCAACTAGAATTACTCTTGTTAGTACTGGTAATTACTGGATTCGTAGTTTATCCAGCTATATTATTTAAAATTCCGGCTGGTGATTTCTTTGGTGCATTGTTGATTGGTATCGGGTTTAATCCTTTGCTACATTGGCTACCTTTTGTAGGCGATATTAGCTTTAGTCCGCCGCCAATAATAAACTTATTGGGTCAAATGCTGCTGGGAATTACTATTGGTGAGTATTGGGGAGACAAACCCAACTTTAGAAAGCGGACTGTCGCCTATGCCTTAATGTCTGTGGGGATGACTCTCGTAGCCGGAGCGATCGCTGCTATACTTGCAATGCAATTAACCTCCTGGGACTGGTTAACCTGTCTTTTAGTCACAGCACCAGGAGGATCAGCAGAAATGATCCTGGTTTCTCTAGCATTAAATCATAATGTTGAAATTGTCACAACTGGTCATTTAGTGCGACTAATTGCGATTAATAGTTCCCTACCACTTTGGCTGTTTTTGTTTCGCCGTCTAGATGAGCAACTTTCTGAATCAGTTTAATTCTTCTTAATCTATTTAGGAAAAACGAATTTCTTCAATAAAGGAGATGCCATCAAAAATACCATCTTTAAAAGCTTGGGTAGTACGAACTCGGTGATTTTTATCGAGTAAAGTCATTGTTTCCATAAATGTAATAAGCACGTTATCTTGAGTTTTCGTTACCCGAAAGCAAACTGTATCCTGGCCTGCATCCCAAGCGATCGCCGAAAAATCAGAATAACTGCTAGAAAACAATTTCAGAATCCTATCCTCAAAGTGTCCTTCAAAATTAAGCTGGAGGTGAGAGCCATCTGAGTATTCATAATTGTTAACCTGTCGGTACTGACTTCCCTCAATCAAGATGGTAAAACTTCCAAAAAAGCTGCGAGAAAAATGTCCGCGTTTATCAGTTTTAATATACTCACCTTTCCAAGTGCCAATATGACGTGTAAAAATTTCAGGAACTTTGTCCAAATCGGGAGATATGGCAGAGGTGATCATATCTTCGTTAATTACAGGATCGTTACTCAATTAATTTTAAATAAAAACTAATTTTACCTTAAGTTTCGCATTGGCTAACGACGACCAATTTTCTGGCTCACTTCACGACTCGTGCGTTGATATTCGTGGACAATAGGTAATCTTTCCGTCTGATAATTTTCCAGAGCTTCAGCAAAACTAGTGCTAGCCGTGAGATGTCGCGTTAAAGACAAACCATCTTCCCAACCTGAAGTCATGCCTCTAGCGCGAGTAGGACTTTTTGCGTGGGCTGCGTCACCAATTAAAATAACACGACCATCATAGAGTTGAGGTAGGGGATCGATGTCATAGGAATAACGACAAATAATATTTTCCACAGGGGTTGACTTAATCACATTTCGTGCATCCTCTGGGAGTTTGGCTAATTCTTGGGGAGGAATAGAGATATCAGTCGGTTGTAGTGTAACTATTTCAGAATCGGTCTGCTCCTTTTCTAAAAAGAAACCCCAATGAGTAAGATTTGCACCAATATGAAAGAAATTTGCATAAATTCCCCGACCGCGTACATAAACAAAAAAGTTTCCTTCGGGACAGAAGTTATTATCTGTGACAATCCCTCGCCAAACTAGATCGCCTAAATAGCATAGTTTTACATTCTGAACTACAAACTGCCGAACCTTAGAAAGAATGCCATCAGCACCCACTATAATATCTCCTTCCCAGTGAGTTCCATCTTTAAAGTGTGCGATCGCGCTATTCTCAGTCTGCGTTATCGAAGCTAATTGAGAGTTAAAATGAATACTATTAGGGGGTAAAGTATCAAGGATTGCTTCTAAAATCGCCTTACGGTGTACAAGCATTCCTGGTAGTTCATCTTCACCATAGGTGACGGATTCTGAATTGATCAATCCACCTTTAAGGTTGCGAAACTCGAATAATTTAACAGTATTGCCGGAGTTAATAATTTTTTGGCTTATTTGAGGGTTTCCTTGATGAAGTGCTTTCATGCCTGATTGGACAATAAGAATGCCACATCCATCGGTACGCACTACGGGTGCTTTTTCAAATAAGTCAACTTGAAACCCTTCTTTAATAAGCAAACTGGCAAGATAAGCCCCTGATGCCCCTGCGCCGATAATACCTATCTTGCTGTTGGAAGAAACCATCTGTAACTCTCTCGATTTCATGTTGTTTAGATGATAGTTGATTGAGATATTATCGTAAACTAGCAAGAAAGCAACATCGATCTCTATTCTGGCGCCTCTTAACCTGAACAATCAAACAGATGTAAACCTAAGCGTTGGGAAAGTTCTTCACACACCTTTACTCCCCGCACACTATTACCACGTACATCCAGCAGGGGCGAAAAAACTCCAATGCCCATCTTATTGGGTACAACGGCCATAATCCCACCACAAATGCCGCTTTTTGCCGGAATCCCAATTTTATAAGCCCACTCACCTGCAAAGTTGTACATTCCACAGGTATACATCACACTCAGAATATCTTTGATGTAACGCTTATCTACCGCCTGTTCTTTGGTAATGGGGTTAATACCTCTGTTCGCCAGGGTAGCCGCCATCACTGCTAAGTCTTGGCAATTCACCATCACAGCACACTGTTGGAAATAAAGATCCAGCGATTCTTCAATATTCCGGTCAATCATGCCAAAGTTGAGCATCAGATGCGCCATTGCGCGGTTGCGATGTCCGGTACTGCGTTCTGAAGTAAAAACTGAAATGTCAACGAACACATCCCGGCCAATATATCGCCGGAACATATCTAGCATTCGGTTGAGACGTTCGGTAGGGCCGGAACCTTTGATTAAGCTGGTGGTAGCGATCGCTCCAGCGTTTGCCATTGGATTATAAGGCCGCTTTGATTGCTCATCCAAAATAATCGCGTTGAATGCATCCCCCGTCGGTTCTACGCCAACTCTAGTCAAAACGTAATCCAGTCCATGATCTTCTAAGGCAAGTCCATAAGCAAACACTTTGGAAATTGACTGAATGGTAAAAAGTTGATCGTAGTCCCCAACCTTGTAAACCTGACCATCTACTGTCACAATGCAAATGCTGAACAAGTCCGGGTTTACCTTTGCGAGTTCTGGAATGTATTTCGCTACTACACCCTCCCCTAGTAACTTGTACTGGGAATGCAACTCCTTAAGAACAGCTAATAATGGCGATGGATCTATTTCTAAATCTCCTTGATGTGCTTGGTTTGTCATCACGCTAATAGGATTCCCCAAAATACTCACTATATATAGTAGGGGTGCAGCTGTACATCCCTACAGTTACAAAGATTTCTGAAAAAATAGCTTGCTCTAAAAAATCATATTTGAGCAACTACTTAGGGCGAAAAATAGCTATTGTTTCTTTTGATACTAATAAAACTTTTTCTCCAAGCGATCGCAAAGATTTACTAATTTTTTTATCATTAATTTTGAAAAACATTAAGTTGAGTATCTTCCTTTTTTTTATACTCAGTATTACTGTAATGTCAAGTTACATATATCACTATTTTCAGCCTAGTTATGGAAAATAAAAGTCATGATTAATCTAAGTGGAAAAAACTTTGAAAAAAGATATTAAACTCAAATTCATTTACATAATTATTTAAGATGTAACTCATATCACTACTTATTCGTAGAGAAATCTAAATATTTCATTAAATAAGTTATTTCAAGTATTTATGCCGATGCCATTCAATTAAAGTTATATTAGCTTTTAATTGGAAATAGCCAAAATAAATGTGATATAAAATACACGGGTAGCGACGAGCCTTTAGAAGCGATGTGAATAGGGTATCGTCACTTTCGCGTGCAATAAGCGTAAAGTTTTTTTAATAAATTTTCGACTTGCCAAAAAAAGCGTTACATAGCCAAAGTCCTCATTTGAGAAAGGTTTCGCCCTGAAAATTGGAATTTAAATTGGGAAAGCTGCCAAGAATTACGCTAAAACCCTGATCCCCAAGCCAAAAGGTTCGTGCTAGTCTGTTGCAGTTATAAACAAAAAAGTGGAAACGGAACGAATTCGAGTTTTTCAGAAGGGAAGTCACTTTTACAAAGTGAAGAATCCCGCGAATCATGAAACTTAAATTCTACAGTCGCTTTAAAAAACGGACGCATGAATCAAAGACATTTGTGGATTATTGTTACCCTGTCTATGGCTGCTTTGGGCATACCCTCAGTTGGTTGCACTCAAACCACCAAGGGAAATGCGCTAGCTTCCCAGAAATCACCTGCCCCTGATGTGGTGAAGGTGGGAGAGTATCAATCCAGAGCAGGGAAACAAACCTTGGATGCTGTGATTACAGAAATTCATCCTCACAACATTAGAGGACGTAAGGCGGCAACCCTTTTTATCCGAGATATACCTGTTCTGACCTTTTTGAGTTCTGTATCAAATACGAATCTTGAAACTAAAAAAGTTGGTGAAATTGGAAACTCTGGGGGCGTACAAAAGTACGCCCTTATTGCTAGCAATTCATCAAATAGACTGGATACTGGGAGCGTAACAGATGTAAGTAACCAGATTAGCTCCGGTGACAATGACCCGGTTCAGATAGCTGGTGTAATAGCAGCAAAAATCAACCAGTTGAATCGGGAAAATGTGGACGGGAGTAAGATTACCGTAAGTTGGAAAGCAAGGGAAAAATCTACTGACAATCAAGCGCAAAATAAAAGCGCCCCAGTCCAACAAAATGGCGATCGCTATATAATCAAAATTAATGGCGAAGAATTAGTCGAAATCAACGAAGGTACGCGACTAGCAGATACCACCAACAATCTGGCGCAAGATGCATTGCAGGCAACCAATCGCCTACGGAGGCTACTAGGCAATGCATCTCCCTTAAAAGAAATTGCTAATTTACCTGTGCGTTCGCCAGTAGCAATGCCAAAGCAGCCTCAACAGATTGCCGTCGGAGTAGTGCGAACCACCTTGAGAGGTATAGCTTCTTTTTACGGCTATGACTTTTCTGGTAATCGTACTGCTAGCGGTCAGAGATTCAACCCTGAAGGAATGACTGCCGCTCATCGCAGCTTACCCTTTGGTACAAAAGTCCGTGTAACCAACACCCGCAACGGTCGTTCTGTAGTGCTGCGAATTAATGACCGAGGCCCATTCATTCGGGGTCGAGTCATTGACGTGTCTACTGGTGCAGCTCGAATTTTGGGAATGATGGGCAGTGGTGTAGCACCAGTACATATTGAAGTTTTGGGGAAATAATCAAGTAGGGAGTGTGGAATAAACTTAATCACTACTCCCCGCGTCCTACTCTGCCAATTTTAGATTTTGAATTTTCGATTTTGGATTGAAGGAAAAATCTAAAATCTAAAATCCAAAATTGCATGACTCCCCACTCCCATAACAATTCCCCTAGTTCAATCATCTCTTCCCTCTATTTCAGATATAAACTAACGGGGGAGGGATCGATAAGAACTAGGGGTATTTTTGTGCGCCTGCTGACAACAGTCGCAGCTTTACGCTGCTATTTAACTAAACGCTGCTCAGAAAACAAGCTAATTGCGGTTACTGAGGATCTAAAACTAGATGAGATGACTGGCTGGTATCAGACGGCAGTCGGTCTGGTGCCAACGATGGGAAATTTGCATCAAGGTCATTTAAGCTTAATTCAACGGGCGCGGCAAGAAAATTCTACGGTGATTGTAACTATTTTCGTCAATCCCCTGCAATTTGCTCCCAATGAGGATTATCAACGCTATCCCCGCACTTTAGAGCTAGACCAACAATTTTGCGAACAAGCTGGGGTAGATGCAATTTTTGCGCCGACTCCGGAAGAAATGGCAGTTCCCCAGAAGAGTATACAAGAATCAAGGGTTACACAAGTTATCCCCCCATCTGCTATGATAACAGGCTTGTGTGGTCGTTCTCGGCAAGGTCACTTTCAGGGTGTCGCTACGATTGTGACCAAACTTTTCAACTTGATACAGCCTGACCGTGCCTACTTTGGTCAAAAGGATGGTCAGCAACTGGCAATTATTAAAAGGCTCGTAGCTGACTTAAATTTGCCAGTAGAAATTGTTGGTTGTCCAACAATGCGGGAAGCGTCTGGTCTTGCCTTCAGTTCTCGTAATCAATATTTGACGGTGACGGCAAAACAGCAAGCGGCGGCATTATATCGCGGCTTGCGACGCGCTGAAGCTGCTTTCATTGCAGGCGATCGCAATAGTAACAAGTTGATAGCACTAGTACAGCAAGAAGTGGCAATAGTCAGCACGATTTTAGTGGAATATATTGAATTGGTTGAACCGACTACGTTAATGTCTTTAGAAAAAGTTGAGGAGGAAGGAATGTTGGCGATCGCAGCTCGTCTTGGGTCTACACGTTTGATTGACAATATCATATTGCGCGATCGTCAACCCATCATCGCCATTGATGGCCCAGCCGGGGCTGGAAAATCCACAGTGGCGCGTCAAGTGGCAGCAAATCTAAACTTAGTTTATTTAGATACAGGAGCGATGTACCGGGCTGTGACTTGGTTAGTACTGCAAAAGGGGATTGCTATTGATGATGAGTGTGCGATCGCCCAATTAACTAATCAGTGTAAAATTGAACTTACCCCTAACCAGGATTTACAATCATCCGTGCGGGTTTGGATTGACGGTACTGATGTTACCCAGGCAATTCGCACGATTGAGGTAACTTCTATTGTATCTGCGATCGCTGCACAAAGCTATGTACGTCAAGCACTGGTTAAACAACAGCAAAACTGGGGTAAAAGAGGTGGTTTAGTGGCTGAAGGTCGGGACATCGGTACTCATGTATTTCCCGATGCCGAAGTTAAAATCTTCTTAACCGCTTCTGTGAGTGAACGCGCCCGTCGCCGCCAGGAAGACTTTAACAAACAAGGTCAACCCGAAATGAGTTTAGAGCAGCTGGAACGGGATATTGCCGAACGTGACTGGAAAGATAGTACACGCAAAGTTTCCCCTTTGCAAAAAGCAGCCGATGCGGTTGAAGTTCAAACCGATGGACTGAATATTTCTGAAGTCACAACACAAATTGTGAACTACTACCAGCAGCGTTTATCTCAGTAGTAATTACCACTATTTGCTGTTAGTTTTTCAGTTCAAAAGGGTGGTGGGTAAGTGATTATTCACCATCCTCAAAACTGTACCCACCAGAAACAGCCCAGATGCAAAATAAATAATTTTCAAATTATATTCTTTTATCCTCGACATTAGCTTTTTTTAAGTACTAAATCATCACGCTTTCGACTGATACCTCACATCACAATTAATCCCCCTACAGATATAAGCCTGAAAGCTTTAATTGTAAGGGCAATTCATGAATTGCCCCTACAGTAAATCAATGCTTTCACTGCTTTTTTGCGTAAGTCTTGTGGTTTTTAGATAGGAAATATTATAGCGGTTCCCACTCAGGTGCGTTACAACATTATATCGCCTGGTGTAGGGGCACGGCAGTGCCGTTCCCCTACGGGTGTACCTCACGCTTGTCGGGAAACGCTATAGCCATTTTTATTTATAATCATTATTTCCTAGTGATTTGACTTATTTTACTTATTAGACGAGTACTTTGTTTTTATCTTCACTTTGGTAGTAAAATGACGATGTTAAGTTTTATGTTTCATCATTAAAGACATAAGACCCCAAAATAAAAGCTGTTAATTTCCTAAGCTTCTGTAATAGCTTAAAACTGGAAACCGGTAAAGAGAGGATTTGACACGATGGCATTTGTACAAGACCCACTACCCTTCGATATTAATGCTCTAGAGCCACATGGCATGAAAGCTGAAACTTTTGAGTATCACTACGGCAAGCATCACAAAGCTTATGTAGACAACCTCAACAAGCTCACTGAAGGTACAGAACTTGCTAATAAGTCTCTCGAAGAGGTGATCAAAACTTCCTTCAAGGACTCCTCTAAAGCGGGAATCTTCAACAACGCTGCCCAAGTTTGGAACCACACCTTCTTTTGGAATTCCTTAAAACCAGCCGGTGGCGGCGCACCCACTGGTGATCTCGCAGCCAAAATCAACAAAGATTTTGGTAGCTTCGACAAATTTAAGGAAGAGTTCTCGAATGCAGCCGCAACTCAATTCGGCAGTGGCTGGTCTTGGCTCATTGATGATGGTGGTACGCTGAAGGTGATCAAAACACCAAATGCAGAAAACCCTCTAGCTCATGGTAAGAAAGCACTCCTAACCTTGGATGTTTGGGAACACGCCTACTACATTGACTACAAAAACGCCCGTCCAGCATTCATCAAGAATTTCCTTGAAAACTTGGTTAACTGGGACTTTGCTGCTGAAAACTTGGCCAAAGCTTAATTAACTGTCAGTTTTGAATTGGCTCCACCAAGAAAAGGGAGAAATTAAAAAGAATTTCTCCCTTTTCTTTTCTTAAAGTGGTGGAACGGGCAGTAGCTTAAATAAATGTAGTGGCATGAAAATCAAAATATAAAACATTATGGATAGTAAAGAACTGGCACAATACATAGAAGCAACTAATAGCATTACTAAACCTTGGCTATTGGTACAACTGCGCCTCAAGAAATTGCAAGAGCGTCGAGCCACCCTTACAGACGATGCTTACAACAAAGAATTAAAGGACATTTACCAAGACATGATGAATTTGGGGGAATGGTGGCGTGGTATTGAAGATGAGGTATTTTAAAGTTAGGAGTTATGAATTTTCCTAACTTTTAACTCTTGCACAGACGCGATTAATTGCGTCTCTACTCCTAAATTAAAACGCAACCTGATGGCTCAAGCTCTCGATCAAGTCGATTACGATACTCTCGATGCCGCAAAACGACGCTTCATCGATGCCGCAAAACGCACCCTTGGCTTTGCAAGCGCCTATGGCATTGTACCCGCATCGGGTCTGGGAGCAAGTGCTAACGTTTTTAGCTTCAATCTCGCTCCATTTCTAGAGGCGGGGGCTAGAGAACTTTCGATGACACTTGTCCCCGAAGGACTGGGTACAGCAGACGATACTCGACCTGACGACCTTTCCGAAGAAGAACTTCGACGATTTTGGTGGAATATTGGTATCAAGATCATCTCGTGTCTTACGAACGATGCCGCAACATCAGGTATGCAGACTATACTTCTCGGTTTATATCTGCCGTCGAGTACTCCTGAAACGATTTTCACCCCGGCTTTCCTTGATGGGTTTCTGGATGGAGTGGTTGAAGGTTGCAAACGAGTGGGGTGTGTCTATCTATCAGGCGAAACTCCTCAACTAAAAACGAAGATGATTCCAGGTCGGCTTGACATCGCAGGCTCAGTTTTTGGGGTTATGCCGGCTGGTGTGGCTCCCATTGATAGCTCGCATCTGGATGCCGGAAATACCATTGTTTTGGTCGAGAGTTCGGGGCCCCATGAGAACGGCTTTACCCCACTGCGAAAGCTTGCCCAGTCGCTCCCTGATGGCTACAGAACAAAACTTCCAAGTGGGCAGGAGTTCTGGGAAGCGATGAATGCCGCTTCGTATCTTTATACGCCGCTTGTGCAGGCGGTGCTTGGCGAGGGGATTCGTCCCACCGCTATGGAAAATATCACTGGACATGGCTGGCAAAAGCTGATGCGGTCGGTGAAGCCACTCCGGTATGTCATCGAAACGATGCTGCCAGTGCCGGAGATATTTACGTTCGTCGAGGGTCATCTTGAGGGCGGGGCTGAGACGATGCTTACTGTGTTCAATTACGGTGCAGGATTTGCATTTTATACTGAGTCGGAGCAGGATGCAGAGAGGATTGTCATCCTCGCAAGAGAACATAAGCTTACGGCTGTGATTGCCGGAAGGGTTGAAGCATCCCTTAGCCGCGAGGTTATGGTAGAACCGCTTGGAATCACCTTGAAGGGAGATTCTTTTGGGATTGCGCGAGGAGTATAGTCATTCAGGAGCGATCGCTAGTTTTCTTGAAGCTATTGTAGGCTAACTTATGCGATACCTACGGCGGGCTACGCCTACGCTGAAATCATTACTAGTTATCTAAAGTAGTGTAATTACTGAGAATAACAATACTTTCTTACACCTAATATAAAGTTGAATTGCAGCCTTATCAAAGAAAATTACTCTCTTAAGTCTTTAAAGGTAAGTCATTTAGCATAAATGCGATAAACGTATTTATATAAATTTCTATGCAATGTTTTTTACTACTTATCTTTAAAGTAGTCCAAATTACCCATGACTACTGACGTTAAGATTTGCTAACGTATTCTTAACATATTGAAAAATTTGCTGAGAAAGCTGAGAAAGTAGCAGCCACCACTAATTTAAAGTGCTGAGTCTTTCTCGTCTCTAGATGTGCCGTTTTAGTGTGTTAAAAAGATATATTTTTGTTCAGAGGGGGTTATGGTTGTAAATTTTGCCCGAACTACTGCTTCCACAGAACTTTTGAAGCAAGTATTCCAAAACATTGATGCACAAAGTTGTCCAAGGTTATTCAACTTTCACATGCACACTGTCTACTCGGATGGTAGGTTGCAGCCGAGTGCATTGATGGAACAGGCGATCGCTATTGGTCTAAAAGGGTTAGCCATCACCGATCATCATGGTATTATCGGCTATCAAGCATCACTTACTTGGTTAGAAGACTGGAAGTGGAGTAATCCGGGTGCAAGCACTCCTTACCTGTGGAGTGGTGTCGAAATTAATGCCAACCTTTTGGATATAGAAGTTCACATTTTGGCTTACGCTTTTACACCAGAACACCCTAGCATGAAGCCTTATCTACAAAGAAGGGCGACTACAGGTCAAGAATATCAAGCAAGTAACGTGATTGCTGCTATTCATGAAGCCGGGGGATTGGCAGTTCTGGCTCATCCGGCTCGTTACAAGCGATCGCTTTTTGACTTAATTCCAGCTGCGTCCGAAAAGGGCATTGATGGCGTGGAAACTTTCTACGCCTACAATAACCCTAACCCCTGGAAACCCAGCGTAGTGGAATCAGAACAAGTACAAAAGTTGGCTGATGAATACTTTCTTCTCAATACCTGTGGTACTGATACCCACGGTTTGAGCCTGCTACAACGCTTGTAAAGATGAATCAATTTTTTTGAACTCTCCTGGTTAAATCTGCCAGGAGGTTATTCTATTTGGGATTTTCGCTAATCAAGCCTGATATTAACCTACATTCCGCAGGTTGGTTTGAAAATCATGATGCTAACTAAGCAAAGAAACTGCTCACTGCAATATTTCCTAACGCCGGTAAAGTACCCGTTAATCCTGTTAAATTGACTAACAAATCACTATTCGCCTGAAAACCAGCAGTGCTATTATTGATTGCGAGATAAGTTCCAGCGATCGCTCCACTTGTGACTCTGACTAAGGCTGCACCATTCACCCCTAAAGCTTGATTTCCGGCTAAGGCTCCATTCGCATCAGTAAATACCTGATTGGCTAAATTTACTAAAGTAGTGGCAGTCTTATCGGCGGCACGGGTAAAACTGCTAAGTGTAATCACGGTTGAGCCGTCTTGAGTCAGTATACCAATTACATCTGTGCCAATGGTGAAGTCAGTAATGCGATCGGTTCCTGATACTAATGATTGTCCAAACTGGAAGGCAAATAAATCTGCGCCTTGGCCGCCAGTTAGAGTGTCAGCACCAGCACCACCATTCAAACCATCATTTCCATTATCGCCATTAATAACATTGGCTCCAGAGTTACCGAAGAGGATGTCATCGAAAATCGAGCTTATCTGGAAATAGCTGTAAGTATTCTCTAATGAGAGTTTAAATTACTATCTAAAAATGTCTTCAATTTTTAATATTTAATCGTTAAGTCTCTGAAGAGAGAAAAATAAGATGCTGACTTTGAATTTTTGTCAAAACCTTGCTTGCTCGGCAAAGCTAAAAAATCCTTGTATGGAAACAAGCACGGAGAAACAAGGTTTTATATAGCGGTTCCCATTCAGATGCGGTACAACATTATATTGCGAAGTGTAAGGGCACGGCACTGCCGTGCCCCTACGGGTGTACCTGACTAGCTTTTTCCTTACGTTCACTGTAGCGGTCTGTGAGATAATCAACTTTGTCACGCAATAGCAAGGTAAATTTGTAAAGTTCTTCCATGACATCGACAACGCGATCGCGGTAAGGCGAATCCTTCATAGTCCCGTCTTCATTAAACTCCTCGTATGCTTTAGCCACTGAAGATTGATTCGGGATAGTGAACATCCGCATCCAGCGCCCAAGAATTCTTAACGTGTTGACGGCGTTAAAAGACTGAGATCCGCCACTTACTTGCATGAGCGCCAAAGTTCTCCCTTGAGTCGGGCGAACGGCTCCGATACTGAGCGGAATCCAGTCAATTTGGTTTTTCATCATGCCAGAAATCTGACCGTGCAGTTCTGGGCTAGACCAAACTTGCCCTTCTGACCACAAGCTTAATTGACGCAACTCCTGCACCTTTGGGTGGCTGTCAGGTACGCTGCCGTAAATCGGCAGTTCACGGGGATCGAAAAGCTTTACCTCTGCGCCAAATTCTTCAATGATGCGTGCTGCTTCCTCTGCCAAGAGGCGGCTATAGGAACGCTCACGTAGGGAGCCATACAAAAACAAAATTCTGGGGGGATGCTCAAATGTCGTCATGGTAATTGCTTATTTTCCTCCAACTCTCGCAAAAAGGTGCTTTGGGCTTCTCGCAATTCGACATCAGGATTTGCGTGTTGGATTTTCTGTATACTCAATCAATTGACTCACCCGTTCTTTAATCTCATCGCGGACTCTAGGAAAAATTTCTGGTTGTTCTGCTGGATCGTCTAATTGCCAGTCTTCAAATAGTTCTCGCACAACCCACTCCGGTGGCAAATTCACGCCACAGCCACACAAAGAAATCACTACATCAAAGTCTTGTGCTTGGAAATCAC
>Ga0335394_10005551_pt1 | contig 14256 bp, 9 predicted proteins | sample MAT03_FD_205741 | JGI IMG/M metagenome (GOLD analysis project Ga0335394, IMG submission 205741) | Freshwater microbial communities from Lake Fryxell liftoff mats and glacier meltwater in Antarctica - MAT-03 (spades assembly) (version 2) ...
GTACAGTATGACCCCGGTCTACCCTCCAAGGTCTTTTTTTGCCGCCGAAACCATTGAGGCGTAGAAGGCAGGCTTTTGCAGGGAGAACGGTTAACAACAACGAAAGAAAACCCGCTTCATGTCAGAATCCCGCTTTTTTTCTACAAAACAGGGATAATTAAACTTGTTCGGATACAATAGGGTGACGAAAGATATCGCATCCTTCCAATACCAGACGTATTTTAATCAAAAAAGGCTGCATCAATCCGCAAGAAATACCGTTAGAGGCATTATCTTTGTCGGGTCACGCTAATAGTTTCGGCAAACGATCCGTCTTTAATCTTTTAACCGCTGAAACTGTTACCATTGCCAATTAAAATGGCAAAACCGGGCTATCCGGGACAATACTTCCACACAACTAAAGCGAACCGGAAGGCGCAATTTTTTAATCCGCTTAAGCATCTTCCAGGCATCACACAACACATTCCACCCGGCTCCTTCGAGCCGGGCTTTGTCATTTTAGACCACAAACACGATAAAAATGGATTTCGCTTACCTGATCCGAATTTTGGCCCGTCGTAAATGGCTTATACTATCCGCCATGCTGGGCGCAGCAGCCCTCACGTTTTTCTTCATCGGCCAAAAACCCGAGCGGTATAAGGCATCGGTGATCCTGGCGACCGGCATTGTGAATTATAAAGGCATCAATTCGGATAATTCAGATGCATTCGTGCAGCAATACCAGGTAGATAACGCCTTTTCCAACCTGATCGAGTTTACCCAATCGCGCTCGACCATCAAGGTTCTGACCATTGAAATGTTGCGGCACGACCTTTCGGCCAGCGCCAACGGTCCGGAAAAACCGTTTCGCCAACCTAATCCGGCGCTGATTAACATGAGCGCTGAAGAATTTGCCAAAACGGGCCGCTCTTTACTGGCGGAGATCAATAAAATAAGCCTCGACAGCCTCGCCGACCCTTCGTTCAGCCAGCAATTCGACTACCTGCTCGACCGGGCCGCCCGGTCTTACGGCTACGACCATGATGCCTTCCGTCGGAGCCTGGGTGTCAAAAGAAAGGGTCAGACGGATTACCTGTCGATCGATATCACAACGGAAAACCCCGTTTTGTCGCAGTACATGGCCAATACGTACGTCAATCATTTTATGGCGTATTACCAAAACCTGGCCGTGCGGGAAAAACGCAAAACCGTAGAATCCTTTACCCAACTGGCAGCCGAAAAAAAAGCGGTCGTTGATTCGATTACGGAGCTCTATTTTGACTACATGAAATCGAGAAGCCTGCCGGCATTAGGCAAGCAGAGCGAAGAGCTGGTAGCGCAGATCTCCAAAATGGAAATAGACCAGCAACGCGCCCAGGCCCGGAAAAGGTCGGCTGCAGAATCCGTGGAGCGGATCGATAAATACATCGGCGACCGGAGCACCCGCGATGCCCGCGAAACCCAGGGCCGGGTGATTGAAAAAAACAGCACAGACGATCAGTTTCAGCGCGTACGCGATCTGACCAAACAGAGCCTGGAAAAAGGCGGGAAAGACCCGGAAATTGAAACGCAGTTAGCCGAAGCAAAAACCGATCTGGAAAAATCCGTGCGCAGTTCCGCCAAAACCCTCGGAAAACCCCGCACTGACGAATCCAAACACACGAAGGAAGACCTTTATAAAGAAAAAGTTTCGATCGATATGGACCGTATCGAAGCGGAAGGGAGCGCCGACCGCCTGGGGCAGGAAATTTATTCGCTCAAAAGCAAACTCAGTTCGATGGTAACGAGCGACGAGATTTCCTCCAAATTAAAAGAAGAAGAAAACCGCGCGCGGGACGAGTATGACGCAGCAGATAAACAGCGGATCAATGCCAAAATGAACCTGGAAAACGCTGAAAATCCTTTATCTATCGTTGAAAATGCGCAAATTCCAGAATGGCCCGAACCCAACCGCCAGGTTCTGATCAGCGTTTTTGCCGCCATTGTGGTTGGCACCCTGACCTGCATCGCGTTGTTTCTACTGGCCTACTCGGACAACACCCTGCAGACGCCGGAATTATTTTCAAAATACTCTGGCGGCCTGCCCTTGCTCGGTTCGGTAACCGCTATACCGGTTAAAGGGCTTGATTTCAAACAGGTTTTTGGAACCAACGGCGCCACCCCCGCCTTTACGGCTTTCCGGGAAAGTCTGCGCCGGATCAGGAGTACCTTGTTGCAGTCCAAAGACCATATCTTTTTGATTGTCAGCACAAAAGGTAAAGAAGGCAAAACATTTTCCCTGCACGCCCTGGCTTATTCCTTGGCCGCCAACAATAAAAAGGTGCTGATGCTGGACACGAATTTCAAGACCCCCATCCCCGAGGCCTTTTTCGACCAGCCCACGCCAAACGCCGTCCTGCTCAACAAGATCATTCGGGATAACGGACTGGCCGAAGTTTTTCAGTTGAAAAAAAAGACCGACAGCCCAGAACCCGGCGAGCACCTGATCGACATTATCGGCAATACCGGGTTGCATCGTTCGCCTTCCGAACTGTTGGAACCGGATGCCTTTCGCAATTTCCTGGCTCAATTGCGGGAACACTACGACTATATCCTGCTGGAATCGGCCGCGCTCAATCAATACTCCGATGCACAAGAGTTGGTGATGTATGTGGATAAAATAATCGCCATATTCAATGCCCGCTCGGTGATCAAGCCGGCCGACAAAGAATCCGTGCAGTTTCTGCATGATTTAAAAGGGCAATTTGCCGGCGCCGTGTTGACGGAAATGTAACCACGCTAAAAGATGTCGCTCAATAATTACTGGCTCCGTTCCGGTTTCCTGACCTTGCTGGAAAAAGGATCCGGGCTCGTCTTTGCATTCGGGGCCGCGATGCTTTTGTTGCGTGGCTTGTCTAAGGAGGATTTTGCAGCCTGGGGTATCTTTTTGCTGGTCACCTATTTTTTAGAAATGGGTCGTAGCGGCTTGATTCAGAACGGGTTACTGCGCAATCTTGCAGTGCATCGGGACGAAGGGCAGGTATATGCCAACATTCAAACGGCAGCCTTGGCGCTGAATTTATTTTTTTCCCTTGTTTCCAATATCGTTTTATGGTTGGGCATGGGCTGGCTGATGCGCACCTACCAGGCGCCCCAACTCGGGGTCGTATTCCCGGTGTACCTGCTGACCAACGTAGTGATGGCTTTTTTTTACCAGTTCAACTTCGTTCAACAGGCCAATTTCGAATTCCGTGGTATTTTTTGGAGTACCTTTTTTTGGCGTGGATCTTTATTTGTGTGGGTACTGTGGTGCAAAATAAGCGAAACCCCGATTGAATTGCCCGACCTGGCCAAGATCATGTTGGCTGGAGCGGTGCTGGGGGCTTCGGCATCCTGGTTATTTGCCCGACCCTTTTTGAGTTTTTCACGAGGTCTTGATTTTCAATGGGTTAAAAACCTTATTGGGTATGGTAAATACGTGTTGGGCACCAATTTGAGCACAATGTTTTACAAAAGCATCGACCGGCTTACCCTTGGCCACCTGATCGGGCCGGCAGCGTTTGCCATATATGATGCTGCGGGTAAAGTGACCCAGTTGGTAGAAGTGCCGTCTTTCAGCATCGCAGCCATCGTGTTTCCGCAGAGTGCTGACCGGATGGAACAGGAGGGACCGGATGGTATCAAACGGCTTTATGAACGCAGCGTAGGCGCAATACTTGCCATCATCCTGCCATTTTTGATGGGTGTGCTGCTCTTCGCCGAACCGATAATCTGGGTGTTTGCCGGTCCGAAATATATGGAAAGTGCCGACATACTGCGTATAACCGCCTTCTTCGGCCTGTTTATGCCCTTTGCGGTGCAATTCGGTACAATACTCGATGCTACGGGCCGGCCGGCCACCAATTTCGCCTACACTTTTTTTACGGCTGTCGTAAATCTGGCGCTGAGTTACTTGTTCATTTGGAAATTCGGGTTATTCGGCGCGGCCTTCGCAACGCTAAGCGGCTATGCCCTCAGTTTCGTATTGATGCAACGCCGCCTCTACCTTGATTTCGGAATCCGGTGGTGGTACGCCTTTCGGTATATTCCGGAGTTGTATAGGATTGGTTTTCAATTACTTCGGAAAAAATTTACCGCACGACCTTAAACGCAAAATGCCCGTTTCCGGTAGCCGCCCAGGTGCGGATCCAGATCGGCAGCATTTGTTCCGTACCGCGTGCCGTGGTGATATCGCCTAGGTCGATCACATCGTCCCAGCCCCAGGGGCCGAGGAACTGTTTCGTGACCAGATTCTTTGCTTCGGTGTCGTTGCCGCTGACAAACATGGTCCCTTTGTCTGAAACGGCGGATTTGCCGGCGTTTACCATTACTTCGCAATTGACAATGTTCAGCGTTTTCACCACCTTCAGGTCCGGGAAAGCGTGCTGAATTTGTTCGCCGAGTGAATCGGTGTTAGAGATAAAAAGACTGGGTGGCATTCCTTTGGAAAAATCGAGGGGGTTGGAAATATCCACCAGGATTTTGCCGGCCAGATTTGCTTCTCCGGCCATTTTGAGGGCTTCGAGTGCGCCGTCGCCTTTGGTGCAGTTGAAAATGACTGCTCCGAAAGCGGCCGCGTCGGCAAAAGTCCCTTGAGCCGCTTTGTCTCCATTCGAGGCTACCCAGGCCGCCGCTTTTTCATTATTGGGCGTCCGGCTGCCCATTTTAACTTCGTGGCCGAGTTTTAAAAGTGCACTGCCGATGGTTTTTCCCACGATGCCGGTGCCGAGTACTGCAATTTTCATATTAGAGTGATTTTTAGTTTATGTTTCGTCGTCAAATTGGTCCTTAACGTTGCTCCACGCAACGATCCTGCCCTCCGCACTACTTTTTATCGCCGCCTCAATGACCCGCATCACATTTACCCCGTCTTGCGCGCTAACGGGCAAGGGCGTATTGTCCACAATGGCCCGGTATACGCCCTCATAATAATCGTAGTAGTTGCCTTGTTCCGTCTCGACTTTTTCGCGGATTATTTTTCCGCCTGTTTCCGTGTGCAATAAGCCGGATTCGCTATCCGGCTCGACGCCCCAATCGGCGGCCCCGGGTTTTTTGCCGGCTTTCGAATCAGCCTCCTGTTTATCCGCCCGGCTTTTCAAAAAACTGCCTTGCATGCCGTGCAGTTGGTAGGAAGGTACGGGCTCGCGCACTAAATATCCTGCTTTGAGCCGCACGCGCATTGTCGGGTAGTACAAGAGAATCTCGAAATAATCATCTACTTGCGATCCGGGTCGGGTAATGCGGATATCGCCGAACACTGACTCCGGCACGCCGAAGAGGCATAAGGCCTGGTCGATGATATGGGCGCCTAAGTCCTTGAGGATGCCGGCGCCAGGACCGGGCAGCTCTTTGTGCAATTTGGGCCCCGGGGCCGGGTTGAAACGGTCGAAATGAAATTCCGCCTCCGTTATCGGACCGAGTATGCCTTCGGAAAATATCTTTTGTACGGTTTTAAAGTCGCTGTCCCAACGGCGGTTTTGAAAAACGGACAGTTTCAGATTTTTGGCCTCCGCCAGCGTTTTCAGTTCTTCTGCTTCGGCAACCGTGGTGGTAAAGGCTTTTTCCACGATGGCGTGTTTCCCGGCGAGCAAGGCCTGTTTGGTATAGTCGTAATGGGTAAAAGTAGGCGTGTTTACGACCACTAATTCGATGCTGCTATCCTGGAGAACCGCTTCCAGCGAAGGGTAAGACTGTACGTTTTCATAATCCTGACCGATCTGCTGTTTGCTTCTTTCCCAGGCGCCGGCCAATTGAAAACCCGGATGCAGGTGCAGGAAGGGCGCGTGAAATACCTTTCCGGACATACCATAAGCGAGGAGGGCGGTTTTCATACATTTGTTCAATTTAACTTGCATTCCAGGCCCAATTTTTCCATTTTCACCACAAAATCCGAGTCGGCATGCACCTTTCGCCCCAGGGAGGAGAGGGCCACCGCGTGGAGATTGGTTCGGTCCAGCAGGCGCATTTTCAGGTTGTGTTTGCCCTTGCGCTCCTTGCACAGCCGGTCGATTTCGTTCAGAAGTTTTTCATTCAAAGCCTCTACCGGGATCTCGATGGTGACGGTTTCTACCAGCGATCCGACGATACTTTCGAGTAGTTCAACCTTTTCGGGTTTGAACTCGAACTCATCCGAATTGTAGCGTTGTTTTTGGGAGCCGGTGATGTACAGGCTGTTGCCTTCCTCGAAAAAATGTTTAAAACTGGCGTAATCGTTGCTAAACAGGGTGATTTCCAGCGACGCGGAATAATCCTGGACGGTAAAGCGACCCCAGCCGGTGCCTTTCTGGCTGATGCGGTGCTCCGCCTTGGTCACGAAACCTGCAATCTTGATCTTCTGGCTTCTGAACTGATCGATCCGGTCGAGCGGGCAAGTTGTAAAATTTTGAATCTCCAGTTTGTAGTCGTCCAGCGGATGCCCGGAGATGTAGATGCCCACCACGTCTTTTTCCCGTTGCAGCCTGGTGAGCAGGTTCCAGTGATCACATTTTGGAATCACAGGTTCGGGAATGCTGACGGTATCCGACATGTTCCCGAATAATGAATTGACAGACAGTATCTTATCTTCCTGAAAACCTGCGCCGTATTTCAGTAATTTTTCTAAAAAAGTGGAATCGTTTGAATCTTTCGAATAGAAAAAAGTAGCCCGGTGCAGGTTTTCAAAACCATCGAAGGCGCCGGCGAACGTCATACTTTCCATCACTTTTTTATTCACGTTCCGCAAATTCATCCGACGCATAAATTCAAAAATGGAGGTAAACGGTCCATTGGCGTTGCGCTCGATGATGAGGTTTTCCACCGCAGCTTCGCCCACGCCTTTAACTGCGCCGAGGCCGTAGCGGACGTGCCCTTTTTTATTGACCGAGAAATTGAGCCCCGATTCGTTGATGTCCGGCCCTTTTACCACCAATCCCATCCGGTTGCATTCTTCGAGGAAGAAGGTGATTTTTTCAATCTGGCTCTGCGAATGGGTAAGCACGGAAGCCATGTACTCGGAGGGATAACGGGCTTTGAGGTAGGCCGTCTGGTACGCCACCAGCGCGTAACAGGTGGAGTGCGACTTGTTAAAAGCATACATGGCAAACGCCTCCCAGTCGGTCCATACCTTTTCCAGTTTGTTGATGGGATGGCCTTTTGCCGTGGCGCCCTCGATGAACTGGGCTTTCATTTTGTCCAGGACGGATTTTTGTTTTTTGCCCATTGCCTTTCGGAGCACGTCGGCGTCGCCTTTGGAGAAGCCGGCAAGTTTTTGGGACAGGAGCATAATCTGTTCCTGGTAGACGCAATTGTGCAGGATGATGTTATTTCCAACAAAATTATGAATGCCTTCTACGGTAATATCATAGACCAATTCTTCTCCTGCGGGGCTGATTTCCACGATTTCCTCCCAACGGACATTTAAATTCCGGCTTGTTTTGGGAAAATCCAATACCCCTGTCAATGGGGCGGCTATCTGCGCTGCAATACGCAGACGATTGCGATGGAGCGTATTAAAATGTTGGCGGCTCAATCCGTGGCTTTCCATCAAGGCCCGCTGTGAACCGGGCCAAGCCGCAGAAACTTCCTGGAAGAAAATCGTTCGGGAAATATCGTCACTAAATTCCAACCCGGACAGCGCCTTTTCAGGCATTTTTTTCAGGATCAGAAAGGGCGCGATTTTTTCCGAAAATGCTTTCAGATTGTATACTGTTACTTGGTATGCCGTTTTATGTTCCTGGTTGCGGTTATTGTAATAAGTTGATTCATAACAGACTGAATAAATGCCCAAACGAAGCAACAAGGTCTGAATGCCCGTAGCAAGTAGTGGAGAAATAGTCTTAATGTGAGCCAGTTTACTGCCGATATACCCATCGCAATCCCAATATGAAGCCAGGAAAAATGCGATCTGTTCTTCTGATAAACCAAACACAAATTCCGGTATGAATTTAGTATCGGACCGGCACCCGCTTTTCATTGTTTTTAAATCCCCGTCATGACTGCTTAAAGCTCCATCCGCCAATAAATACGCCAGGACCCTAAGTTTTTGATTATCAGTTACTTGCGGTATTTCAGCAACTAATTTTCTTGGTGTAGCGATCAAGTCGCCTTTTTTTAGCCTACTTATTTCGCGCCAGCCATGTTCGGTTAACACCCTGTGGCTGGCGGTCATTTTTACAACAGCGCCATTTTTCAGCCTGACCTTGAAAACCTGTTTTTTGCCGTTGCAAACCCAATGGGTCATCAAGGCTTTTTGAGGTTTCAGATTTTCATCAACGCCTTGCACGTAAAAATCGGCGACGCGATCTTCTAATTGGTCAATACGTACGCTTTTGCCGGAAATCGCATCGAAAACAAGAGTGTCGCCGGCCACGCAAATTCCAAAAGTGTCTTTGAGGTATTCCTCCATATCCGGAATATCATACTGAACTGCCTGCCGCCCGTGCTTACGCGCAACGAAATCCGGGATATACTCCATTGGTCCCGGCCGGTACAAGGCGTTCATGGCGATCAAATCGTCGAATTTATCGGGCTTGAGTTCGCGGAGGTATTTCTGCATACCCGCGCTTTCAAACTGGAAAGTGCCGTTGGTTTCACCCCGCTGGTAGAGTTCGTAGGTTTTGGGATCGTCGAGCGGAATGTTGTCGATATCAATTTTGACGCCGTGGTTCTCCTCGATGAGTTTCAGAGCATCGCGGATAATCGTCAGGGTTTTCAGGCCCAGGAAGTCCATTTTGATAACCCCGGCGTCTTCGATGATGGAGCCTTCGTATTGGGTCACCAGCAGGTCGGAGTCCTTGGCTACGGCCACCGGTATGATCTCGGTGAGGTCTTTTGGGGCGATGATGATGCCGGCTGCGTGGATGCCGGTGCCGCGTACGGAGCCTTCCAGAATCAGGGCTTCGCGCAGTACGATGCTTTCTTCGGTACCTTCGGCAGCCAGGTATTCGCGGAGTTTTTTGGCGTTGTCTATATCGTCGCCGCCCAGCCCTTCTTTTTCGCGGAGCGAGCCGGCGCCGTCGAGCGGGGCTTTCAACACGCGGTTGAGCGAAATGCCGGGTTTGTCGGGTACGAGTTTGGCCAATGCGTTGGATTGCTCCAAGGGCAGGTCGAGCACCCGCGCCACGTCTTTAATCGACATTTTGGCGGCCATAGTGCCGTAGGTCACGATCTGGGCAACCTGCTGCTTCCCGTATTTCGCAACCACGTAATCGATGACCTTTTGCCGGCCTTCGTCGTCGAAGTCCGTGTCGATGTCGGGCATCGATTTTCGGTCGGGGTTCAGAAAACGTTCGAACAGCAGTTGGTACTTGATCGGGTCGATGTTGGTGATGCCGATGCAGTAGGCCACCGCGCTTCCGGCGGCCGAGCCGCGGCCTGGACCGACGAACACGCCCAGATCGCGGCCGGCTTTGATAAAGTCGGCCACAATAAGAAAGTAGCCGGCAAAACCCATCGTTTTAACGGTGTGCAATTCGAAATTGAGCCGTTCTTCTATTTCCGCTGTGATGTTTTTGTAACGATCCCGAGCGCCTTCATAGGTCAGATGGCGGAGGTAGTCGTCCTGCGTTTGATAGGCCTCCGGCACCACAAAGTTGGGTAGCAGGATGTCTTTTTTGAGTTTCAGGTACTCGCATTTGTCCACGATTTCCATCGTGTTGTCCAGCGCGGCTGGCACGTCTTTGAACAAAGCGCCCATTTCCGCCTGGGTTTTGAAATAAAACTGGTCATTCCAGAAGGCGAAACGGCCGCCTTTCATGGTGGTGCCTTCCTCCATGAACTCGCGGATAGCCGGGGTGGCCTGTTTCTCGCCGGTGTTGATACACAGCAGGATATCGTGTGCGTTGGAGTCTTTCTGGTCGATGTAGTGGCTGTCGTTGGTGGCAATTACCTTGACGTTGTATTCCTTGGCCCAGCGCAGCAATACTTCGTTCACTTTGTCTTGTTCGGCCATATTATGGCGCTGGACCTCAATGTAATAGTCTTCCCCGAACAGGTCGAGCCACCATTCGAATTCCTTTTTGGCTTCCGCCTCGCTTTTCTTCAAAATCATCTGCGGAACCATCGCCCCGATGCAGCAGGAGGTGGCGATCAGGCCTTCGTGATATTGCAGGATGAGTTCCTTGTCGATGCGGGGGTATTTGCCGTACAGGCCCTGGATATAACCTAAGGAGCAGAGCTTGACCAGGTTTTTATAGCCTTCGGCGTTTTTAGCCAGAAACAACTGATGGTAGCGCCGGTCCTTGTCTTCCTTGGTAAACGTACGCCGGTGCCGGTCCTGCACCACGTAAAACTCGCAACCCACGATGGGTTTGATGCCCTCGTGTTTGGCTGCTTCGGCCACAAACTGAAACACCCCGAACATGTTGCCGTGGTCGGTAATGGCCAATGCTTTCATGCCGTCGGCAGCGGCTTTTTTGAAGAGCCCGGGAATGGAGGCAGCGCCGTCGAGCAGTGAAAACTGGGTATGGCTATGGAGGTGGGCGAAATTGGGCATGGATTCGGACTTTCTACGGACAACGTACGATTTGGGAATGGGCAAATTTAAAACAAAAAATGGTGAATTTGAGTAGAAATTGCGGATAGCCGAGAAAAATTCTTCCTGCAAATCGTTTCAAAGAACTTATCATAGTTTTTAAAACGTTCAGGTAAAGCATTTAAGCCTGTAGCGCTGAGGTGTTTTATTTGGGTATTTGCGGTTCTATTCGATTAATATTTTTTATAAAACACCCATTTCCTTCACCCGCTTTTCATACGCCACCAACACCCGTTGCTGAAAATGCAGCGGATGGTGTTTTGATACATATTGCCGCGATTTTAACGCCACATTGAACGTCTCCGGGTTAAAATGGCTGAATTTTCGGCGCCAGTATCCCACGGTCAAGCGCATCGTTTGCCGGTCGAGCAAGTGGCCCAGGCGGCCGCTCAACAAATATTCGGCCCATTTTTTTCCCCAGCTGCGCCGGTGAAACGGCGTAGATTCCGCAAGGCGCAGCCGAAAATTCGGATACCGGCGTTGCGCCCAGCGGTTCGACTCGAAAAACCGGACGCACCATTCCCGTCCATAAAGCGGCAGCAGGGTCACGATTTCGGTGGCCGTAAACAGGTTTTTTTCCTCAATCTCAAGGTGCTCCGTGTCGATGAAATAGTTGACACAGAAGTATTTATGGGAGTTAAACAAAAATATTTTTTTGAACAACACCAGCAAGGTCCGGGCCAGCCAGAGGCGCCCCGGCGCGGTAATGATGAAAAAATCGATGTCGCTATCCGGCTTCATGCAGTGTTTGGATAAGGAACCTGATACGAACACGCCACGAATAAAAGGGAAACAGCCGATGAACCGCGCCATCCGATTTGCAAGGGGTAAATATTCATCGGCCCTGCGGTTGCAATCCAGCCTGGCTTCCACCCACGAGGGCTGATCCTGTGTTTGATAAAAATCGCCGAAACGAACGATACGGCCCTGGGCCACCATCTCATCCAGCGCGTCTTTAACTTCATCTATGGCAAGTGCCTGATCTGAAGCATCAAATGAAAAATCCAAATAATGAAATATCTCCTTCGCCGTCAGCGGATAAGAGAACACCTCGAAGTAGAGCAGTACCCTCCAGATGGAGTGCGCTGTCCGGCAGGCAAATGTGGTTGAATAGTTCGGATCGGTCATGGCGGATTGAAAAACAGGTCGTTAACAGCGGGCCATTTTTTTCTTGATTCCCATCCGGCCCATTTGGCGGGCATGATCGATGTAGGCCACCGCGTCTGGGACCTTGCAGGCCGTATCGCCCATATTTACTTTTACCACACCTACTTTTTTGGCCGTTGCAATGGCTTTTTCGGTCAGCGGCGTAACCGATATGCCGCAGGCGATGATAAAATGGTTCATGGTATGTCGCACCCGGTTGGGCGCCTGTTGCAGCGTGGCGGCCACCCGGTCCAGAAGTTTTTCCAGGGCAGACAGGTCAAGGGTCGCATCTGGATGAATGGTCAGCCAACTGCTTAAGGTCGACCAGCCCGAACAGACGATCTTTTCATTCGCAGAATCGATCCATTCCAGACCCAGTTCCCAGCCATATGGGCTTTCGGACGCAACCCAGGCGACGGTGTATTCGCTGATCATATACCAACTCGCGTTTTGTGCCCAATGTTGAAGATCGGCTTTGCTGATCTTTTTTTCATCGGCGATCAATCCGGCCAGGTACATGGCGTCGGAATTACCGGTGTCGTATAGGGCCAAGGATAAATCATGGTCTTTTTTGACGCGTTTGACGATCTGCTTCATGTCGCCGACTTTCACCCCAAAAAACGGCTCAGGCGCTCCATACCGTATAAAAGTGCGTTTCGTGGACTCGCTGCCCATTGTTTCCAATTCTTTTAAGACTTCGTTTGTCGTCATCGTAGTGAAGATTTTACACGCTGCGAAGAAAGCGATTTTTTTCGAAACGGCTACATCATGTGTTATAGGGGTCTTTCGCCTGGCCTTTCAGTTTCACGTCGCACCACGCGGCGGCTTTCGCGACCGTCGTGCCCTACAGCAGCATCGACGCGACCACGACGAGGAAAGAAATATTAAAAATTTTATGCGCGTCCGGCACTTTCATGACCACCGGGATGAGGGCGAATACGATCGGCGTCGCACCGCGCAGGCCCACCCAGGCATAGAAGGCTTTGGTTCGCCAGGCCAGGTTTTTGAAAAAAGCCATGGATGCGAAGACACCCACCGGCCGGGCGATAAAGATCAGCAGTAACGCAATGAACCCGGCCGCAAGTAAAATAAAAAGGTATGTATGACCCATATAAGTTGTTTCCCCGGGTGATTTTAATGGTTTTATTACTTCGGAGTCACAAAAAGGTGCAACGCAGCGCCCATGCCGGTAGATTTAACGGAAGGATAAGTTTCCAAAATGTTCACCTTTGTGAAAAATATCGCCCGGATTCCGGGGAGCATGAAAAAGCGTCATGAATTTTGAAAACACCTTAGCATTCGCGCGGGAACAGGACCGCCGGGATCCTTTGCGCTCCTTTCGCTCGCAATTTCTTTTTCCGAAGCACGAGGACAAACCCGTGTATTATTTCTGCGGGAATTCCCTGGGCCTGCAACCCAAAACCATGCGCCGCGCGCTGATGCAGGAACTGGAACAATGGCAGCGCTACGGCGTAGAGGGCCATTTCGAAGGCGATCTGCCCTGGATGCATTACCACAAATTCCTGCGTCCACAGTCGGCCCGGCTCGTTGGCGCCCTGCCGCATGAAGTTGTCGTTATGAATACCCTGACGGTGAACCTGCACCTGATGATGGTATCTTTTTACCGACCCACCCGCGCGCGCTTCAAGATCATCATGGAAGCCGGCGCTTTTCCGAGTGATCAATACGCCGTAGAAAGCCAGGTGCGCTGGCATGGTTTCGAGCCGGATACAGCCATTGTGGAAGTAGCGCCGCGTGCCGGCGAGCATACTTTACGCACCGAAGATATTCTGCAAATCATTGAAAAAGAAGGCGATAGCGTAGCCTTGGTGATGTTCGGCGGGGTAAATTACTACACCGGCCAGTTTTACGATTTGCCGGCTATTACCAATGCCGCGCACGGTGTGGGGGCCTACGCGGGGTTCGACCTGGCGCACACCGCCGGCAACCTGCCCTTGCGCTTGCACGACTGGGGAGCCGACTTTGCCGTATGGTGCAGTTACAAATACCTCAATTCGGGTCCGGGCGGCCCGGCGGGCGCTTTCGTGCATGAAAAACACGGGGACAATCCCGCACTCCCGCGTTTTGCAGGCTGGTGGGGCCACGATGAAACAGAGCGTTTCAAGATGCGCAAAGGTTTCAAGCCCATGCGCGGCGCCGAGGGTTGGCAACTCAGCAATGCCCAGATTTTTGCCTTTGCCGCCCATAAAGCCAGCCTCGATATTTTCGATGCGGCGGGTATCGAAAATTTACGGCAAAAAAGCCTGTTGCTGACGGCTTATCTTGAATGTATACTGGAAGAGGCCAATCGAAAAAAGCAATTATTTGAAATCATCACACCGGGCGATCCACAAGCCCGGGGTTGCCAGATTTCCGCGCTCACCGGTCCGGGAGGCCGCGCTTTATTCGATCACCTGGCGGCCAATGGCGCGATCTGCGACTGGCGGGAGCCCAACGTGATTCGCTTTGCGCCGGTGCCGCTGTATAATTCTTTCGAGGATGTTTGGCGTTTGGGGCAGCTGTTGTTGTGAGGTTTAGCGGCAACGCGCCTAAACTTTCTAAACCCCCCTAAACTTTTTTTATAAAATCCTCCTGATCAATCA
>Ga0335394_10005554_pt1 | contig 14253 bp, 7 predicted proteins | sample MAT03_FD_205741 | JGI IMG/M metagenome (GOLD analysis project Ga0335394, IMG submission 205741) | Freshwater microbial communities from Lake Fryxell liftoff mats and glacier meltwater in Antarctica - MAT-03 (spades assembly) (version 2) ...
ATCAGACGGCTCTGGAGGGGTTGGCAAATGTGCGGTTGGAGATGAATAATGGGAAAGGGGCGATCGAGCCTTTGGAGAAGTTGGTGAAGCTGCATCCTGACAGAGCTGATTATCAGGCGCTGTTGGCCCAGGCGAAGGGGAAGTAGGGGGAGGGCGATCGGTAAAGCTAAAATCAAAACACAGCAGAGTTACAATCAATCTCACTAAATAAAGCAAAAAATTTATTATGCTCTTTTTACCAAGTCTTAAGAAAACAGGTCATTTAGATCGAGTTCACATTACAGTATGTATTGTTGGATCTCGTAAAATCGGAGACCTGGATGATTATGCAAGTCAAGGATGGGAAATTTTTGCGCCTAATTTGACTATCTATGGATTTGATGCAGATGCAGAAGCTTGCAATGAAGCTAATGCTGACCTAGAAGCTAGACAAGTAAATTGGACTGAAAAACATATTCCCTTAGCTCTTAGCAATACAGAGGGAAAAGCCATACTTTATGTAACAAAATATCCCGGATGCAGTTCTTTATATCCCCCCAGTGAAGAGTATATCAAGCGCTTCTCTGGAAATTCTGAACTGATCGAGCTAAAGTCTACAGTAGATTTATCCACTACCACTTTAGAAAAGTTTTGTCAAGCTGAAGATGTTAAAGAAATAGATTTTCTCCACCTAGACGTTCAGGGAGCAGAAATGAAAGTTTTAGAAGGAGCTGGTGGGATATTAAATCATAGTGTATTGGGATTAATAACCGAAGTTGAATTCACCGAACTCTATGCAGGTCAACCTTTATTTAGCGATGTAGATATTTATCTCAGGAACCGAGGTCTTACACTGTTTGATTTTGGGCATATGCAGCGCGATATGCGTCGCGAAATCCCAGTCATATCAAACAGCCATCCGGGCGCTTTAATTTGGTCAGACGCCTTTTATTTTCGCGATTTAATGCGATCGAATGTAGATCCAAGCTTAAAAACACCAGAAAAATTGCTCAAACTAGCTTGTTTGGCTGACGTGATGAAATTTCCTGATTATGCTCTGGAAATTCTAGAGTATCTAACTTTAAATTATGGCAGTGACCCCAACTATAATTTTGCAAATAATATCATTGAAAGTCTGGGTCAAATACCAGAACTGGTTGAACAAGGGCTAGAATCGCTACCGATTGTTGCTAGACTTCGAGAATATATAAGTCTTGAGGAAGGATATATTCCGAATACTGCCGAACCGATAATCCCAGACTTAGAAGCTACTCTGGTTAGAACCTGGAAATCTAATTTTATTTATCAAGGAAAACATCTCCCGTACAACCGCATCGGGTATAATAATACTGGCGAGCGAGCCATTGAGATTCCAATTGCTTTTAATTTTCTGGCAACCCTAGAAAAGAAAGATAAGATACTTGAAATTGGCAACACCCTCTCTCACTATGAAAACTCATTAAGCGAATATATTGGGATTAGACCAAGGCGCATAGTCGATAAATTTGAAGTTGCTCTAGGTGTAGACAATGTAGATTTTATGGACATTCCCTCTGAGGAAAAGTACGATGTTATAGTTTCAGTTTCTACTGTCGAACACATAGGACAAGGAATTGAGCCGTCTTCACAAGCCTATGGCGAGCAGATTCAAATTCGCGATATTGAAGCGCCCCTGAAGGCGATCGCCAAAATTTATGATTTGTTGTCAGTGGGAGGTAAAGCATTAATCACGGTTCCTTTTGGGAAGCTCATTGATTTTGGATGGTTCATTCAATTTAATCAAGAGTATTTAGATATATTGGTAACTAAACATCACATTCCTGAAAAAGCAATTTTTCACAGTTTTATGAGAATTTTAGATATGGATATGGCAAGTAGCAATCCAAGGGAAATCTGGGTAGAGGAGAAAGCAGAAAGTTTAGTAAATGTTGAATATAACTATCCTTATCCTTGTGCAAATGCCATAGCAGTAATAAAACTTACTAAGCTGGTAGAACAGTTTTATATTAACCCAAATATTATTGCAACTCCGATCTCTTACTACCAACCTGTTGACAGTCAGAAGACTAATTATGCAGAATTGCTGGAAGATAAGTTTGTACTGCTTTTATCAAAACTGAGAAACATCAACTTAATAGTTTTTCCTGATTTTAATGAAGAAAACTTGCTATATTCTGAACTTGATAAAGTTGTTAGAAGTATTTTAAAACATCCAGAACAAAATTGCATCAATTTAATAATATGTAGCACTATTTCCGAAGAAGAAGTAAATTATATTCTAGCAGATGTGACTATGAATATTTTGATGCAGGAAAATTTAGATGTTAGTAACCCTCCAGAATTTTCGATAATTGAAATGCTTAGTAAGTTGCAATCGGAAGCTTTGCGACCTCGAATCCTAGCTCGCATCTGTTTGGAGAATGAAAATCAACGAGCGATCGCAGATTTTGGAGTGGCAAACCTTTCTGCATTTACGCTAGACAGTTTTAATTTCAGAAGAGCTGTTGAGTCAGATGCAGGTATTTGGGAGTTTAAATAGTAAGTTTTCTCATACATTTGTTGACAGAGTTTTAGCATGGCAGTAATTTAAGTAACGGAGGATAATAATTATGAGATGCAAGATTTGTCAGTCAGAGTCACCCAAGTTTGCGAGTGCTAGAATCTTAGAAAAATATGAGGTAGATTATTTTCAATGTACAAATTGCGGTTTTGTGCAAACTGAAAATCCATTCTGGTTAGAAGAAGCATATTCTGAAGCAATAGCTAACAGCGACGTAGGTTTAGTATACAGAAATACAAATCTGTCAAACGTAACTGAAAATTTAATTTACAATCTTTTTAATCACAATGGTAGGTTTGTAGATTATGGGGCAGGATATGGTTTGTTTGTACGGATAATGAGAGACAAGGGATTCAATTTTTATTGGCACGATAAGTATTGTGAGAATATTTTTGCTAAGGGGTTTATAGCAGAAAAACCAGAGAATCAAGTTTATGAGGTAGTTACTGCTTTTGAAGTGTTTGAACATTTGGTAAATCCTTTAACAGAAATCGAAAGAATATTAGATTTTTCTAGAAATATTTTGTTTAGCACTGAAATACTGCCAGACACCAACCCAAAACCTAATGAATGGTGGTATTATGCCCTTCAAGAGGGACAGCACATCTCTCTCTATACAACTAAAGCTCTATCTATAATCGCTGAAAAATTTAAGCTTAACTTCTACTCTAATGGTTCGTCATTGCATCTGCTAACACAAAAGCAGATATCGCCACTTATATTTGAAAAATTGCTGCGTTATAAAACTCAAGATATCAAGAAAGAATCATTACTGGAACGAGATTATTTAAAAGCAATTGGTAAGTTAGATGATAGCGATAATATTTACATCAGCAGTGATAAAGTAGGTGAGCCACTCAGCAATATATCTGTTATAACAGAGTTTAAAATAGTCATTGATGGTGTATTTTTTCAACTATATAAAACGGGAATAGCCCGCGTCTGGCGTTCGTTGCTGCAAGAATGGGCAGAGGATAGTTTTTCTAAGTATATTGTTGTTTTAGACAGAGCTGGAACAGCCCCAAAAATTCCTGGCATCAATTATCGTGCTATCTCGCCCTATGACTACAACGCTACGGATTTAGATCGCGAAATGCTACAGCAAGTGTGTGATGAAGAGGGAGCTGATTTGTTTATCTCTACTTACTACACAACACCTATCTCAACGCCTTCAGTATTCATGGCGTATGATATGATTCCAGAAGTTTTAGGTGCCAATTTTGATGAGCCAATGTGGAGGGAAAAGCATTATGCTATCCGTCACGCATCTGCTTATATTTCAATTTCGGAAAATACAGCTTGTGATTTAGTAAAGTTTTTTCCGCAAATTCCTTCTAATTTGGTAACTCTAGCTCATTGCGGAGTTGCGAATAATTTCTCACCTGCTAGTCTAGAGGAAGTTAATGGTTTTAAAATAAAGTACGGTATCTCAAAGCCTTACTTTATTTTGGTCGGTATAGGAAGTGGCTATAAAAATGCAAATTTGTTCTTCCAAGCTTTTGCTAAACTTTACAGCAAACAAGGCTTTGAAATTATCTGTACGGGCAGCGGCATATTATTAAACCCAGAATTTAGAGCTTGTACATCGGGGAGTGCGGTGCATATGCTGCAACTCAGCGATGAGGAATTGAGAGTAGCTTATTCTGGTGCTGCCGCACTGGTTTATCCGTCGAAGTATGAAGGTTTTGGGATGCCTGTATTGGAGGCCATGTCCTGCGGTTGTCCGGTTATCACTTGTCCTAATGCGTCGATTCCTGAAGTGGCGGGGGAAGCAGCTTTGTATGTCAATGATGAGGATGTTGATGGTTTAGCCGATGCACTTTGTGATGTACAAAAACCGACAATTCGCAATTCATTGATTGCGGCTGGTTTGCAACGGGCGCAAAACTTTTCTTGGTTAAAAATGGCGCAAACTATGAGCGCTGCATTGATTGATGCGACTCTCTTACCTTTGAATTTGAGAGATATTAATTTGATCGTTTTCCCAGATTGGTCGCAACCAGAAGAGTCTGTGGGTTTAGAGTTAGAGGGAGTTGTCAGGGCGATCGCAAATCACCCCGACAAAAGTAAAATGACTCTTCTGGTAGACACGAGCAATATTTCTGACGAAGATGCTAATCTAGCTTTATCTAGCGTGGCGATGAATCTTTTGATGGAAGAGGATTTAGATGTTTCCGATGGGCCGGAAATTTCACTGATAGGACAGTTGAGCGAAATTCAGCGAGAAATACTCATCTCTCGTCTTCACGGTAGGATTGTCTTGGAAAATGAGAACACAGAGGCGCGCGCCCAACTTGCCGACGACAATATTCCCTCCTATAAACTCGACAGTTTGAGCAATATTAGCAATTCCTAAATTTGATATGCTATCTGCTTTTTACAGTAAAGATAAATTTTGGTATTTTTATTTAAGTTTCGATTAAAATTTCCAAATTCATACTCTTCAAACTTATCCTTCAAAAACCAACTTGAGGAACTTCTTAAAAAGATTTCCTTCTGATATGGGAAAAGCACAATACATTGGAAGTTTTTTTTATTTGTGATTTTATCTAAAGTCTGATATTGATAAAGGCTTTCTATTTTCTTGAAAAAATAATTTTTTGGACTCACATAACTGTGAAAATACAAGTTAGTTCTCTTAGATACATAATTAACATATTTTTTGATGGAAGTGCTCCATTCATAGGAAAGATGAGGGTTTGCAACAATTAAAATTGGATCGTTTACTTGAGTTTTGGCTTCTATTGTTCGCAGTAAAGCATTGGTAGATTTCCCTTCCAGCCCAAAAGTATGTGCCGCGTCCCAAGCTAAACTCAAGTTAAAGCTCAACGTAATTATAATTAATAATAAAATTAACTTAGCTGCAAGCTTATAAGTTTTATTGAGATAATTGTAGAGAGTTATTATCAAAAAAGCATACCCAAAAATTCCGGGTAATATATATCGTTGAACAATTCCAGACTTAGCGTAAAGTAATATTTGAGGTATTGCAACTAAAAAAAGTAAAATAACCGGAAAATACAAACCATTTAAAATCGGGGGGAGAGATTGAGAATAAGGCGGCTTAATAGTTAATCTAATTGATATCAAACTTATTAATATGAGCCACCAATAACCAGCCTGACTTAAACTTTTACTAGCGTTGATGATACTGGAAATATTAAATCCATCAACTCCAGCATATCCAAGATCAGGATTTAGCCCAATATAAAATTTTACGAATAAAAGCTCTGTTAAAACAAATATACCGAAAAATGATAGCGATAAAATATTTTTCTTTAGGGATTCACGCCATGATAAAGTTCTCATCTGATGAGACATCCAAACTTTAATCGAGGCGATAGCTGGAATCATAAGAATAAAACTTTCTTTTGACAAAGACATTATTAATACAAAAAAAATGAATAATCCTTCATAGATTTTTTTGTATTTATGAGTCCTCTCACTTAGCGCTGCAAATACTAAAGCACCCGCTAGTAAAAATGTACCTATTGTTTCAGCAGGCCCAAGTTGCCACCAGACTGCTGATTGCGCCCCTAAAGTTATTAAAAAAGAAAATAGTAAAGCTTCTATTATTAAAAAATTGAGCAACCTTCCAAACATGAATAGGAAGAATGTAGTGAAAACTCCTAACATTCCCGTATAAAGTGACCACCAAGCGAAATTAATTCCTAGTAATCTTGTCTCAAGGATTCTATGAATATAATAGAATGGTCGGAATCTTCCAGTTAGTAAATCATTCTGAATCCATTTACTACTTACTTCAAAAATACCTAGTTTTTCAACATTCAAATTATAGTTTATATGAGCTATTTCATGGTCATCAGTAAAGTGATATCCCGAAAACAACGAACCACTTGCGCTCAAAATGAAAAACCAAAATATTAATATAAACAGGAATACACTTAGATAACTATATTTTCTGAAAAAGCTAATAGAATCAGATATTTTCACGCTCAATTACCTTGCTCAACTAACTCTTCTCAAGATATCTCTGCCACATTTGCTCATAGGCATTTTCCATCTCACGGGCAAACTGCTTACCATTCCACAGAGGAGAAGTCAGCCTTGACTGTCGCAGTTTCCAGCTAATGTGTTGTCGCAAAGCCGCATCTTTACCCAGCTTAACCCCCCACTCCACATATTGATCGTCAGTCCAAGCAATCCCCTCCGTTACTCCCACATTCATCATCATTGTGTAACTATTTCGTGCAGAAAATTGTTCACCTACCCGCGTCACAAGAGGGATACACATCCAGAGAGTTTCGAGGGTAGTTGTAGCACCATTATAAGGATAAGTATCCAGCACAACATCAGCAATACCTAAATTAGCTCGGTGAATAGCTTCTGTAGGGTCTTGCGGCAAAAATCGTAATCTATCGATCTTCACACCCTCTTCCTCCGCTAACTGATTAAAGAAACTTTTAAGCGATTCTTCCCCAGCCCCACCCTTAATTAAAAAGTAACTATTAGGAACTTCAGCCACAATTTTCATCTGTAGTCGCGCCGTATCTGGATGCCTTTTGTAGCCTACTTGAGAACTCATATATACAACAGCATCACTGGGAATACTCAAATCCTCGCGTCGCAGAGTGGGTACATCAATCTCAAAACCATCCACACCTATATAAGTATGAGGTAAGCGCCAAATTTTTTCGCTGTAATAATCCTGAGCAGACTCGGGTAAAACATAAGGATCGGCAATGAAGTAATCAATAGCAGGTAATCCTGAAGCATCCCAACCTAGCCAAGTAACTTGAATAGGTGCAGGTTTAAGTCCCAATACCTCGCAATTCAAATCTAAGGTTGTACTATCTAAATCAATTAAAATATCAACCTCATCTTGAGATATTTGCTCCGCCATTTCAAAGGGATAGAAACTGCCTTGAAAAGCCCGATCTGCCTGCTGACTATACCAGTCTTCTAACGAGTCATATATCGGCTTTTTTCTATAAGCCATAAAATAGGTATTAATTTGAAAACGATCGCGATCGTGATACTGAAACAACCATCGCGCTAACCAGCCCACAGAGTGCATTCCGAAGCAATGAGATAGATAGCCTATTTTCAACTTTTTAGAGGCAACCCCCCTGCTTTTATTAACTAAATGGCGCTTTCGGTAGCGCTCTACCTGTTCCTGACCATAAACTTCAATATTAGCTTGGCATAGCCCTGCCACTTGATTTTGAATTTGTCTATTATTTTTGGCCTGATCCTGCAAGTAGGGAAAAAAGAAGGTGGTAGTAAACAGACTGACAACGGTGTAGGAACTCAAAGATCTGGGCTGTTGAGCTATCAGCATTTCTAGCTGGGATTTATGCTGCTCAATCAGCAAACACACCTCTTCCCAATAGCCAACAGCCCCCATTAATCCCCGCAAAAGTTTATGATTAGCACAAACTTTATCGTATAGTTCCTCTGCCAAAGAGTAGCACAACTTTGCTACTTCTATACCTTCATCATATTGTCGAGCGTTTTGGTAAAAACTAGCCAAATGATGCAAAAAACTCAACCGCTGACTAGGTTCCAGACTTTCAGGATCTAAACGACGACAGATTTCCAGGAAATGAACTGCTAAATGTGGCGACGAGTTAGCAATATTTATAGACGTTATCACTATCAGATGAACAAAGACTTCCAACTCGCGGATATGAGCTACAGAGGCAGATGCAAATGCTAGGGATGATGGGTGAAAAGGAGCATAATCTAAAACACTCTTCAACACTTGCATCAATAGATCCAAATCTAATGGTATTAATAGCTCCCACTCTAACAGTTCCATCACACCTAAAGCACTTAATTCCTCTCCCGTATAATTCTCAAGCAGGATAGACAAATCAATCAAATGGAACAGGTTATTAATGTCTTCTGGCCTAATTTCCCTAATATGTTGGCGAATTGCCCAGGCCATTGCATAGTCTGGCAGAGTTACTTGCCGATCGGCTTCTTTTTGCAACACCAGCAACAACTCGGCTGTCCACAATTCAATCTGTTCTGGCTCCCCCTCCGCCATGCCTAGTAGCCAAGTCGTCTGAGCTTCTGCCTCTTGCCCCTGCAAGAGCAACGTTAACCCTAAATGCCAGTAATGAGACTTGGTTTCTGGCTCCGCTTCAATTGCTTGCTCATACAGATTCTCTGCTTGAGCGTAATTCCTTCCTAGCAGGAATTTCTCAGCTTGTTGTTGCCAATCGATAGGCTTAGTCAAGGGGTATTTAGCCATCATAGTTACTCTAATTCATCCCACAGCTTAAATCTGTGGGATGAACTCGTGGACAAATGTGAAAGTTTCAAGCTAGAAAGGCAAAAGACACTTTTCTTATACCTTCTTTACTTGGTTACAGGGTCGCTACCACCAGGCTCGCACACTAGGTTATTACCAGCAACTGTAACAGCAGCAAGAGCAGTTGTTAGAGTAACTTTATTCACGCACAATACTGCCACAGTGCTTGTTTCACTCGTAGTGGTATTTTGAATCAGGCCTACAGTTCCCGTATAAGGTCTCAACGCTTTGACAATAGGTATTGCTTGGTGACCCATTTCGTTAGCATCGGTCGCAGTTCCACTGATTTTGTATTGAAAGTTAGAAGTTTGCGTTTTGATGCCAAGTCCTAACGCATCAACAGTAATTGCAAAGCCTCCTAATTCCGCGAATTTAGCTTGCTGAGCGCGGTTCATCGAACCTGTATACTGCTTGGCTTCTGATTCCTTAGCTTTGTTAGCTTGGTTCAAGAATGAAGGCAAAGCGATAGCAGACAAAATACCGATAATGATGATAACAACCAGCAGTTCAATTAGCGTGAAACCCTTATCTTGTCTTTTTTGGTTGAGGTGTTGGAGGAATCTGGCTTTAAATTCAGTCTTCATGGTTTGTTTCTCCTAGAGGCGTGTAATGCTTGATTTCTAACTCGTAGACTTAACTTACCCACTTTCCCTGGCTTTCATATCAACATCGCTATTTTTTTTTTACCCATCAAGCCGATCGCTCCAAAAGCACATACAGAAAGGATTCCAGCCTAGTCAAGAGTTCCTTGACTTGCTCAAAGGCCGTCGCCTCATTTACAGACTCTAGGGTGACGGGATGCAGCGGTGTGACTTTCAGCCACCGACCCACTAGAGACCGCATAGGCTGCGCTCCCTCCCAAAGTGGTAGTAGACAAGCAGCCATGTTACTCTCTATCACGACAGGCATGAGAGTTGGCAAAGGCACATAACGGCTAATGTCAAAAGATTTGTGGCTGGTGATGCAATTGAGCAGGTCTTCTCTGGACTGGGGATTTTTCAACTGAGGATGAAGATGTACCTTAGCATCCTGCCAGTCAGAGAGAGTCCATGCAGGAACTGGCAAAAATTGCTGCTCCTGGTTGGGATGACCGCACCAAAAGTCAATCAAACGATGAATGGGATGTAATAATTCAAACAAGTGTAGTCGCTCTTCCACAGAAATTTCTGGCAAGCTCATTTCCAGAAACGCGGGTAAGTTATTTGCATCTTTGAATAAATCCGTCACTTCCCAATGCCGCCAATTCACCATACTAATTAATTCCAAATTAGCGGCTCTCAAGGTTGCAAATGCTTCTGGAATGGTATAGCCTTTGTCACCTTGTAATAAGTAATTCATCAGTACCCATTCTTCATTCTGGTAGTATTCAGGTTTCCCAGTTCTTGCTTTCACTATCACTGTATCATCCAAGGCATTCATGATTTCTCCCAGTAATTTAATCTCCAATTCTTCAGGATTGCCGTCCATTAAACCCATCATTTTGAAAACAGTCTGAGCTTGATATATCAACGCTCTCTGTCGTGAACTGTGGAGGTTAGTACGGATAATTCCACCAGGCTTCAAAACAGACTTCATCGCTTGCAAACCCCCCACAGGGTCAGGCATTAGATAAAGAACTTCATCGTTATTTATATAGTCAAATTCGATGTTTAAACTCGATACTTTTTCTATTGGCAGTGCGTAAAACTCTACATTTTCAAAGCCATAGTATTGCAAGCGTTGTCGAGCTAGTTTAACCGATTCTTCTGAAAGATCGATTCCAATTATTTTGGCTCCGGGATTAGCTTCTGCTAAAACTAATGACTTGTAACCACTGCCACAGCCGGCATCTAAAATAACTTTACCTTCAGTGTTTAAAACTATTTGATTCCTTAAATAGTAAGCTGTTACGATACTATGGAAAAATAAAGCCTGATAGTCGTTTTTGGGAGATTGTTCTAGAGGTCTTTTAGGATAGCGAACCTTGTCGAATTGCTGGCGAATTTTCTCTGTTGTATCTAATTCTTGATTTTTCATTATAGAGTTATCTCGGTTCTTAAGTAAGGGTAGTACATATTTATTTTCCAGTTCTGTAGCAACTTCTGCCATCTCCTCCGACAAGGGATACATATGATTGTACTGAAGGATTTGCTTCCCTATCAAGCCCAAACGCTGGTTAAAATTGGGGGGATTAGATGGGTCAAGCAGTGGAGTTTTATAAGGCTCAACATCACACCTTTGAAATTCAAAAGCCAAGCTGATGCGCGGATGAGGCGCTCTTTCGCTGCTGCGGCTTCCCCAGTGCAATACTGCGTGATTCCAGCACAAAACAGAACCCGCAGTTGCAGGCAATGCACGAATATCTTGAAAATTGATGATTTCCTTTTTTTCACCTTTTTGGACGTTACTGCCATAATTAGGATCGAAAGGAGCTGGGAGGATGTACATACATCCATTCAGCGGGATGGCATCGCTCAGCGGTATCCAGATTGTTACACACTTAGGCATTCCGTCTGCTAAAAGAGTGTCATTCAAGTTGTCGCGATGTGGTTGCCATCCTTTTTCAGTATTGGTTGTGTTGATGTACCAAGCCCAAAAAGCGGGCAACTGTTGGTACTCCTCACCGAGAATAACTGATAATATCTGCGACAATCGATTAAAGGTATGCCAAAACTCATCGTAAATGAACGCGAATGGCACAGGCCAGCCGGACTGTCGCAGTTTTTCAATGCCAGCAGCCATCCGCGAAATCTCTGCTTCAGACAAAAATGAATCGAGTTGAAAGTAGCCTTCTTTCTGGAGATTGAACAACAGTTTGTCCATGTGTTCTGGCTCAACTGAAAGAGCACTTCCAGATAGTGAAGTAAAATCTTCACCTACACTTAGCTGCGGATTCAGATTTTTCCAATAGTCGGGATTTTGAGCTTGCTCTAAAAGAGTTTTGAGGCTAATCATCGGTTTTGGCTGTGTCTCCCCTGAGTTGACGACTTATAATTTATCAATTTTTCCGGCAATATCCTTGGCTAGCTCAAAGGCCAGCAACAAGTTCAGCTCTTGCGGACTTAGCTTAGGAAATCTCAGTTATCCGAATCTACCTTTAAACAGAAGCTTACCCAAAATTATCATAAATATTATCAGCACTCCCCGCACGATCGCACTTTTCGCCAAAACCCACACTCAACAAGACCACAGCCTTGCCATAATAGTTAAGGTCAAAGTTTCCCACCCCCGCCCAAAAACAGATTATACAACCCAACACCACATCCATGAACACCAACATCAGCCCTATCCTCAAAGTATTCTCCCTCTCCGCCGCCCTTTCCCTTGCCATCAAGTACGCAGGCCCCACCTTATCCATACCATCAACCGACTTTAACGCCCTGATCGCCGTGTTTACCCCCAGTGTCATCCTAGCTGCGATCCTAGGCTGGCGGGCGTGGCAACAGCAGCCGAGATAGCTGGTGAGGAACGTATCGCACAAAACACCAAAAGCCCCACAATACCCAAGAATACAGGACAGACAATCAAATGGATCTAACCATCTTAAATCTTAAACCCTTAAATTTGCTCATTTTCCCCGATTGGAGCCAACCAGAAGAATTGCTGTATTTAGAGTTACAAGCAATTATTAAAAGTATCATAACTCATCCCGATAGCCATTATCTAGCTCTCTTAATAGACATCACCGACATTATAGAATCATCTGAAGTAGATGCTAATTTAATTTTGTCAGGAATTCTCATGGATCTCTGCATGGAAGAAGATTTAGATTCTAGCACAGAACCGGAAATTATTTTATTAGAAAACCTCAGTAAAAGCCAGTGGCAAGATATTTTGCCACAAATTAAATATCGAATTAAGTTAGTGGCGGAAAACCAAACAGCACTAGCCGAATCCGGGGCTGACAAAATTCCTGTATTGGAACAGGATAGACTTAGCGATATAACCCTTGAATCCCAAGCATCACGGTTGATATACTTTGGCAACACACTCTACCGTCAAGGAAGATATGAAGAAGCCATTAAGCACTATCAAAGGTTTTCACAATCCCATATAGGAAATGTAGAACTATTTGTAAATTTCAGCGATTGTTGGCGAAACCTCAACCAAATTACAGCAGCCATCGCAATTCTTGAAGAAGGAATTCGCCATTACCCAACAACCGGGAAACTGCACTTTGAGTTGATTAAAATTTCCCAGCAAAACGGACGCACAAAACCAGCAATTTTACATTCCGAAATAGCCGCCAATACTCTCCCTAATGAATACGTTTTTAAACTTTTAAAACACTTAACATTGCCCCTCGTTTACAATACACTAGAAGAAATTCATTTTTACCAAGATAGATTTGTCATAGAATTAGCAAAATTAATTCGTGAAACATCTCTAATAACTTCAGAAGACAAAATAAATGCTTTTTTCGGCTTGCAGAGTTTCACTAATTTTTACCTAGCCTATCAAGCCCACAATGTTGTGGAATCACAATCAAAATATGCCAATTTAGTTCATCAAATCATGGCAGCCAACTATCCCCAGTGGGTGCAACCGCAACCCATGCCTCCACTGCTGGAAAATAGCAAAATCAGAATCGGTTATATTTCCAGTTACTTGTATTCTTACAGCGGTACTTTATGGTTAACTGGCTGGTTGCGTTATGCCGATACACACAAAATTGAAATTTACTGTTACCACACAGGTAATTATACCGATTTAATTACAGAACAATTTTGCGAATATAGTGATGTATTTCGCCACATTCCTCATGACTTAGAAGCTGTAGCCAAACAAGTTATTGAGGATAAATTGCATATTCTTGTATTTCCTGAAATTGGCATGGATGCACCAACGATACAATTAGCAGCTTTGCGCCTTGCTCCCGTGCAATGTTCCGCGTGGGGACATCCTGTAACCTCTGGTCTGCCAACCATTGACTATTTTATTTCCAGCGAATTGATGGAACCGGAAAATGCAGAATTGCATTACTCAGAAACCTTAGTTAAATTGCCTAATATTGGCGTTTCGTACCCAAAGCCAACCGTCGGAGAATTAAACAATAGTCGCTTAGATTTTGACCTCGGAGAAGATGCAGTCATTTATTTGTGCTGCCAAGCGCCTTTCAAATACTTACCGCAATATGATTTTATATTAGCAGAAATTGCCCTGCGCGTTCCGCAAGCTCTGTTTATTTTTCCGCGCGGTGAACTGTTGCGGGAACGGCTCAAGCGGGCTTTTGCTGCTGTTAATCTCGACAGCGAAGATTACTGTGTATTTCGAGCAATTGCAACTCGACAAGAATATATAGCAATTAACTTTATTGCCGATGTTTTCTTGGATACTTTCACTTGGTCGGGGGGGAATACGTCTTTGGAGGCGATCGCCTGTAATTTACCTATAGTAACCTGTCCGGGAGAATTTATGCGGGGACTGCACGCTTATAGCTTTCTCAAAATGCTGG
>Ga0335394_10005564_pt1 | contig 14239 bp, 8 predicted proteins | sample MAT03_FD_205741 | JGI IMG/M metagenome (GOLD analysis project Ga0335394, IMG submission 205741) | Freshwater microbial communities from Lake Fryxell liftoff mats and glacier meltwater in Antarctica - MAT-03 (spades assembly) (version 2) ...
CCAATACCTGTTGGAATACCACGTTCAAACAACATCTGACGTAACTCCTGAAGAGTCAGATGTATATAATCATCTCTACGAATAGTACGATTCATTTTACAACCACATATTAATATATATTAAATCGACATATTATATTATCTATTTAATTTACTTTGGAGCGAAATCATACTACATGTATATCTATATATTAGATTGGTAATGAATTGATTGTCCTAAATATATGTAGAAATATAAAAATTTTAAATGCATACATCCCGCCAATTATCCCGATTACTTATAACTGGACCCATTCATGACTATACTCCATTATGTGTACTTATTGATATCGCAGATGCCCACGGAATTAAATATAATCCCGGAGATCAAAATAGTCCTAATTTTGTCCATCATCTTATAGAAAGTATTCATCAAACAGCTATACCCAATATAGGTGAAATTAGAGAATTGGCTGAATGGCAATATATAGCTCGATTTGTAAATAAACATTCACAGTGGCCACAAGGAAGACTAATGCAAGCATATAATTTTCTTGTTGGATTCATGAACAATGAAGACCCACTAACAAAAATACCAGAGAATTTTAATTTTGGGCCACAAACACCGACCAATATTATATCTGTAAATGCATGTATTTTATATAAGATATGTGTGCATCATAGGTTAAATATTAACTTTCGAACTACTATTGATCAGATGGTAAATGCAGTTTCCTTATTAAGAGATGATTTAGAATCTGTCATACGTAGAGCTATGATATTCATAGAAAAAGATGCAAAAAGAATTGATCTCATCAATGCTCTTATGTTATCTCCATATGTAATTCAAGATCCAAATCCGCCCGAAATATGTAGAGAAACGAATTTAGTTGGAGTTCCAGTGACAAAAACATCTCATGAGATGTTACGATTATTGCATAATCAACTTAATGATATACGATCACTGCAACAGAAGATAGAACCTAGTACAAATGATGGATCAGTAGCATTAGCTGCGATTAATTATTGTATTGATATCAGTAAGTCGGCTGATCCGAGACGTGAATACAAAATACTTAAAATGTCGGGGAGAAACGAATATAAACCATGGGATCCATGGATGAAATATTGGTATGAACACAATCCATCATTGTTTGATCTCACAGTAACATTTAACAGATTATTTCCCTCTAATTATTATGATAACAATCATATGATTGCAATGGCACATAATGAGGGTCACACATCAAATGATGTATTAACAGTTCCTCCTTATGAATTATTACAAATCGTATGTCTGACGGAAACATTTTATATGGGGGAGATGCCTGATATGAAGTCAACACAGACGCCAATCAGTCTGGATGACATATCTGAAATACCATATGGTGAATTATTATGTTATGGACAATTAGATTCGTTATTTCAACCAATATCGATGAGTGAACTTATTGATCTTTTCAACACAAACCAAAATTTCACAAATCCATTTCATAGGGATTCTGTTTTCACTGATATTGTTATTAATAAACTTAAAATTATAGCTCAAAGTCCAAATGGGCCTATACCCAGTAAAAGAGTGGATGGTAGTACAATAATAATCAGGAATAATTTATTGGATGCAATAGTGGGTGTAGAAATTATAAGTAAAGCTAATGATGAACCTACACGACAATTTGGCTCTACATATCGTAATGCTAGTCCAGATACTAAAGTGGCTATTGTTTCGACACTTATTACGCTGCTTGATACTGGTATGTATATGCGTGGATGGAATGGGCCTGGTAGTGAGTATCCAATTATCAAAGCTTCAGTTCCACCAGAAAGAGAGTTGGCAGTGGCTATAAGTGTTACGGATGCTTTAGCAAATTACGATAAGGGATGTAGGTCTCTTGGTAAGATAGGGGTTCAGATAAATAATTTACCTTTGGTTATGTGTCGGGATGGTAAATATATAGTATCTAATAGAGATGATGATGGACGTACTATTGGTCAACGTATAACGATTGTCAAGGATGGTGATGGAACTAGTAACATTGCTTCATGTATTCGTCTTTCTTCTAATTGGATATGTGCCAGTGCTCATAAATATCTTACGGCATTGGGACGATCACCACCATTCGATATATTCACATTACGCCATATATCATAAATATATTATTACTTAATATAATATAATGTATATTTATCTTGTTGTAGCTATGTTCGATCTTTGATCGAACATAGCTACAACAAGATAAATATACATTATGTCAGACAATGGATAAATACAATAATACGATAAGATAAATATACATTATATCATTAATATAACACGATGGCAAGATAATAATATACATTATATTATCTGATGATATAATATGAAATAACTATTGTCATTATATAATACTCAAGTACCATATACTTCATTAAATTAACCAGCTAATTATGTATAATATATTATACATAATTTTTTTTAACAACAATCCCAATAAATTTCTGGATTAAATCCACCTTTTCCATCAGGTAGAATATGACCTATTCCACAATCTCCCCACATGTATGGGAAATAATCTTCGTTGTATGAGAACTGTAAGATATGTTCCGAAAAATCGATACCTTGAGTGTGATCAATATAACCACCAAACTTAACACCTGATGGACTATCGGAATTAAATTGTTCAACATACAAATCTAACACAGTTTCAGAATCAAACTTTACATGTTCGTCAATAGTTTCAGATAGTACATGTTTCTTGAGTAATACAATTAGATCATCTACCGACATTGCCTCCAGATCTGACGTACTATAGCTCCTCTCAATTATTTTAGTCTCAAGTTCAATCCTGTATGTATCAACTATTTCTTGATACTTTGTCTTGTATTCTAATGTAATCGTACCACCATCATGACCCATCAATGAATTAACTAATTTATCATTTATGAATTCAGAGTCGAGTTTCGCAATAGCTTCAACATATGCCAATGTCAAATGTCGGAACCCTGGATGATCCCTATAAAATGAAGATTCAAGTTTGTTTGGATTCATAAGATCAGGTTTGATATCTAAAAATAGATACGAACATGCAGTGGCAAGTAATGTCTCTTTGAATTCAGGAAGCTGCTTAATAAATTTTTGACCCAATACTTTACAAAGCACTGATGTATTTTTCATCTCTTTTCTCGGCATCCAATGTGAAACATAGAAACATGGAAATATCGGCATGGGCTCATCTAGTAACACTGATACATGTGGCTCAGCATAATCAATAAAACGAATAAATGGACTATGTTCCTCCCATTCTTCACAACGAAATGCTTGAAATGTTTTACCGAATGTTTTCGCATCAGGTCTTGGATCAGTGACCTGGAACCATAATTTCAGAGGTAGGTTGCAGTCAGAACATAATGGCCATTCATCACCTTCTTTCATATGAGGTTCCCCACCAAATTTATCACGAGCAGTGCAAGAATAATCTTTGATCTCTTGGACAACTGGATAATATCCTGTAATAAAACATACAGCAGGAAAGAATGTATCATCAATGGTCTCTCCATCAATAAAAAGCTGTTCTGTATCTATTTGACTCATTGTTGCAATGATATTATATGAATATACGATTATAATGAGAATATTTAATGCTTTCGATTTATTGTGGATAATATATATCAAATTTAATATGATGTTTGATATATATTGTCCCAAAATAAGCTTTGATTATTCAAGATTAGTTCCGTTGAATCAATATTATATATGTGTGATATATTATTCTAATATAAACTCCGACTATTTAATGTTAATTCCGTTGAATCAATATTATACGCGATATGTATAATATGTTATACATATTTTTTTTAATTTTAACCAAACTTTGGTTAAGTTCAAAGATCGAACATAACTGAGATGTTCTCTTGATTGTAATCTTAATATCCATTCCAAAATGGTGAACCTAAATCACCATCACTTAAATCAATATGACCGATACCGTAGTCTCCCCACATATAGGGTAGATAACTTGTATATGCTAACTGAAGTACATGACCCTGAAGATACATAATGTCAGGAGTATCGATATGTCCACCAAATTTTACTTGTATTGGCCCATACCCATTGTTCAATGAAAAGATCTACAAAATCTTTTACTTGTATTGGCCCATACCCATTGAAAAGATCTTTTACTTGTATTGGCCCATACCCATTGTTCAATGAAAAGATCTAGAAGATCTTCTATTCCGGCAAATGTTTCAGGTTCATACTTAATGATGAGTGCAACCAACTCATCCCTCGAAAGTTTTGATAATTCTGATAGCTTATATGATCGAGTGCGAAATTCGTTTTTGATCATGTTGTCAAATTCTTGATGAATAATTTGTCTTTTCTTTGATAGGCTCGAATTGTAGTATGTGTCACGGGAATGCCAATTATTTATAAGATCCTTACTTGGAGGATCTGCGAAGCAGAGAGACAATGCCTCTCTGGCTTCATCTTGGATATGTTGATACCACATAGATCTTTTGATGAATCGAGGGAGCTTAATACCGTAAGTACAATATTGTTCGGGATCAAAATCTTGTACTAAAAATCCATCGGCAATTACATCTGTCTCGGGGGTAGCCAACTTAACTATAATATTTGTTTGAATTTGTTCAGCCATAATGGGAATATTTAATATGTTTGATGTGCTTTACACTATATCCAATCAGATTTATATTATATAAATAACAAATTATAACCATTATATAATAATACAATATATCCCAATAATATAATAATATAATGTATCCCAATAGTATACGTGCACGTGCTTGAACATAATAATACAATATATATAACCGTAATTATTGTGTATCTGAATATCTAGATAATATATTATCATGTTTAAGTTACATATATTGTTGAGAATATACAAATAATATTGTTGTTTAAGTACGTATACATATATTCTCAACAATATATATTATACTATTGTATTATTATGTTCAAGTACATATATAATATATTATCTAGATATTCGGATACACATAGGTATAACATGAATTCCTGATATATATATTACCTTTATATGCGCTCGATGTATTTGTATAAATACATTGTTTTTTTTAATAATTAGTACCTGACTATTTGTATATCTAATTATTATAGTGTCATGGTAAGAACTGGAATCTTCTCTTTATTGTTCTTTTTGGATTTCAAACATACTTCATCCGACTCTTTTATCTCTTTTGGGTTCACGTTTAGCTGCCTTTTTATATTTTTCGGGTATAATATCAACCCGGACAAATTCATACTCTATATTCGCTGAGAATACAGAATATGGAACATTGTTTCCTTCATAGAAGGGAAAGTGAGATATTATGGTTTCAGTTGATTTCATATATAGATTTATTATCCGAGAAAGTTCCATATCAGAAATACCGATTCCACGTTGAATATTCTTAATAATAATATCTTGTGGATTAGATTTTCTACCAGCAAAATAGTGATAATTAGGTGTCGCCGAAAATTTGGAAGTCCACAGAGCACTGGCCGTAAGATAAAATTTAGGAGAATCAGATGACCATCGAGAAGTATAACAACCTCGAACAGCCCCAACATGATGTGAACATATATTTCGAAAAGATGATCGATAGATCTCAACAGTTCGAAATACAGGAATATATAATGGATCATCCGTATATATCACATAATTCCAATCACCCTTGGGTTTAGCATATTGTCTCATCTTCACATATGGATAATATCGTTGAATTACATTTAAATGATCTTTGGCTATACTATCATAGTGTTCATTCGTGACCGTATTGTCCACTGCAATATCGACATCAGATCCAACATGTAAATCAAATCTTATTACATTTTTCCCTTTTGTCATAATTCCTTCTTTTTCAGATATTGCCCTAATATCCCACAAATTAATATTATCTCGTCTGAGTTGTTTAATATCCTCCGGTTTGAGAATAGTAAGCACTTTTGGATACAAAACATCAATCATATTAGCTCTCGATTTCAAATGCCTTTCACTATATGTGCGAATTATAGATGCTGTGATCGCTGAACCCGTAATGAAAGAAAATGAAAGATCTAATTTGTTGAGATAATCTCCCACATAATATTCAAGATTTTCACGTGCAACGTGACTGACTACAGTATCGCCATATATATCCAGATGTTTATCTTCAAATATAAACATTGAATCAGCATCGATAGGCTGATCATTCTTGACACATCTGAACTCTTCTGCCATAAAGGTTTTGAGAGCTGCATTTGTGATACTTGGATAATCACGTAATACCATAACGAAATGACTATTACCAACAGCAGAGTTAAGTTCTTTATATGGTTCAATGGAAAATAGTAGTTCTCTCAACATATTTAATGTTTGTGGATGAACAGGCAATATGTGAGCCATGGGAAGACGACGACATTTAATGTGACTACATATAGTTCGACGAATAAAATCCTCATATTCTTCATATGGGCCTTGATCAATAATCTCAAAATCATTGTCATAATTTTCGGGAAGCCAAATGATACTATTTCCAGAATAATTTCCAACTTTCATTGTTTTCAAGAATGTTCCAAGTCTAATGGCCAATGAAGTGATACTTCGTTCATCTAATGATCCGATTGCCCTAAGTTCGATAAGTTCATCATAAAATGTTGTAATCATACCTTGCTGTCTCTCAATCAATGAACATAAAATTTTCGGAGTTCTACTACGAACTTCAAGTAACTCTCCTTTAATAGAATTATGAACTTGTTCAGGATGGGTATCAACAGGTACTACTGTGATATTATTCTGAACATATAAAATATGTCGTGCATATATATATGGCACAACACAATCGAGTTCACCAATCATATTACATATCAAGACATGTGAAAATCGATCAAATAATCCATCTATATTCTCAAATGTATCCTCCAAAACATCCCCATCGATAATTGTTAATTCAGTATCCATATTAATAATATTTCAGTAGTGGTATTTCACTATTAATTTAGACAATTTTTATCATTCCCTACCCAAAAAATTAAGTTCACCGAATATATAAATACCAGTTCACCAAATATATAAATACCAGTTCACCAAATATATAAATACCAGTTCACCAAATATATAAATACCAATTCACCAAATATATAAATACCAATTCACCAAATATATAAATACCAATTCACCAAATATATAAATACCAATTCGCCAAATATATAAATACCAGTTCACCAAATATATAAATACCAATTCACCAAATATATAAATACCAATTCACCAAATATATAAATACCAATTCACCAAATATATAAATACCAATTCACCAAATATATAAATACCAATTCACCGAATATATAAATACCACTGTAATGGTATTTATCTCATTTAAAATAAAGTTTGTTCAATATACATGTTTTTTTTTAATTATCGATCACGTATACCAATAACATTAAGCTGTTCTTCTATACGTACTGTCAATGCTATGATATCTGTATTTGGTGTCTTCTGTTTCATACATTCAATCGAACAATAACATCCCCTCCACCCACCGTGGTTTAATGGTTCACGGATAGCATGATGACGTTTGTCAATAAGTCTTAAGCATTCATCGCATGATTTGCGGAACCAATCGATACCAATAATATGTTCTTCAATAGACATAACATCTATTGAATCTCCATCAGTGTGCATTTCTTCGAATTCATTACATATTAACATACGACATCCACCATATTTACAACACTCATGATCTGGATCTAACAACTGTGGATTAACAGTATATATCGTATTAACAGGACCAAATTGCCTGAAATTAGCTGTATCATCAAAAGGATTTATTTTGCAGACTAAGGCCAACATCTCTATTTTTTCAGTTGGAGTAGATATTGCATATTGTGAAATTAATGCTTGTTTGACAATATCAGCACTATCAACATCTAATTCCTCATCTTCTTGACTTGATATTATCTCAATCTTATGTTTCTTCATATCATCCAATAATAAAATAACAGCATCTGCCACACATGGAATATCACTAGGAACTGTTGTTATTTCTACAACAGGGAAATTTCTCACCCATCCAGGACGAGCACATGCCATTCCCGTTTCCGACATTTTCTTATGAAAGAATGCTCTCAACATATGATTGGGATACATATTATCATCTTCTGTTTCTGGATCATCTTCAGTGAGCTTATAAAGAGCATTCCAGTCATCATTAGAAATACCAGGAAAAATAGCATCCAAAATAGCGGCGGCCTTAAGGGATAAATAATCATCACTAGTATTAACAACATCAACAAAATATCCTATTGGCTCTTTCTCTGGGAAACAATTCATTGTGAATAATAACACATCACGAGTTATCGATGTATTCAGACACAATTGTGTAATCGCAGGAAGAGGATCAACACCATTTCTGGTATCATCAAACTTAGAAATTATAGCACGTATGGCATCTTTATTCCCTTGTTGAACAGCTTGTGTAAGAAATGTATTCAACAAAACATCGGAACTTTCTAGATCAATCGCCCCTATAGGAAGTCTGCCAAGATTATTGATAATAGCATCAATATCATTGTCACTAATGTTGGATATAACTAATTGGATAGCTATTAAACTTTCGTTTCTTTTTGACATATCTGTGTATATATCTTTGAAACTCCAAGACTGTGTCGTATACTCACTATATTAATTATCAATATAATTAATATAATTACATATTGTCTCCCCATATAATATATATAATCTATGTACTATAATCTAATTATCATACTTAGACCACTAACTATGATAATTGGAAATTAGTAGAACTATCTGATTCGACGATATGAGTCAAAGGCAAATATAAATAATAAGAAGTGACGATGAGTGCTATATCTTTATTTAATTTGAGAGTAAAGGTATCTATAAATCATTAAATGAAGGAAGAATTTACACCAAGAGAACTAAAGAATATCTTGACATTATCGGGATTAGTATAGTTCATATATTCAACTATACGAGCTGTAGTAATTAGTGCATGTGATGTCGATAATTGTGTCAAGTTAATGTCATAATTTACTGATCTGAGAGCATTCATCATATTTTCCTTAGTGAGACTTTTGATTGTTTCTGAACTTATACCATTACGACTAGCCAGCTGAACAAATAAATCCAATGCCTGTTCACTACTTTTCTCATTAATCATATCTTTATTTGTGAGACTATCAATTGAACTGGAAAATGTAACAGGTGTCGATGCCAATCGTGTTGCATATACTCCAACTTCACCCCGATTAGCATCGATTCCCAATCTTTTAAGAAGATTAATTCGATAACGGAGTTGCTCTTTAAATGTATCAGGTAGCACAGTGGAGTTATATGGATTGATACCTGTTTCAAGTATATTGGTAAAAGCATCACTCGTAAAACACCACACAGTCCCTTGATCATCTCTATAATATGCTATATCTATGTCATTATAATCATATGGATCATGAGGAAGTAATGTCTTATTTCTGCATACTAAATTAGGTATTTTACCACCCAAAAAATCATTCGTAGTACCCATATCCGCTGATATTCTTAATTGTTGACGTTTACGAGCAGCCTCTTTCAAAGCTTCCTTATCTGCTTTAGATAAAATATTTATTGTATCGCAAAGAGCAGTTTTACTCATGTTAGGATCTATATTAAGAGATATAGCGAGACGGCGTAATTGATTTGGAGAGTGTGATATATTACTAAATTTTGTGTCCGAATCAGTCGACGCTTTACATATTTTACGCCAATATGGTTGTTCATATTCACGAGACACAGATGTCAACACATCTTGACCCATTGAACTAATAATACTAAGTTGATCCTGATCTAATTGTACTCCAACAGAGACAGAAATTAACAACATTTGTTCTAATTCTTGAACAACTATAATACGACCAGTATTTCTGTATGTTTTCATACCAATGATGATTTTATTAATTAATATATATGAAGGAATCTGCCCTCTCTTAATTAATTTGTCGAATGCAGCAGCATTTAAATGATTAACTGCATCATCAAGGGATTTATAGTCTAACATGATAATAGTATCAGGAGTAGGAATTTTGTCAATAGATACTAAACTATATGCGCGAATAGCAAGAAACATGTCACGTGCTTCATAATCACGTCCCATAAGCACTGACTTATCCAGTAATATAGATAATATAGAAAGAGAATCTTTATCAACAAATTTTTGTAGCTCACTGGAATCTCCTATATTTACACGATTTAGAATAGTATTATAACCCTGATCGTTTAGCCATTCTGTTACAGATAATGATGAAGAAATATCTCTATCATCTATGGTGCGAATCTTACCTGCTCTTTTATCATACATTGGTAGAGATGAACGTGACCCTTCTGCTACTAGCATAAGTATGATAGTATTTAAAACACTTTCATCAGCGACATCAGTAGTATTTTTAAAACGATCACCACCAAGTATATTATATACGTATCCTAATATATGTATAGTTCCTAATTTAGGTGCATCTACATACATATTTGCATCTGCTCCATATCTCAAACACAGAGCGATTGGGATAAGATATTCTCGAGTTGTGGCTCTGGGAATTGCTTGAAGAATAGCAATATCAGGATCAATTACCTTTCTTTGTAGAGCGCGATATATGGTTAAATTAAATTCAGGTGTAATGGGTGATTGAAATAATCGATTAATTTCAATGGGTGTGAGTTTTTCACTTCTTTGTCCGAACATCTTCTTCTGGACTTCAATCAACATAGATTCGGTCTGAGAGTTTGTTCTATTTGTTGATATAACGTTTGAATATATGGTGGTTGTATTCCTTGGTGTATCTCTAACTAATAGTATGGGTCTTTCGGATGTACTAACTATGATATTTTCGGTATCGTTTAGAATAGGAACGGGGTAACCATCAACATTAATCATGGGTGTTATTTTACAATATAGATATTTATTGCGTAATAAATATCTGTTCTCTCGAATAATTATACAACCACTCATATAAATTTATAATCTCTTAGCAAATGGATTACGTTATTAACAGATCTCCACGGTATAATCCTGTTTCTGTACTGACCCCGCCACTTCAGATGGAACAGACTATATCTATTCCATCAAATAATATGGTGAATGATGAAATTAGAGCTAACTCTGCTATTTCTGATTTAATCTCTAATATCATTATTCTTACTCGTCGTAAAGATCCCCTAATTGTTGTCATTAAATCACCCAAATTATTAATCCGTGGACTCACTGAATTACACGATATGGTCGAGATGGTGGATATAAAACATTCTATCATTAATCAGATTAAGTTCCTTATCACTAATTATGCCCGTAAATTACCTTTGTCTCTTAATTCTCAACTAGTCACAGCAGAAAATAAACCTGATATATCCAATCATGGAGTAGGACATAATTCTGTTAAAAGTTCTAAGTATAATTCACAGTTTGAAGGACATATGTTGCATACTGTTATTTCAGGTAATCCGGGAACAGGTAAAACTACTGTGGGCATGATATTAGCAAAAATATGGATGGCATTGGGATTTGTAAATAAGAGTAGATCAGATCTTAGCATAAATAATAGTAAATTTGTTATTGAGGGTGGAAACTCTGGCCCTAAACCTATTATTATGAATTTAATAACTAATGCTGTTATTCCAAGATTGGATCCAGATTGGCATGGTGATTCCAACAATCAAAATATATTAATAAGTACAATTAACGAATCATATAAAAGAAAAATATCAGAACTTGAAGATTATCAACGTAATAGTAATTTCAAGATAGATCGAATATGTGAGATGCTTAATAAATCTCATATGGTTGCTGGAGAAATAAGACGCAAGGCTATTAAATTGCAACCTTCTAATACAGTGGCTATTGATCAAAATGGTAATCTCACTGAGTGGAATTTATTTCTCAATCTAACTAGAGAATTAAGATTTGGATTCGATAATCTGATAAGGGAGGCTAATGATAAAAATTTCATCTATAGTATAAATGGAACTAATAAAATAAAAGGAAGAGGTATAGTGAAAGAAAATGTTTCAAAGTTAGAGGTGTTGAATCCGATAATAATAGAAGATAATAAGAAGGTGATTGTGGATGCTGTACCTGATATTGTGGATCCATATGAAAATATGGATCCTAAATTTATTGTGGCAGCTCGTGAAGATCTTATAGCTGAATATTTAGGACAGACGGCACCTAAGACAAAGAAAGTATTAGAAAGTGCGAGAGGGGGAGTTCTTTTTATAGATGAAGCTTATTCATTATGTAATATGGATGGAGGTTCTAAGGATAGATATGGGGAGGAGTGTCTTACAACGATAAATGAATTTATGAGTTTATATCCAGATGAAATCATAATTATATTTGCAGGTTATCGGGATCTAATACTGAAAAATCTTTTTCGTACACAGCCAGGTCTTATGCGTAGGATTGCACATTTCTTTGAGATTAAGGATTATACTAATAACGGATTGGCTAAAATATTTAAACAACAATTGGCTAAGAATTCATGGAGTCTATCTCCTGATATTAATTTAGAGAAAATATTTATTGAACATTCAAATCTTATACATGGGAATGGAGGATTTACTGAGAAACTATTACTTTTTGCAAAATTAGTATATGGAGAGAATAAGTTTGATGAGACTATTAATAAGAAGGATGGTGATGTGATTCATTATGATAGTATGATTACGGAGAAGATGTTACGTGAGGCATTGGGTATGATTCAAGAAAATTCAGCGATGGAAGTAGATAATGGGCCACCTTGGGGTATGTATATATAACATTCTCTTATAATAAATCAAAGTTTGGTTTATCTCAGTTCTATTGAGTGAAGTTCATTCTAGGTTGACATATATATTATATTACATTTGAGAATGTAATATATATCGTTTAATGTAATATATTCATGTAATATATATTGTCTAATGTGATATATATATTCAATGTGATATATATATATTCAATGTAATATATATTGTCTAATGTATATATATATTCAATGTAATATATATTGTCTAATGTATATATATTGTCTAATGTATATGTCCTTTAATGTAATATATTATTCAATGTAATATATTATTCAATGTAATATATTATTCAATGTAATATATATCGTCTAATGTATATATATATTGTCTAATATATATATATATATATATATATTGTCTTATATGTCCTTTAATGTAATATATTATTCAATGTAATATATATATATATTGTCTAATGTATATATATTGTCTAATGTAATATCTGTTTTCCTTCTCCCCATTTATCTTTATTTTTACATAAGTTGGGGACGAGATGGAATATATATAGTAATATCTGTTTTTTTCCTCCCCATTTATCTTTATTTATTTTTACATAAGATTCTCGAAGAGAATCTACAATAAATACCAGTTTACTGGTATTTATCTTTGTGAACAACCTTTAGGTTGTTCGCTACAATAAATACCAGTTTACTGGTATTTATCTTTGTGAACAACCTTTAGGTTGTTCGCTACAATAAATCTGTTGGAAACCTGAAGGGTTTCCAACAGATTTATCTCAGATTCTCTTCGAGAATCTACAATAAATACCAGTTTACTGGTATTTATCTTTGTGAACAACCTTTAGGTTGTTCGCTACAATAACCCAAACTTTGTTTGGGTTATCTCAGATTCTCTTCGAGAATCTGAGATAAATCTGTTGGAAACCCTTCAGGTTTCCAACAGATTTATTGTAGAGGACAATATATTACATTGAATAATATATTACATTGAATAATATATTACATTGAATAATATATTACATAAGATTCTCGAAGAGAATCTGAGATAAATCTGTTGGAAACCCTTCAGGTTTCCAACAGATTTATTGTAGAGGACAATATATGCATATAATATCTTGAATAATATTATATATAGTTACAGGTATATATATAGTTACAGGTATATATATATAGTTACAGGTATATACATTAGACAGTATATTACATAGAACAATATATATCATATTAGATTCTCGAAGAGAATCTGAGATAAATCTGTTGGAAACCCTTCAGGTTTCCAACAGATTTATTGTAGAGGACAATATGTGTATACATTAGACAATATATATCACATTAAACAATATATTACATAGGAAGACAATATAAATTACATTAGATTCTCGAAGAGAATCTGAGATAACCCAAACAAAGTTTGGGTTATTGTAGCGAACAACCTAAAGGTTGTTCACAAAGATAAATACCAGTTTACTGGTATTTATTGTAG
>Ga0335394_10005566_pt1 | contig 14235 bp, 8 predicted proteins | sample MAT03_FD_205741 | JGI IMG/M metagenome (GOLD analysis project Ga0335394, IMG submission 205741) | Freshwater microbial communities from Lake Fryxell liftoff mats and glacier meltwater in Antarctica - MAT-03 (spades assembly) (version 2) ...
CGCTTATTCCCTGCACGGCATTCCAACAGTGCCATTCTACATCTTTTATTCCATGTTCGGCTTTCAGCGCGTGGGCGATTCTGTGTGGGCTGCTGCTGATATGATGTGCAAAGGGTTTTTTCTGGGGGGCACTGCCGGCCGGACGACCTTGAACGGGGAGGGTTTGCAGCACCAGGATGGTCACTCGTTGTTAATCGCGCAAACAGTCCCGAGCGTCATCAGTTATGATCCGGCATTCGCGTATGAACTCGCTGTAATTGTACACGATGGGCTCCGGCGCATGTATGTCAACAATGAAAACAAAATCTACTACATCACGCTTTACAATGAGAACCTTTTGATGCCGGAAATGCCGAAAGGTGTCGAAGATGGTATTAAAAAAGGCTTATACCGGTATAAAAAATCAGCAACAAAATCAGCGAAGGAAAGTGTTAAGGCCCATCTCATCGGCTCTGGTGTGATTATGGACCAGGTATTAAAAGCCGCTGAAATTCTCGAAAACGAAGGGGTTAGTACCGACATTTGGAGCGCAACCTCGTGGATTGAACTTTATCGCGACGCCTCGGCCTGCGACCGTTGGAACCTGTTGCATCCGGGCCTTGCAGAAAAGATGCCCTATATCCGGCAGGTTTTAAAGGATGAAGAAGGGGTGTTTGTCAGTGCAAACGACTGGATAAAAACCACAGCCGGCCAATTATCGCCCTGGATGCCGAAAGATTTTATTGCGCTCGGCACGGATGGCTTTGGATTGAGTGAAAGTCGGGAAAGTCTGCGTAACTACTTCGAAATCAGTGCCATCTATATTGCCTTTTCCGCCGTCAGACTCCTGCAGAAACAAGGAAAAGTAAGTGATAAGGCTGTGACAGACTTTATGAAAAAGTATGGGGTGATGGCAGATAAAGCGGATCCGATGAGTGTGTAGGATGAGGAATTGAAGAATTGAAGAATTGAGGGGAAGGCAAAGCCGGAAGATGCCCGTATGAGAAAAGGCTTGTAAGGGAGGAAGTCAACAACTACGCACAAATCACAACGGGTTCTACAGTTAATTATCAGGATTTATTTAGTTTAGGGGGGGTAGGAAAATGTAGAGGGTTTAGAAGCGGCACGCTTCTAAACCCTCTACATTTTCCTACCCCCCCTAAACTAAATAAATCAAAAAAAACAGCCCTCCGCCCTTTCTCCTTTGAAAGGACCGGAGGGCCCCCGCCTTCGGTTGTCTTTGCTCTGACGAGCCTTATTTTTAACGGCATCCTGTTGTTAGGAAGTGCCAGGTTTTCTCAATTCAAATGTTGTGTTTGCTGCTGTTTTGATTTCCCTTTTCCAAACACCGGTCAATTTGTAGCGCAAGCGGATAAAAGCGCTTTGCATCTCAAAGTAACCACGAAAGAACAATAGTGTTGGTTTGTCTGTTTTTCTGTACGATCTCGGGAAACGGAGAAGATTGCTCGTATTAGGATTTTAAGGAGTTAAACAATCATTTATTATATTGTGCAACTGATTGTGATGCAAAGATGAAAGCTTTTTTTGATTTAGTGCTAATGCGGTTCGGCCAATTGATCAAAAAACGCCCGTTTCTCATTTCCATTTTTGCAAAAAGTATGCGGTTTTATTGAATATTTAATAACAGGATTGCCGGAACACTTGCATTTAATTTTCTATTCTTCCCATAAAAATGCGAAATATAGAAAAATTTACAAATTCAAAAAAAAATTAAAAACCCGCCGCTTAACCGTGAAATTCCGCCGCTTTCTCGAAAATCAAACCGTTTCTTTGTAAAAAGCCTTTGGGATTTCAATGCTTTCGGCGCAGGCAAAATGCCCCTGTGGGCAAGCTTTATACCCATGTAATCCGCAAGGCCGGCAGATTAAGGCTTCGGGTGTCTCTATGATCCGGGATCGGTCAGATAAAGGCGTAAAGCCAAAGGCCGGTATCGTAGAACAAAAAAATGCCGTTACGGGCGCATTTACACTAGAGGCAATGTGTAATGGCGCCGAATCATTCACGTAATTCATACTTGCGTCTTGCATGAGCGCAGCCGATTCCAGGAAAGACAACTGCCCGGCAAGATTTTGAACATTTCTTGTGTCCGACATTTTTATGATGTCTTGGCAAGCATCCCGATCGTCCGGGCCGCCCAACAAAAAAACAGCGACTGTCGCCGGCTGCAAGCGGATCAATTCTACCCATTTATGCGCCGGCAGTTGTTTGGTGAACCACACAGAAGTAGGGGCTATACATATATAAGGCTTTTGCAGCACCAGGTCGCGGATATTTTCCCGCTCTATCGTCGAGGGATAAAGCCGGGGATTCTCCGGGGAAGCATCTGTCAGGTGTTCGATCAGGCTCAGGTTGCGGTCTACTTCATGTATAAAATGGTCTGCCGAACCGTAGCGATGCGGCACTTGCCTGCCAAAGGCGAATGAAAAGGGATTTTTATCAAACCCAGTGGTCGATTTCGCCCCTCCAAAAATAGTCAGGAGCCCCGATGCGGCAAAACGCTGGCAGTTGATAATTTGGTCATAGCCTTCCCGGCGCATCTGGCGGAGCAGGCGCAACAGGTTCCCATATTTCTGCTTTTTTTTATCCCAAATCAAAATCTTCCGGATATGCGGATGGCCCGCCAGCAGTTTTTCATTGCCTTTGCGCAGCAAGAAATCGATTTCGGCGCCGGGATAAAAACGATGCAGCTTTTCCACCAGGGGGGTGGCGAGAATCACGTCACCAATAAAAGCGGTTTGAATAATCAGGAACTTCATCCGGCAAAGGTCGGCATACCCGTGTTGATATTTTTTTTCAATGTCTGCAAAAAAGTTGTTGTAAAAAAAGAAAAGGGCTGTACATTTGCACCCGCTTTTGGATACGATCCTTTGCAGTTGGCGTAAACAACCGATTGTTTTTTTGTTTTTCCAAAAGACAGCCCTGCGGGAATGGCGGAATTGGTAGACGCATACGTTTCAGGGGCGTACGCCCGTAAGGGTGTGGGAGTTCGACTCTCCTTTCCCGCACACGTCTCAAAGCGCTGATTTTCAGTTAGTTACGAGGCTAATGCACAATAGGACAGTCCTTCGGGGCTGTCCTTTTTTGTTGGCGGTGTAAATTTTGGCCTGGTTGGAATCGGCATAATGTATTGATATTCAATTACATACAAGTCTAAATATAGGCGCTTGCTGCTTGGCCTGCTGGTGTAAGATTAGCCTTTGGACACTTACATCTTCTACCTCCGCAGGGCAAGTCTTTGCCGACTCATACCACACCTATATTATACCTATTCTTACCCATTTGGCCCTGGAAGAAATCGGCTCTGTCATTGTATTGAGGCAGAAACTAAAGACGGCAAAAAAATCTTCTTTCTGACAAATATCCTGTTTTGGGGGACACCAGCCACCCCTAATGGTGAATGGCAAGTTCTTTATCATTGCAATCGCAGAGGTAGCAGTACAGGCGGATGAGTTCCAACTCTTTCATAGTCAATATTATATAGTGTGAGAACTACAAGCATATTAACTATTAGCCCCAACTGCTACTTCTGCTTTTTAACCCATGATTCGCATTAATAACTGTTCTACCTTTGTCAAGAGGGTTTCCACTCAAGAAAAATCTCTGTGACGCGCAAGCCTTCTTTATAAACCGATCATCCCACATGATGAAAACTATTTTTTTAGCCCTATCATTTTTTTTATTTAGTTTTTTACTAGGAGCGCAGACACTATCCCCATTCAATCGTACCCCTACCGGCAACGGTCTTATCGACCTATATGGTTTGCCTTACAAAAACCTGCTCTCCTTGCGGACAGATTCCTTAGTCATATCCGCTCAAGACCCCGGCCTAGCGACCGTGACGCGTAGTATTTCCTTCGCTTACGGAGAGGAAGAAGAGATGCTGAGTCCCATCGACTGGGTGGAAATCCGAAATGCAGGCACACATATCTGGCGCATTTCCGGCCATACTGAAGAAGGGGCGGAAGGGGCGGTCACGGAGACCGAAACCCTGGATTCGACGACCCTGGTTAGATTCAGGGACCGCGTCACCCGGATCGGTGCCAGCGCGGAGCGGCCGGATTCTATTGTTTGCGAGGCATGGGACAGTATTGCCTGGATACCCATGCAAAAGACCCGGCTCCTATATAATAGCACTCAAAAGCTGACGCGTCGAGTCGAGTTGTCCTGGAGTACCGCCGCAGGTGACTGGATCGGTCAAGCAGCGACTACGTATACATACGACGGCAGCCAGCGTGTGACGCAGCAACTGGAGGAAACTTGGCAAGGCGAAAAATGGATACTGAAAAACCAGCACGATTTTTCCTATAATTCCGGAGCACAAGCGCCTAAAGCCGCCGTTTGGCTTTCGGAAACCAGTACCGGCGGGTCCGGAACGCCGGCAAGCGCCGCGCTGACGCCCATCGACAGCACCGCCGCCTGGTACGACGGCGAAGGACAGCCCGATTCCATTATTACCTACGCTTGGAACACTTATAATTCAACCTGGTCGGCGATAGACCGCACGGTCTTTGTTACGGAAGGACAAAAGCAAGCACGCCAGGGTAAGAGATACCGACCGGGTGCGGCAGCGGCGGCATCAGGCTACTGGCAGGCCTATGAAGAAACGGTGTTCACTGCCGGCGAAGATATTTACACTGACCAGCCGCAGGAAATCCTGATCCGCGCGCTTGGTGTCGGTGCACCCGAAGGACAGGACCGGCGACGGGAAACCACGGCTTACCATTTGCTCTCGGACGGTCGTATCTATGGTAGTATCCAAATTTCCGAACTGCAGGACGAAGCGGAATGGAGCGAAGTCTTTTTCGCCGAAGCATGGTTCAGCCGCATTCCCACGCCACCCGGCCCAGATTCCGTGGGCGACCGCTCCGGGAAATTTACCTTTTTTTATACCTGCAACCTGTCCAATCCGTACGTTCAGAACCAGACGATGGTTTTTCCTGAGAATGATGCGACGGGCGATTACGAACTCAGTATCTTCAGTGAAGAAGGCCGACTAGTGTACAAACAACGGTATGACAATAGTGGATTGGGTATGGTCACGGCACCTCTCGCACCAGGATTCTATATTGTATCCGTCAAACGGGGCAATACGCCGCTTTGCAACCAAAAACTTATTGTAAAATAATCAAATCCCAGATCATGTACTTGATTCGTCCCTTTCCGATTGTTATTTTATTCCTACTTTCCCTTTCAATACCCCTTACTGCTCAGGACAGTTTCCTTAAAGACTATGCTCCAGTCGCCCCAACGCCGGCCTCATTGGGCAAATACGGCGATATTCCGGTAGGCTATCACACCGGCGTTCCCGATATTCCATCCCGGTTCACACCCTTGTCGAAGGCTCGATCTCTGTGCCGGTAAGCCTCAGTTATCATGCCTCCGGCATCCGGGTGCAGGAGACCGCCGGCTGGGCCGGCTTGGGCTGGGCACTGAATGCAGGCGGGGTGATCACGCGAACGGTACAGGGAGCGCCCGATGAGATGGGCAACAACAGCCAGTACCAGGGATGGTACAGGCATTATGGCAATGGCTGGAGCCCCTCCACCTGCGCGCCGTTATTCGATGTCGCCAATGGTTGGTACGACACGGAACCCGACATGTTTAGTTTTAACGTCGGCGGATATACAGGCAAATTCTTTTTCAACAAGGATAGGGTGATCCAGATCGTGCCCCGGCAAGACATCACAATAGAAGTCTTTAATGATACGCTCGCGTTCCAATATTTCAGAGGCTGGATACTTACTGACCCACAGGGAACACGGTATCATTTCGCCGCGACGGATCCTGGTATGACGATGAGCGATTACGTGGAAAAAAGCGCTTACTCCAACGACCCTTTCACAACTCCCAAGAATTCCAGCTGGTATCTTTCCAAAATCGAATCTGCCGATAGAAAAGACGTTATTCAATTCACCTACGCGGAAGAAAAGTACGCGTTTTGGGAAGTATCGACTTCACCCACCGATGGCGGGATCATCAGCCAAGCGAATCCCGGCAATTGTAGCGGCGGCTCCGTCAGAAACCCGATCATCGCTAGAATTGTCGGCAAGCGGCTCTCCGCGATTACCGGAACAAACGGTTCCATCGTATTCACCGGAGATAGTAACGTGAGAACCGACCTCAGCAATTACAACTATTGCGGCTCCTCGGGCTGCACCGTCAATATTGAAGCGCAACGGCTGAAAACCATTGAAATACGCGACAAGGCGAACGCCTGCTTACGGAAATTCGAGTTCAACCATACGTATGTAATCTCCGCAAATCCCGGGAGCCCGTCCGGATACTTATCTTCCAATAACGATTCAACGGACTTGAAACGCCTGGTCTTGCTCTCCGTCTCCGAACAGGAATGCGGTACAAGTGCCAACGCCAAAACCCATAACTTCGAATATTACGATCAGACCGGCTTGCCTCGGCGACTGTCATTCGCTCAGGATCATTGGGGATATAATAACGGCAAGACCACTAATACCAATCTCGACCCGGGAGACAGTTACAAAAAGACGCTCTGCAACGGTTGTCAGGGCATTTACGCCCATGTCTGCACTGCGCCGCCTAATAAACGCGAACCTGCTTTTCCGGCCATGCGCAACGGAACACTCAAGAAAATCACGTTCCCGACCGGCGGTTCCTCCACCTTCGATTACGAAGCGCATACGATCTGGACGACGGATTCGAGTTGTACGGAAGCAACGCTCAACACCATGAGCGCTTACGGCGGGAGCAGTTGCTGTTACACCAGCTGCTCGTATTCCTTTAGCACGCTAACCCGTTCATTTACTCAAAGCCAGCTCGACAACGGCCATATTCAAACGTGGATCGACCAAAACTGCCCTTCCAATTGGGCTACCATGGAAGTGTACACTACATACCCTGGCACGCCGGTTGCCAGCACCGGCAGCGGTTATTGCAATCTGAAAAAGATTGGAACATACACCTTGCTGGCAGGCGTCAACTATACATTTAAACTGAATCAATCCGGTAATGCGCCAGCCAACGCGCGTATTTACACGCTTACCCGCACTACTTTCGCTGCGAACAAGATTATCGGCGGCCTGCGGATCAAAAGTATCACGACGAATGACGGCGATGGGGATACTGCCAATAACATCGTAAAAAATTTTGAATATGCCGATCCGACAGCGCCAACGCATTCCAGCGGCAAACTCGTTCATAAGCCGCTATACGTGGGCCTGTTCGAATTAGGCTGCGTTTCCAGCAGCCAGCCCGGTTGTTCCGGTATGGATTGCAGCGCTGTTCCCTTCACGAACGAAAACCACTATTCAGTCTGTCCGACTACCAGCGGGGCCGTTCCGCAACTGCGGGCAGTGTATTCCTATTCCAGCCTGCAACCCATGCAGACGACTCTAGGGAGCCATATTGGTTACATTGCCGTGCAGGTAAAGGAAACGAATAACGGTAAATCGGAATACCGATACAATATGGGACAGTATGCAAATAGTCCATGGGTTCCCACTGGCTATCCTTTCACGCCTCCACCTTATGAACCGCTGCTGGGCACCCTCTTGTCGGAAGCGCATTACACGGAAAGCGGCGCACTTGTGCAGTCTACTCTGTATGAATATCTGACTGCTAGTACAAACGTCGTATCCGGGCGCGATGCGAACAAGGTATACACATCCGGCAGCGTTATAACTACGCAGTTTTATAATCTCAACACAGGCTATGCACTGCCTAGCCGGATTACGGAAGCACAATACGACGCTGCTGGTAATTCAGTGGAAAAAGTGAGTGAGATTGGATATACGCCTGCAAACGGGCACCTGCAGAAAACTAATGAGGACGTCACCAACTCCGACGGCAGCGTCTATCGCACAAAATATAAATACGCCAAAGATTATCCCTGCCCCTCTTCCGGCGCCTGCGATGAAACGAACGGCACGGCCAACGCGGAAGGCAAAGCTATTTACGCCATGCGGAAGCGCAACATGGTCGCTATCCCCATCGAACAGACCAGTTGGCTGAAAAAAACTTCCTGGGGCGCTTCTTTCCGGCTTACCAGGGCAACTTATTTTCAATTCGATAAGGTCAACACTGACTACAATAATCTTAACCTCAAAGCTGTGCACCAAGTGCGGCCAGCCAGCCCTATAACCACATTCGTGGAATCCACGACCTCGACCAGCGGCGTTTTCAGCAAGGACGGCAATTACACGCAGGAGTACAATTTTGTGTCCAGCGATAGCCATGGTAAAATACTATCCCAATGGAAACAAAACGACCCCGCGAAACAGCAGTACATCTGGGGGCATAATAATAAATTTCCCATTGCCAAGGTCATGAACGCGGAAAGTACTGAAGTCGCCTTTACCTCTTTTGAGCAAAATGATTCCGCTTCCGTTCACCAGGGTTACTGGACATTTACCGGCGCCGGGGGTGGCTGGAATACCTCCGCCGGGAACTTCGTATCGGGGCGAACCGGGTTCAACTTAAGCCCCGCCCGTACCATAACCCGCACCGTACCGGCGGGCAAATACCTAGTATCCGGCTGGCACAAGGACGGTTCTTTCGTCGTTAATGGCACGACGGTATCAACCTCTACCGGCGGCCAATGGAAATATGCCGAACGGGAGGTGACCCTGGCATCTCCGGGCAATATCACTGTGAGCAGCGGTGGTAGCGATTGGAGCCAGTTTATTGACGAACTCCGTTTGTGCCCGGCTGATGCGCTGATGTATACCTTCAGTTATGACGATCGCAACCATCTCCTGCTTTCCATCGTCGACGAGAACAGCATGCCTGTTCATTACGATTATGATAATTTTCAGCGTCTTCAAGTCGTGCGCGATCAGGATCGGAACATCCTGCAAACCTACGAGTACAATTACCAGCAGGCAGGCGTGGGTATGAATGAGGTTAAAGCTCGAACCGTACTGACTTCAGGCCAAACGACGGTAAGCGCAGTCAATGCTTTAAGTGGGGCAAACATCCGTCGAGTCTTCCAATGTCTGGATGGCCTCGGCCGGCCCTTGCAGACCAACGAAGTAGGACAATCGCCCACCTCCAATGATATTATCACTATAAACCAATACGACGCCTTCGGCCGGGAAGCGAAAAAATTTATTCCGTATACCTATACGACCAATGGCGGCGCTTACCGCAGCAGCGCGGCTACAGAGCAGGCTTCTTTTGCTAATATCTGGGGAGCAGGCGGCTATGGCTATACTGAAACTCGGTTTGAATCTTCTCCGCTTAATCGCCCGCTGGAACAGGCCGCGCCGGGCGCTACTTGGCGGATCGGAAACGGGCACACGTCGGAATACTTGTACCGAAACAATACCACTGCCGATGCGGTGCGTGATTTTACGAACGGCAGCACCTTTGCCGCCAACCTGTTGTACGCAACCCAGGAAACCGATGAAAATGAAACCCTGAAATGGACTTTTACTGATAAACTCGGCCGCGTAATTCTTGTAAAACAGCAACTCAACGCCACCGAATATGCTTTGACATATACAGTGTATGATGACTTCGGACGCATTGTATGTGTAATACCACCAGAAGCGACCAAACGTATGATCAGCTCGGGTAATTGGGATTACAATCATGCAAACTATGCGAGCATGATTTTCAAATACACGTACGATAGCCGGGGCCGAATGACTGGAAAGACGGTCCCGGCCGGTGGTACAACTACCGTAGCTTATGACCGCCTTGACCGGCCGGTGTTGAGCACAGATGCCAACGGTTTTAAGGTATTCACTCGCTACGACATCCTGAGTCGTGCGATCGTGAGCGGTAAATACAAAGGCTCCTCTTCACCCATTGGCAGTGATCCCCTCTATGAAATCACTAATACCACCGGCCCACATTATTACACGAGTACAGCTTTTCCAACCGACAATAACCTGGATGTGTACAAAGTGTTGTATTACGAAGATTACGATCTTGATAATAATGGCAGTCTTGGCGCAAGCGAGACCTATACCGACCCGGCCGAAAGCGGTTATGAAACGGCAGCCTTCCTGCGTACGCGCGGCAAACCAACCGCTATGAAAACGGGTATACTCCTCAACGGCGGCGGCGCACCTACTACCTTCCTGACTACACGCACGTATTACGACAAGGAATACAGCGTCATCCAAATAAATAAGCAGAATCACCTTGGGGGAGCTGATATTACCAGTAGCACCTACGATTTTGCCAACCGCATAACCAAAACCCGTCGCGATCACACTGATACGCCACCGGGTGGTTCGTTGAATACCCATATTGTGCGGGAGGAATATGTGTACGATCATGCCGGCCGAATGCGCTTTATACGACACAAGATAAATACGAATAACTGGGTGGTTACTACTGCGCCTTTGTACGACGAACTAAACCGCGCGGCTGATAAACGGTTGCACGCCAGCAATTACGACGGCACTTCGGCGGTGACGCTTAGTTCCTCTTTTAACTACCTGCAATCACTTGACCATATCTATAATATAAGAGGCTGGCTAACGGCATTAAATGATCCTACTAATTGCAGTGTCCAAAGCGGCGACCAATTGGCCGACGTCTTTAGCATGGGTCTTGATTATGAAAGCACGGCCAACGGAGCTACTCCGCAGTACAACGGCAATATCGCGGCGATGCAGTGGAGGACCAACCTCGGCGGCACTTGCCTGACGCGACAACAGTACCGGTTTTCCTATGACTATGCCAATCGCCTGACGGCGGCTACGCATTTCACGCATAACGGCACTTCCTGGGTGAGTACCGGAGAATACTCGGAAAGCAATATCAGTTACGACCTCAATGGGAATTTCAAAACGTACACACGCCGGGGTTTTTTGACTGCGCCTAGTACCTACGGCAACATAGATCAACTCACCTATACCTACGGCGACGCCCTGCGCCCTGACAGGCTTACGCAAATGGCGGATGCCGCAAGCGCTACTAAGGGCTTTGTATATACAGCCGCAACGGCGACTTATCAGTATGACAGCAATGGCAATATGACCCAAGCAATCACAAAGGTTTTGTTATTGCGTACAATTACCTCAACCTGCCCCAAACCTTTACAAAAGGCGCGAGCGTGATCACCATGACCTACACTGCCGATGGGGAAAAACTTAGCAAAGCGGTGACCGGCGGCGGTGCGACTAAAAACTACGTAGGTGGAGTCGAATACAGCGGCTCGACCCTGGAAGCGATTTATTTTTCCGAGGGCCGGTGTACGCCGAACGGCGCTACGGCGTTTAACTATGACTATACCATTAAAGATCACTTGGGCAATGCGAGGGTAAATTTCCGGGCGAATGGCACGGCCATCACGAACCTGGAATCAATGCATTATTACCCGTTCGGGATGTTGATTGATCGGTTAGGTACAGCCAGCCCGACAAATGACTACACGTATAATAATAAAGAGTTAAACGAGGACTTTGGCCTAAATCTGCATGATTATGGGGCGAGATGGTATGATGCGGCACTTGGGAGATGGGGAAGCGTAGACCCGATGGCAAGTACAACCAGTGAGATATCGACTTACACATATGTTCTAAACAATCCAATGATTTTAATTGACCCAACAGGCATGTTGGCAGTTGGAAGGGGTGCAGATACGGAGGCTTTTACAGAAGTGACTGAGAAAGCAAAGATAGAGTCTGCCCAAAATACCCTGATAAACCGGGTAAATTCTGCGCTTCAAAGTACTGTGCATATTGTTACTTTAAGTGGAACTAAAGAAAGTTCGGTTAAGGAAGCGAAGGGAATCTTAAAAGGTCTAGCTAATGACGCTAAACTTAATGTGTCCTTTAAAATTGAAAGAGGAGACCGATTTGATATCACGAAAATGCCCGTCACTGACGCAGTCGCAGTTGTTGGAGGGACTAAAAGTGAAAGTGCCGCCTACATTCTGACTAATTTTGATAAGGGCTATTTAAGCGAGGCCTTTCAAACTTCGCTTGAACCGAATAATGACTTCTGTACCTCAACCGCGGCAATGAACCCCGAAACAAGCGATCGGGGAGAAAAAAATTGGGGGTATGTTATCGCAACCTCGACTTCCAATTCAGCAGCAAGCGGTACAGCTCACAAATTTTATGCATTAAATTCTCTGCCAGAGTTAGTAGCACTATCCATATTACATGGAATGGGTCACAACTCCGGCATTAGTCATAAATCACGCTCATCAAGCCAAGGTCAGGATGTAGGGTTTATGGTAGGCGGCAATGATCTTGCAAATACCGTTAGAGGAGCGGGAGGCTTAAGACCTTTAGTCATTGCCACAGTTAATCGCTATTACCAAGAAGTAATAGAACCAATGCAAGCACGCTTTGGGAAAAAGTAATTTTTAATTTTCTTTCTATCTAATCCCACCTTTTGTATAGTCATAAAAATTAAATCTTGAGCACATCATGACGAAAGTTTCATTGCTTGTTGTATCCCTTATTTTGTTGTCTTATTTTTTCATTAACTGCGGCAATTATTCAGTTAACGACAAAAAAACTTATTCATTTATCGAATGGAATCCTTACCTTAAGGATTCCATAAAAACAACATTTTTATTAGATTCCACCTTTGCGCCTAGCCCTCATGGAATAACTTGCTTTGATGACGGCTCAACGTGTCATGTTTTTGACTATAATTCTTGCAAAATAACAATAAATTATGGTCCTTTTACAAAAGGACCGATTAACTCATCAAAACATGCTGGTGAGGGTCATATAAATAAAATTATGGACGCCTACCCCAATGCCAAAATAAGCCAGCAAAAAATATTTAAATCAGGGATGCTAGAGGGCGTAATGACAGAAAGTGTTATTTCTGATCTCTATCGCATAGATTATGACGGTTGTAATGAAGAAATGCTCATGGCTTTCAATATTCATTTGGAAGCAAAAGACAGGCAATTAAATTATTCAGACATTGTCGTATCATTAATTAACTCCATTTCTATTGAGCCAGTTGCGGGTTTTTAACCTAACATAAAAGAATGGTTTTCAGCAGATTGAGTAATTTTGAGTTGTCAACACTTAAGATTAACGCAATCAAACTGAAAACCGATGACAAATTTACAACAAACTGTCAATCAAGCAATTCCGGTTTACTTTAATGAAAAAGATTTCGAGTCATTTATCTTACCACACCTTTGGGTGGGTAGTCGCGGGCCAAAGCCCAAGCTGCCTTTTTGGAAGATCTTTCACCTGATCTTACATATCCTATATACTGGGGAACAATGGAAGATGTTGCCGATTGAAAAAGGTCGAGACGGCAAGCCGGAAATCCACTACACCCGAATTTGGGCGAAATGGAAACAATGGGTTGAGCATGGATCCATCGCACGATTTGGTCATTCCTAAAGGTACTGTGCTCAATCTTGATCCAGGATTTGATAGTCGAAAAAACCGCAAGGCCGTGTGGAACACAAATCTGAAACCCAATATCAAAGAAAATCCCCGAAACCGAAAAAAACCAAAATGTGGGCGAAAGCGATTCTTTAACAAAGACATTTATGCCCAACGATATAAGTGTGAACGGACATTCGCTTGGCAAGATAAATTTCGAAGAGTTTTGGTCCAACATGAATGGTATCAACATCTCTTCCTCGGATTTAACCTCCTTGCTTTTGCTCTAATTAATTTAAGACACTTTCACTGACGAAACCCGCAACTGGCTCATTCAAATAAAACCATAAGAGCATTGATTAATAGACATTTTTGGGATAAAAAATCCCTGCATCGGCAATGCCTTTACAGGGATAATTTTACATTTCAACAATCATTGTTTGTACTTGTTCATGTTCCCAATCTTGTTCTTTTCAAGCAACTCTTTGATTATCACATCGAACATATCAACTTTTGAGGAATTTCCGTTCCTTTGCATCCGATTCTTTGACGTGGCAGGATAATCCGATAGAGGTTCGTTTGACCTCTTTCCCATGTATTGCTTGGAGCATAATCGGGTGAGCACCATCTGCCAGGGTCTTGCTCGTATAAAGCACAATCGAAAGGCTCATGGTGTAAATTTTGTTTTGGTGAAACAATACTATGCCCCGTAAGTCTTATGTATAATCACTTAAAAATCAACATGCTTCCGCATGAAAAATATTTTGGAGTTTTCTTCAGGGGCGTACGCCCGTAAGGGTGTGGGAGTTTGACTCTCCTTTCCCGCACTTACTTGATTATCTGGGCCTTATGCGACACAGCATAAGGCCCTTTTTCAATAAATCGCCATGGCCCTGATCCTTACGAACGACGGCTCGCACAGTATTTTTTCCGAGCA
>Ga0335394_10005572_pt1 | contig 14229 bp, 15 predicted proteins | sample MAT03_FD_205741 | JGI IMG/M metagenome (GOLD analysis project Ga0335394, IMG submission 205741) | Freshwater microbial communities from Lake Fryxell liftoff mats and glacier meltwater in Antarctica - MAT-03 (spades assembly) (version 2) ...
CGGCAATCCACGTCGGGCTTACGCCTCGACGCTCGCCTGGTCCATGACGCCCTAAATGGGTAAATTTGAATCTGCCGATCGCCTTATGGCGAAGCGACCAGTGTCAGTTGGCGACACCGTCGGGCTGACCTACAGGCTCCTTCCCGGAGTCCGAATGTTTGTTGACTCTCGTGTGATCGACGTTTTCGACAATCCAACCTTGACGGGTTGGAAAACAGGGTTCACCTATCGAACCTTGAAGGGGCACGCCGAATTGGGCGAGGAAATTTTCGCCGTTGAAAAAGATCGGGCAACCGGCGAGGTGATTGCATCGCTGACATCGTGGTCGCGGCCCGGCCATTGGCTCACCCGAATCGGTTACTTCTATGCTCGAAGATGCCAGATCCATGCGAGTCACGCGGCATTGGATCATCTGGAGGCGATTGGGAAGGGAGCCTGACGCGCAAGCGAAAGAAAAAACTCTTGCGGCCCGGGAGCTGAAGTGGATGTGTTTTCCCTTCGCTGGCGCGTCAGGCTCCTAGGAAAAATATCACGGCCCATGTTTGTAAACAATCTCGCAAATCTTTCCCAACACTTTTCCTTGATCGCCGGCCGTCTTGTTCTTTGGGAGGGGCATGTCGTTCAGAAAAATTGCAAAGTACAGTTTCGTGCCTTTCGCGGTTTCGATTTCGCCGGCGAGGGCTTTGCTCCTTAATAGCATTCGATCGTTCTGCGAATCGTACCAGGAAAGTGTTCCGGTCTTTGCACGAGCTTTGCCGCGAGCCGGGCTGTCTTTCGCGACAGCCTCGGCGAGCGTGCCATCGATCCCGAGCACGGGCAATGCCGCGAAATACTCTTTCGAGGCGGGATGTTTGGCCATTGCCTGCAAGAGATCGACGGTTGCTCGCGGGGTCGCGGAGTCGGCCGAAGCGCCGCCTGCTCCTCCTGCGAATGAAACACCTTCCGGATCGACTCCAAAACCTTTCAGCATCTTCCCCTGCTGACGCAGCCCGGCTTCTGCCGTTCCGTTTCCGCGTTTCAGCCCAACGAGAACTGGCAGCGTGCTCGCATACAAATTGTGGCTCACTTTCAGCGTCACCTTGAGAGTCTCGGCCAGCGGTTCCGACTGATATTCCGCAACGCGAACGAGGCCCATCGCATCCGTGGCTGGCAAATCGAATCGACGCGGACGATGCAGGCTGGCTGCGATTTTGACACCGTGCTTCCGCAGAGCTTCGATGAAGAGGGCTCTTGCAAACAGCGTTGGCTCGTCGACGTAATAAACTCGTACCTGGGGGCCAGATCTCAGGGGAATCGTCCCTCGAACCATAAACTGACCCGAGCCCGTGGCCTCAACGGAAAGGGAAACTGGCCCAGTCTCCTTAACGGTGCGAACGTCTGCGTCCATCTGAATGAAGGCGGTCTCAGGACGCATTTTCACGATGGCGGCACTTCCCGTCTTTTCGCCTGGTGTCACGATCACGTCCACCACATTATCGTTAACCAGAATCGGGCAGACGATTCCTGGCCCGCTGCCGCTTGAGTTCGTTCGAGCAAATAGCCGATCGTCGATGAGCACTTCGCCCTTCACCTCGGATATGCCCTCGGCCACTTGTCGTGCCAGATCGTTCAAAGCGTAAAGCGGATCGGTATCCGTGAGCTTCGCGTTCATCGAACCGCCGTTGGCATAGGTGTGGTCGTTGTCGACGAATTCGGTCCCACCCATTTTCCCACGTCGTCCGCCAAAGCTGAGGTCGCCACTCGCGGAGAGAATCAAGTCGCCGTTGAGCACTCGGCCCACAACTTCACCGCGACGATAGACCGGCGTCGAGAATCGGAAGTCAGGCCCCAATTCGGCGATGGCCGTCGCGCAGGTATAAAGCTTGGTCACGGACGCCGGCAGGAAGAGTTTGTCGGGGTTCTGCTCGTAAATCGTGTGGCCCGTTTTGCCGTCGACGATCAACATCCCCCATCGAGCGGCCTTGTACTCGGGGGCGTCCGTCATGGCCTTGATTTTGTCGGCCATTTCATCGGCTTGAATTGAACCAACGAGGAACAATAGCGTAACTATGCCGAACGGGCCCATTCGCATGGCAACTCCAATTTCTGAAAGAAACACTGCATCCTGAGGAATGAAATTCACCGCGAACACATACGGCGGGCGGGATGGCCGCACTCGCGCTCCAGACTGAAAGGCAATGGAACACGGATGACTCGGATGACACGGATTTGCACGGATGAAAGGCTGAGTATTCATGGATCGAATCCGTGTCATTCCGTTCGATCCGCGTCATCCGTGTTCTATTGTCTTTTCGCAACTGAGCTTTTCATTCCTTCAGGGCATGGGGAGTAATGATTCGGGGAGTCAAGCGAAGGTCACAAAGGAATCAAGCATGAATGACGAGTGTCAAATCCTGCTGATCTTGTTCATACCGTCTATTCTTATGTCTTCTTTGTGACCTTCGTGGATTTGTGGTAATTCATTCTCCGGCTCCACAAGCGTCTTTCGCCGTCGGCGTTCGAGCATGACCCAACCCGTTGGGACGATGATTAGCAGAGTGCCAACCAGTGCGGTCGATGTCAGTGAATGGCCGAGCAGGCTCACGTCGATCGCGATAGAGAAGACAACCTGTGAGAGTGCGACAACGGAGACCTTCGCCGGTTCGCCATGAGCAAATGCACGCGTCAAAAACATCTGCCCGATACTGGCGGTGAGCCCGACACCGAGGAGGAGAAAGATGGCACGGGAGTCGTAGAAGGGGATGGCCCCATCTCGGCGTTCGAAGATGAAAAAGGATGCTGCGGCCGTCACCGTTGCAACGGCCGAGAAATGCACAACGACGGCATTCGGGTTCACGCCGCGGAGCTTGTGCAGCCCCAGCATGGCGATGGAAGTTGCCATCGCACTGGCCAGCGCGAGGAGGATCGCCAGGTCGTCGTCGCCGACCTGAGGAGTCTGGATCATGTAGACACCGGCAACTCCGCCTGCGACCGCGAGCCAAACTCTTGGCGAAGGCAAGGCACCCAAGATTGGCCACGAAAGAATCGCCACCCAGATCGGGAAGGTATTCGATAGCGTGACCACCGTGGAGGCGGGGAGTTTCGACAGTGCGTAGAACGCCATTACCATGCTCAGACTGCCCGCGATGGAGCGGACCCAGAGCTTGCGTGGCCGTAGAAAAACGAGCTTCGTACCAGTGGCAAGCGAAAACGTGCCCACCAAGAGAAAGACAAGAAACGCTCGAAAAAAGGTGACTGTCTGCCAGTTGCAGCGTTCGCCCAGCTCGTGGGCCATGGCGGACATGATCGCGAACGAAAAGCTTCCCGCGATCATCCACACATAGGGGCGAACAGAACGTTGATGCACGTCGGCAAGACCTTTCCGGAGAGCAATGCTATTTTGTGAGGATGACTCACGAAACACCCAGCCGCTGAGCCAACTCAATACATCTTTACCACGGATTAACACGGATAAGAGCAAACCCCGCAGTCATTTCTTATCCATGTTCATCCGTGAAATCCGTGGTAAAAAATCTTCGTTTCCAGCTTGGCGTTTTGTGGTCGAGATGCACTATCTGATCTTTGAATAATCGGTCGCGTTCAGGAAAACGCTGTCGGCCTTTTTCACGATCGGGCCGTCTTTCTCGCTGTCGGCCTTGGCCTTGATCCAGTCGGGATCCTTGCGGAACGCGTCCCACGATTTATCCGCTGCTTCCTTGCTGGGGTAAGCGAGGATATAGACCAGCACTTCTTCGGCCTTCTCTTTGTCGGTCGGCGTCCAAAAGCCGATGATCGTGATGCCATGCTTCTCGAACAATTTGCAGGTGTGGTCGCGAAAGCGGGCGTGCATCGCCTTCATCTTGCCTGGATGCGCGTAGTACGTCCTCATCTCGAAGACGCGGGCGTCGGCCGTAGGCTTTTCCTCGGACTGCGAAGCAATGGTGGTCATGAGCGCGATCGCCAGGGTTAAAACGAACCGTTTCACAGTGGCTCCTTCGAAGAGGGTGGGACGAGGAAATGATAGCGAGGAAGTTCAAGACAGGCCGACATCGCGCTTGACCGACGTGTACCAGTTCACGAACCAGCCCGACTTCACTGTGTTCAAGGCGTGATCTTCCATGACGGTCACGATGAGCTTTTTCACATCCCTCTCGACCACGCGGCCCTGTGCGGCCGTCATGATGTCCCGGACCATTCGATCGAATGTGGATCTTTGGATGAAGCCAGCTTTCTCGATCGCGGCCCGGCACAACTCCCGCGTGCGAGCCCGAAGGTTATTTTCCTGCGTGAAGCCTTCACTCGTGCAAACCTCCGCGAGGGCGGCCCGGGCTTGATCGATCTCAATACCTTGATGGATCGCAAGCTGGAGGATCTCGCGTTCTTCGTTGTGGTCGATGTAGTTATCGTCGCGGCCACGTGCGCGAATCTCTTCGAGTAACCGCTGCTTAATGTCGCCGAGCGTCATGAGGATCCCGCGATAGACTGAACCATATGCGATTACTTCGCTTGGAGTGAGACACGGATTTCGGGCATGCCGAGCATAATCCGACGACGAGGCTAATTCTAGCCGTGGACACCTGGTATTTGGTTTATGAAAGCTACTGAAGTCCAGCTGCAAATTGATGAATTCTCAATAACTGAGTTACACACCGAAGAGAAACGGTGCGAAGACGTGTCAGAACTCCGGTCGAGGCTCAAGCCCGGCCGGCAGCATCCTGATTGACAACCAATGCGGTCGGGGAAGCATCAGGCAGGTGGCCATGAATGGCCTCGTAAACTTCCTGGCGATGGACCGGTACGTTCTTCGGGGCAACAATCCCCAAACGCACCTTATCCCCACGAATTTCGACAATTGTGATTACAATATCGTTGTTAATCACGATACTCTCGTCTTTTTTCCTGGACAGAACGAGCATGGCTGTGTATCCTTCCGATTCGTAAGTTCTCACGGGAGGAAATCGGTCGAACAATACGGATTGAACGACCGTTTGTGCGGCCCGCGCCCGCACTCATTACGCCTGATGTTTCGCCGGTGGCGTGGCCGATACAAACTCGGCAGGAGTGACGTAATTCTCGCCCCAATCATCTCCATTTGCCACGCTAAAGGTATTTTTCCGGCTCGTCAAGTCGCCAGATCAACTATTCTTCATTTTTGACCATCATTCTGACGCGTACCGAACTATCACTCTGTACGTCCTTTGACGTTTGCGGGGTCGCTTGTCGTCGAATTATTCATCAACTGACAAAAAAATAGCTGGCCGAATCCGCCAGGGGAATTCGGCCAGCTATCGGATGCACATTTTGAATGAATCAACGAGATGCAAGCATCTTGCGGCGATAGTATTCCGCGATCCGACGAACCGTGGCATCGGGATCGGTTCGGCCCATCTGCTCCAATCTACCACCTAGATCGGTTTTGCGTTCGGCAGCCAATCGGGCAGCCCCGGCACGAACCGCTGGGTCCACGTCAGTCGTCAGGCGTTCCAACCATACCGAGACGTCGAGTTCTTCCTCGTATGCCAGGTCGACGAGCAACTTTTGACGTTCGGTCGGATCCGCTGCTGCATATCGTCGGCCCAGACGAATATCACGTGGGGTGCGGCCCCGGCTTCGCAGGCCCATCTCCGCCAGTCGGCGAACTTCACTGTCGATATCGTGCAAGCACCGAAGAAGGCCGTCATCGTTTACGGCTGGTTGGCCTGCATCGCGAACCGGGCCCAGAGCAAGAATGGCCACGCGACGGACTTCCACATCCGGGTCTTGCAACAGCGGCACGATTTCTTCGAGGCAATCGACTTCGGGCCTGAGAGCCGCTGCCACCGCTTGAATTCGCACTTCCACCGACTCGCTCTTTGCGGCTGAGGCTACCATCTTCTTCGCTTGCATCGCGACTTCGCGATTCCCCGATGACAAAACCAGCGGGAGCAATTCCAAGGCTGCGGAACGGCCTGGAGTGCTAAACCGCGGCTCCTCTTCGACAAATCGTTGCGCAAACACGGCTCGACGACCATCGTCCTTCGGCCACGCTTCAACCATTTTCGCAAGCGATGACTTGGCGGAAGTGCAAACGCCCGGGTCATCGTGCCGTAGCAAAACCAGTAACGTGGGCACGGCCGGCTCTCCAATCGAAGCCAGCTTGTCAGCCCACTCCGGTCGCCGGTCGTCTGAGGCACGTTCGAGTCGCTCCACACAATACCAGACGTAAAGCCGTTCGCGCTGCCAAATACCGGCGGCGATGGCCAGCATGAGAAGCGGCAAACAGGCGCGCAGAACACGGGCGGTGCGTCGTGGACGGGGCGAAGGGGTTAACGTGGAATTCTGCGACATCGCGGCCTCCATGCCGTTGAGAAGCTTGCGACTATAGGCGAGAGGCACTGGAAGAGGCAAGAGCAACTGATCGTAGGCTTGACTCGAATTCCACTGGAATCGCTCAAGCCGATTGGTTATGGAACCAGTCGCTGCACGTTCTTTGAAGGGGGTTCTTGTCATGTGCCGAATCATTCTCGCGATTACAGCCGCAATCTTGGCGGGTTCGGTAACAATGGCGCAAGATTACCCGCCGATTTCACGGCCACCCGCTCCAATGACGGGCTTTGATTTGCCGATTGCCGGCAGAAATCCATCTATCACCGGCGGCACGCCTCGCGAGGAGATTCCGGACCCGAAACCACAATACAACTACGAGTTGAAGCCGGAGCACGGCGAGTTTCTGGTTTTCGTGAAATCGTTCCAGGGCATGTTCGCCGGCGACAAAAGCGGACAAGCGCGGAAACTGGCAGAGGGACTTGTCGAGTACATCCGCACCGAATGCAAGCTCTATGCATTCGTTCACGAAAGCGGCTGGCCTCAACGGCAACAGCGTAAAAAGGAAAAAGATGCCATGGAGGCGGGATACCGGCAGCACTACACCGCCAAGGGTCACACGCCGACTCAGATCGAGGAGGACCTTCGGAAAATGCTGAAGATGGCCCGGATCCCGGACGAATATTCGGTCTTCGTGGCACCCGGAAAGGGCACACTGAAAAACATGGACGAGGCCCTGGAGTTCGCCAAATACGTTCGCAGACTCAAGGCTCCACCTGCCGACTTTTGCGATTCGGTTGTCGTCGGCTCGGTGCAAGACGTCGCTCGCCAAAAGGGCGAACCCAAGAATCCATTCCCGATGTCCATGCCCGGCCGCAATTCAACCATGCCGAAAAAAGAAGTCGCGATGGAACGCCCCAAGGCGAACGACTTCCTGTTGAACCTGAACGCGGGCAAGCCGAACAGCCTGATTCACAACACGAGAAAGAAATACACACTGGTCGTGAAAGGCTATGGAACGAGCAATGGTCAGATTACCAAGCCCGGCGACGTGGTGACGACCGGCGGTCGTTCGGACGGCGAGTTGCTGGAGCGTTCCGCCCAACAAGCCCACTTGATGGCCGATGTTCTGCGCTCCATGAAGCCGTCTTCGTTCGATGCCTATGTGCTGCACACCAAGTTCGAGAGTTTCGTTTGTGTGGGTGAATACGACAGCCAGGAGGATCCTAAACTTCAGGCAAATGCCAAGGCTCTGCGAAGTTTCAAGGTACAAGATGAGAAAACGGGCAAAGTGCTTGAAACGTTCATGGATACTCCGCTGCCGGCCATGATCCCCAGGCCATGAGTTGTCGGATGAGTAGATCTTCCTCGCCGTGGCCGCCGCGATGACAGCCGTGGGCCACGGCAATGCAAGCGACAATAACAAGAAGCCAGCGGGAGAGCATCATTCTGCGATGCTTCCCGCTGCCACTACCCATCGTTGGACGAAGAGTCTTCACGTCTAACCCAGTCCCTTGTTCGATGAAGCTGATCGCTTCGCAGTTTCAACACACTAATTGCCACTAATCTCCACTAATAAATACCAAAAGTCGAGTTATTTTCCTGGATTAGTGTAGATCAGTGAAGATTAGCGTTCATGTCTTTTTTGATGTCTGGTGTCTGTCGACCTCAAAGAATCTCTTCAACCACTTCACCAGCCACATCGGTCAGGCGTTCGTCACGGCCACTGTGCCTGTAGGTCAACTTCTCGTGATCGAGCCCGAGCAGATGAAGAATAGTCGCATGGAAATCGTTCACGCTCACTTTGCGTTTCACGGCCTTCATGCCAAACTCGTCGGTCGCACCAATGGCTCGGCCGCCTTTCACGCCGCCGCCGGCCATCCACATGGTGAAGCCCCAGGGATTGTGGTCGCGTCCCCGTCCACCTTGCGAGAATGGTGTACGGCCGAACTCGCTGCACCAGACGACCAGCGTGTCGTTCAGAAGATTCCGTTGCTTGAGATCCTTGAGCAACGCGGCAACCGGTCGATCGACGTGGCCACACATCTTTTCGTGATTGCCATTGATGTCGTCGTGGGCGTCCCACTGAGTCACGAGCGGCCCGCCGCCACTGTAGACTTGCACAAAGCGAACACCTCGTTCGACAAGCCGACGTGCCAGAAGCAAGCGCGTGCCGAAATCAGCCGTTTCTTTACGATTGAGACCGTAGTCCTCGCGTGTTTTTTCCGTCTCCTTGGCAAGATCGACGGCCTCCGGTGCATGCTTCTGCATCTTGAAAGCCAGTTCATAGCTCGCAATTCGGGCGGCGAGATCGGTATCTTCCGAACCCAGATCCTTTTTGTTCATCCGGTCGATCAGTTCAAAGGTTCGCTTCTGTTGCTCGGAGCCCACGCTCGCCGGCGGCTTGAGATTCAGAATCGGCGAGGCACCCTTGCGGAACAACGTCCCTTGGTAAACCGCCGGCAAATATCCCGGCCCCCAGCAAGGCGCACCACCCTCGGGAGTTCCTTCGGGTTGAAGCATGACGCAGTAGGCCGGTAGGTTTTCACTCACGGAGCCCAGGCCATATGTCACCCACGAGCCGAGCGACGGATGGCCCATCGTCGTCCGGCCCGTGTGCAACTCGTACATGGCTGGAGCATGAATCGTCGAGTTTGCCCAGCAGCCACGCAGGTAGGCCACGTCGTCCACGCACTCCGCGAATTGCGGCATGAGATCGCTGACCCACATGCCGCTCTTGCCGTGCTGTTTGAATTTACGCGTGCTGGGAAGGAGGTTCGAATCCCCCTTCGTGAATTGGCTGGAAAACTTACCGATGCTTTCAGGAAGCGGCTTGCCTCGCCACTTTTCCAGTTCGGGTTTCGGGTCGAATAAATCGAGAGGCGAAGGCCCACCGACCATGAACATGAAGATGACGCTCTTGGCCTTGGCCTCGAAGTGCGGCTTCTTTGCAACGAGCGAGGAGCGCGAAGCGTCAGCGAGGGCGGCTTCTCGTTGCATGAGCCACGAAAGAGCAATACTGCCCAGACCGCCGCCTGAACGGTAGAGAAAGTCACGACGATCAAGAGCCGATATCATCGGATGATTCTTTCCGCGCTGAGGGCAAGTTAGTCGTCACAATTCGATCTTGTCAAAACAAGCTCACGCAAAGGCGCTAAGACGCAAAGAGATTTACAGAAACTCAACAGTTCTTGCATTTCCTTTGCGTCTTTGCGGCTTTGCGTGAACTGCTTTCCATTATTTCACAAGATTAGAGCGTGATGGCTTCAATTCATTAACCTGCGCATTATCGAGGATAAATCACAATCTTCCCAGCAGTCGCCTGAACCGGGAATGACTCCGCCACCGGGCCGACGAATTGAATCTCCAGCTTTTGCCCGCCTTTCAAGTCCTCGAACTTGGCTGGCTTCAGTTCCTTGCCAGACATCACGAATATCTTGGTCGCTTTCGTGATTTTCACGAAGGCCTTGTCGTACTCGGCGTCCTTCGCCTTTGTGCCTTCAACGAGCATCGTGCCGAGAATACCCGTTTTCTTTTCGTCGTCCGTGGCCGGTGCGACCGAGATGGGCATGCCGCGAATCGAGATTTTGTCTTCATCCTTCGCATAAGTGGGAACGAATGCGATCAGCACAGCGAGACTGGCGAACAAGCGTGTGATGTTCATGTACTATCCTGGTGCGGAGGGTTTGTTGGATAAAGATGACTGTATCTCCCATCGGGAGAAATGCCAAAGATTTACGTGTGCTTGTGACAGAGGGTCCATCGCGTCTTGCCACTGAGAGTCAGCTTTGGCACAATGCCACGGAGCTGTCTTGCATCTGGAGGAAATCATGTCCCGGCTCTTCTTTTCGATTTGTGCCTTCTTTTTTCCTCTGTCTCTCTTGGCTGCCCCGGCCTTGAAGCCGAACGAAGATCGTCTTCTGTACGTCTCGGGCGATGACAACGATCAGCAAATCTATGTCGTGAAACTTGACGGCAAGACACCCGAAAAACTCACGAGCGGCGAGGGGAATCACCTGTTTCCCGCGTGGTCGCCCGATGGCAAACGTATCGCCTACTCTCTCGCTAAAAACGGGCAACAGCACATTTATGTGATGGACTCGGATGGCAAGAACCCAAAGCTGCTCACGAAAGATTCCTTGGCCAATCGAGGGCCGGCCTGGTCGCCCGATGGCAAGAAAATCGCCTACTCGGGCTTGAGCGGTTCGAACTGGAATGTGTACGTGATGGATGCCGACGGCAGCAACAACATGAATCTCGTGAAAGCCAACGCCTACGACGCGGACCCCACCTGGTCGCCGGATGGCAAACGAATTTGCTTCACTTCGACCCGTGCCAACGACGGTTTTCGACTCTATATGATGGACTCGGATGGCAAGAATATCCAGGAATTGACGAAAGAAGGCAATCCGACCGGTTTCGTGTATCCCGCTTGGTCGCCCGACGGAAAGAAGATTGCTTACGCCCATCCAGCCGGCGGAGGGCTCGAAATTTTCGTTGTCGACGCGGACGGCAAGAACAACAAACAACTCACGAACGAGGGAGCTTCCAATTCGTATGCGTCGTGGTCAAAAGATGGCAAACGCATCGCCTTCGGCTATTTCAACGGTGAGAAAAGTGCTGTGAAGATCATGGACGCGGATGGCATGAATTTGAAGACGGTCATCGAAACGCCCAAGACGGTTGCCGAGGGGGGCCGCGTTTCGTTGCGTCCGTGAGGTGCAATCGTTGACGGAAGCCTCGATCCGGATAAAGCAATTACTACTTTCCAAGTGGTTTGCGGAGTTCGACCATGCTGTTGATTGGATTTGTTTGGGTGCTTTTCTCCACGGCCATGTCAGTCGTGATCAAAGCGATTGTCCCCGGTCGGTGGGAAGACCACGGTCCTACCGTCATGGTCGTGGCGGCGGCCGGTGCCTCGCTTACGTCGATGACTGGCATGATGTTTCTCAATGGGCTGGATGGGTACGGGCCGCCGAACACGGCGGACGCTACGATTGGCGTCGCGCTGTCCATCCTTGGCGGTCTAGGTGCGGTTGGCTTGTATGCCGTGGACGCCCGTCGTCGGCAAAAGGCTTAAGCATTCGGCAGTCACGATTGTGGGTCAGCGAGGCAGAAACGATCTCAGCCTCGCTGACTTCGGCCTCTGTTCAAATCCAACTCGGTTCCCAGCCCTTGCGGTAGTTCTTCCGCAGCTTTGAAGTCGCCTTTTCGGAATTCGGCGTAACCATTTTCTCGGCATCCCACTCAATCTTTTCGCCGGGCATTCGGATGGCGACCGTTCCGAGTAGAACGGCTTCCGTCAGCGGTCCGGAATAATCGAAGTTCGATGTCGTCTTGCCCACGCCTCGGCACGCGTCTGCCCAGCCAATGTAATGATCGACAGCGGGCACGACTTGGATCTTGAAGTCCGCGAACTGTTTTTCCGGCAGCAGCTTGGGCATCGCCACGTGTGGAATGATCAGCGATCCCTTTTCGCCAATCAGAATCGAGCCGGATCCCGGCAACTTGAAACCTGCCGGCAGTCCCAGTCTTTCCATCGGTGGCATCTTGCCTTCGCCGTCGTACCAGGTGAGGGGCAACATTTTTCCTTCCGTCCGCTCCGTGCCGGGGAACACATATTTCACCGTGGACCACTTGTACCAGATTTCCTTGTTCATTTCGGCTGCCTCGGCTTTCACGCTCAGCGGTGCGGATAAGCCGAGGGCCATAAACACCGGGTCGAGAATGTGGCAACCGAAATCGCCGAGTTGACCATTCGAAAAATCCTGCCAGGCACGCCAGTTGAAGTCGTGATAGATTTTCTGTTTGAAGGGCCGCTCGTCGGCCACGCCTAGCCACTCGTCCCAATGTAATGTGGCGGGGATCTTGTCCGCACCCGCTGGGCGATCATCGACCAGAATCCAACCCATCTTGCCGGACTGCCAGGAATGCACTTCCTTGACTTTGCCGATGGCCCCATCGTGAACGAGTTTCACGGCCGTGCGATAGGCCTCATGGGATTGAATCTGATTGCCCATCTGTGTGACCACGCCGTACTTCTTCGCGGCCAGCCGCATCTGCCTGGCTTCGTGAACGGTGTGAGTCAAAGGCTTTTGGCAATGCACGTGCTTGCCGAGTTGCATTGCGGGCAACGAGACCGGAGCGTGCATGTGGTCGGGAGTCGAAACGACAATCGCGTCGAATTCCTTGGGTTTGTCGAGGACTTTTCGCCAGTCGGTGAATCGTGCCGCGGCCGGGAATCGCTCGGCAGCGCGGCCGAGAAAAGGCTTCGATTCGTCGATGTCGCACAGAGCGACGAAGGAGACGTGCGGGCTTTTCGCTATGTGCGTGATGTCGTCCCAGCCTTTGCCGCCGGTGCCGACGGACGCGACGCGAAGTTTGTCGTTCGCCCCAAAAACGCGAGAATAACTCGCAGCCGTGAGAGCCGAGGTCGCTCCGGCCTGGAGGAAAGAACGTCGGGAGAGGAGAGATTGCATGACACACTCTTGGAAAAAATGAGGTAGTGAATGAACTTATCCAAGGTCTTTAGGCGCTTCAACCGGCGAGCCAGATGAATTATTTGCCAACTTGGACGAATTTCTTGACAAATGTACTTTTGTATAGTATACTGGATTGTAGGTGAAAGCTTTGGTTTTGGCTCTTCAAACCCTTAGGACATTCGTCACGTCTCCAATCTTTCCAATGAGGCACATCATGAAACTCCTCGTAACCGCTATCGCCATCTCCTTACTGGCTACATTGCCCGCATTCGCCGAACCAAAATCCAGCCGAGTCGAATTCACTCGCCTCATCGCCCACTGGGCCGAGTATGCCGACGAGGATTATCTGAAATTCGTCGAGGAGGCTCATCCGGAAATCTGCCAGATCGGTTTCTACGGCGGGCACTTCTATGGCTTGGCTCATACCGATCAATTTGCCGGCTACCCCGCTCACTTTCCGGTGCGGGGCCTCAAGGAATGTGGTGACTGGTTCGAGAAACGCAATGCCGCCATTCACAAGTTGAACTCGAAGGTGGTTGGCCACTTCAACGTTTCGTTCCTGGTGGGTGAACCGGAAAGCAAGGACGGCCCGCGTGGCTTCTTCAAGTTCTACCGCGAACTGTGGGACGAAAAAGAATTCGGCAAGAAGCCGGTTGCCGACCCGCTCGACCTGCTTGCTCGCAACGCGGACGGCACGCCGATGGCCTCCAAGCAATACAGCATCGGCCAAATGCGCGAGTACACCGCGTGCCTGAACAACCCGCACTGGCGAACCGTGCTGAAAGCCTGGGCCAAACGTGGCATCGAACGTGGCGTGGATGGCTATGTCATCAACTACTTCTACCGGCACAATTGCTTGTGCGAACATTGTCAGAAGAGCTTTCGCGGCTACCTCGGCGAACGCTTTAAGCCGGAACAACTCCGCGAGATGGGCATCGACGATGTCAAAAACCACAAGTTTACCGAGATCGTCGGCTGGCACGATCCAAAGCAATCGACGCTTCTTCGACGTGAAATGCTGCGGTTCTCGCAGCTATCGTGCAAGCAGGCCTTCGACGAAGTGTTCGTGAAATCGGCCCGTACTGTGAAGCCCGATTTGATTCTCGCTCAATGGAACCACCTGGGAGACTTCAACCAAATCAACGGCGACGAACGTTGCATGTTGCCAAGCGACGCGTGGGGCAAGGACGAGGATTATCTGTGGTACAGCACCGGCGGGGCCGCCTGTTTCACGGATTTGGCCGAGGGTATTCTTGGCGAAGGCACGCTGCAGTCGCGCTACATTCGTGGCTCATTCGAGGACAAGCCCTTCACACTCGGCAAATACGAAAGCACGAGAATTCGCGTCGCCATCGCCGAACTGGCTGCGAACGGCGGGGCACCGATGGGCTTCTACACGCGGCACAAAGACCCGGCCGCCCGGGCCGAGATCGTGCGCTACTATCGCTTCATGGAACGCTACGAT
>Ga0335394_10005578_pt1 | contig 14219 bp, 12 predicted proteins | sample MAT03_FD_205741 | JGI IMG/M metagenome (GOLD analysis project Ga0335394, IMG submission 205741) | Freshwater microbial communities from Lake Fryxell liftoff mats and glacier meltwater in Antarctica - MAT-03 (spades assembly) (version 2) ...
CCCGGCGGTGTGCGTACTCCGCCTCGTACGCCCTGCCGCCGCCGGGGATCAGGATGCGCAGGTTTTTGTCCGCGAGTTGGTCGATGTACTCCTTCAGCGGTGTCGACGGCGCGCCGATGTCCCAGCCATCCGAACCATCGGCATAGCGATCGCGCCAGTAATCGGTGTCGAGCGAGGGGGGCGTCATGCTCAGTCGAGCAGTTCGAACCGGAAGGCCATGATGCTGGTGTGCACCGAGGCCTGGGTCATCATCTCCTCATCACGGCCTTTGTCGAGCTTCATCAGCATTTCCATCACGGAGCCCTCGCTCTGTGGTTGCTCCTGTGCGCTGATCACCCTGCCCAGCTGCCCGCCGGCCACGATCGCCAATGCACCAGCCTCCAGCTTCGCATGCGCGAACAATTTGCCCATCAAGCGGGGCGCTTCAGCACTGGCATCCCCGTAGCGCACCGCTTTCGGTGTGCCGATGAATTCGTTGTTGCCATCGGTGAGCGCATCGTACTTCTCCATGTCGGTCGCGCCGTTCAATTGGACGAGATAGGTGTTCACATCAAAGGTCTTCCGTGTCCCGAACGCGAAGTCCTGGGCATGCTCAGTCCCCGAAAGTCGATAGGTGAACCTGTTCGATCTCAACAGTTCCAGGAAGCGCTGCTCATCGGCCTTTACTTTCCGCGCGGCTTCATCGATCAGCTTTCCGTGATCAATGTTCTTCCCATCAATTTCAGACATCCCTTCGTTCACCTTCTGGAAGGGGTTCTGCATCTGTACCTCATAGTCCATGCCCGCGAACGGTAGCCGCACAGTATCCGACACCAACACTTCAACGAAGCGTTGAGCCGGGTTCTGTGCAAGGACGGGCGAGGAGAGCAGCAGTGTGGACAATAAGGGAAGGATCGAACGCATGTGGTTGGACTTTGCGCCGAAGCTATGTCCTCGCGTTGATCCGAACGGTCAACGTCCCTTCTGCAGCTTCTTCCAATCCTCCTGGAGCGCTACGTTCGGATCGAACAACGGATTGTTGCTCAGGAGGTAGCTGCCGTCCGGGCGGCTCCATGCTTCATTGTACCCGCTGCTCAATTCCACGCTGCTGCCGCTCGCATCGCGCCAGGTCTCCACGCCGCGCAAGGTCTGTCCCCAGCTTTCGGCGATGCGATCGCGGCTGGCCTGGCCTTCCTCCCAAGTGCGTTGCTGCAGGTCCGCGGAGTAATTCGCCGCATCGCGCTGGATCGCCGCACGCTTCATCGTCTCGCGTTGTTCCATGGCGGCCACGTTGCTCACCATCTGCTGCACACCGGCCTGCCATTCCGGATTGATGCGCAGGCTGCTCATCACGGTGCTTAACAACTTGCGTGCTTCGGCTTCCTTTCCGGCCGGGCAGCGCAAGGCGATCTTCTGCGTAGCCTGGCAGCTGTAGCTCGCGCTCTGGCCACCCGTCATATAGTTGGGCATCCAGGAGACCTGCATCGCGATGCTGCACAGTGCCACGCCCGCACTGCCGTCCGCGTAGCGCAACGTTCCGATCGCGGCGCTGGGCCGGCTCTCGATGCTCACGCCCGCCTGCTGGTACTGCTGGTTCGCCGCTTGAGCTTGCAGGCGCAGCGCGTTGTTCAATTCCTCGCTCGGTTCCACGCCCGTCACCTGCGCGCCCAACTCCTGCGCGAGAGGTCCTTGCATGAATTGTCCCGCGTCCATGGGTTGCGCGATGGCGCACCGCCGGAACACCGGGTTCTGCGCCTGTTGCATCTGCGTCTGCAACATCATCTGGTCGTCCCACCAATCCCATTGCTGTTGCGGGTAGAGTTCCAGCGCGTACTTGCCGTCCGGTGAGGATACCGTCACGCGGTTGCGGATCACTTCGGCCATGCACGTGTTGCCCACGAGCCAGGTGATGCCGCCTTCGGTCTTCCAGCCTTTGGGGACCAGGATCGAGTAGGCCTCCATCGGTTGTGCGAAACCGCTCGGGTCGATCACGCGCAGCCGCTCCAGCACCATGTAGTCCTTGCCCTCGATGAACTTCGGTTGTTGCTCATCGCCGCCTTCCGCATCGGCCATCGGGGAGCCATCCAGGTGCATGGATCCATCGCCGGATGAACTTCCACAGGCGATGATCGTGAGGACAGACAGGAGGAGAAGTGCGGTGCGTGACATGACTTCGGACTTTGGAACGAAGCTATTGGCTCGTCCTTCATATGCCAAACGCATTCACGCATGGAGGAACCACGAGAATTCGTGATAAGATCCGGACCCTTACTACCTGCGCTCCAACCGCACCACGTTCTCCACATGATAGGTGTGCGGGAACATGTCCACCGGCTGCACGAAGTCGATGCGGTACCGGTCCTTCAGGATCGCCAGGTCGCGGGCTTGTGTGGCCGGGTTGCAGCTCACGTACAGGATGCGCTTCGGGTCCAGCTCCAGCAGGTGGCGCACCACGGGTTCGTCCATGCCCGCGCGCGGCGGATCGGTGATGACCACGTCGGGTTTGCCGTGTTGCGCGACGAAGGCCGGATCGAACACCTTCTTCATGTCACCGGCCACGAAGCTGACGTTCGTGATCCCATTGAAGTCGGCGTTCACGCGCGCATCGGCCACGCTCTCCGGTACCAGTTCCACGCCGGTTATATGCTTCGCCTGGCCGGCGAGGTAGAGCGTGATGCTGCCCGCGCCGCAATAGAGGTCGTACACGTTCTCGTTGCCGGTCAGTCCAGCGAGATCGCGCACCAGCTTGTACATCGCGATGGTCTGTACCGGGTTGGTTTGGAAGAAGGTTTTTGGGCCTATGCGGAACTTCAGCGGTTTGCCACCGGGACCGTCGGGCAGTTCCTCCACGATATGGTCGCGTCCGTGGAAGAGTTGGATGTCGAGGTCGTAGATCGTGTCGTTCTTCTTCGGGTTGATCGTCCACATCACCGAGGTGAGCGTGGGGAACGCCCTGACCAGATCGGAGAGCAGGCGCTCGCGGACATCCACGTCCTCGTGTCCCAGCGCGAGCAGCACCATGCACTCACCGGTAATGGTGGTGCGCACCAGCAGCGTACGCAGGAAACCGACGTGCTCGCGGATGTTGTAGAACGACAGGCCGTGGGCTCGAGCGTGTTCGCGAACGAAGCTGCGGATCGCATCGCTCGGCTGCGGCTGCAGATGGCATTCGCGGATGTCCAGCACGCGGTCGAAGCGCATCGGGATGTGGAAGCCCAGGGCGTTCCGATCCACTGTCATACCGGCCTCCGAGCCTGTCATTCCGGGACCCGACCCGGAATCGTTCTGCGTATCGATCTCCTCTTTGGTGAACCAGCGGCTCGCACTGAAGGTGAACTCCAATTTGTTCCGGTAGTGCGTGAGCCCCGGCGAAGGCATGATCGGTGTGACTGGTGGCAGTTCCAATCCACCCAAACGCTCCAGGTTGTCGATCACCTGTTGCTGTTTGTAGGCGAGTTGCATGGGGTAGGCAAGGTCCTGCCATTTGCAACCGCCGCAAACGCCGAAGTGCGCACAGAACGGTGTGACGCGGTCAGGCGAGGGTGTGGTGATCCGCAGCGCTGTCGCCTCCGCGTAACTCTTCTTCTTCTTGAACACGCGGACGTCCACCACGTCGCCCGGTACCGCCCCGGTCACGAAGACCACCAGGCCGTCATGCTTGGCGATCGCCTTCCCTTGCGCACCCGCACTGGTGATCAAGAGGTTCTCCCAGATCAGCGGTTCCTTGAGTTTGGTGCGGCGCATAAGGGGGGCAAAGAACCGAAGAACCGCAGAACTCTGGACCGCAGAGGGCAGAAGTCCACTCTTCTTTCGCGCTTCTTCATCCGCGTTCCGCGGTTCCGCGGTTCGCGTCCCACCGTTCTCAGGTAGTTTCGCGCCCCATGCAGGAGACCTCCATCCGTTCCAAGAGCCAGCGTGCCATCGATCTCGAGGATCGATATGGCGCGCACAACTACCACCCGTTGCCCGTCGTGCTGGACAGTGGCTTGGGCGTTTTCGTGTGGGATGTGGACGGCAAGCGCTACTACGACTTCCTCAGTGCCTACAGCGCGGTGAACCAGGGGCACTGCCACCCCCGTCTCGTGAAAGTGATGCAAGAGCAGGCCACGCGGATGACGCTGACCAGCCGCGCCTTCTACAACAGTGTGCTCGGCGAATGTGAGAAGGTGGTGTGCGAGACCTTCGGCTACGACAAGATGCTGCCGATGAACACGGGTGCTGAAGCGGTGGAGACGGCGATGAAGATGGCGCGCAAGTGGGGCCATGAGAAGAAGGCCATCCCGCAAGGGAACGCGCAGATCGTCGTGTGCGAAGGCAACTTCCATGGACGGACCATCACCATCATCAGCGCGAGCAGCGATCCCGAGAGCAAGGCCGGCTTCGGGCCGTTCACGCCGGGCTTCATCAGTATTCCTTACGACGATCTTTCCGCGTTGGAGGCTGCCCTGCAGGACCCGCACGTCTGCGCATTCCTGGTGGAACCGATCCAGGGCGAACGCGGCGTGTACACCCCCGCCGACAACTACATCGAGCAGGCGCTCGCGCTGTGCAAGGCGAACAACGTGCTCTTCATCGCCGATGAGATCCAGACAGGCATCGCCCGCACCGGACGTATGTTGTGCAGCGTTCCCGACGACGAACGCGATCCCGCCAGGCGGCCTGACGCAGTGATCCTGGCCAAGGCCCTTAGCGGGGGCATGTACCCGGTGAGCGCGGTGCTGGCCCGCGACGAGGTGATGAACGTCTTCACGCCCGGCACGCACGGCAGCACCTATGGCGGCAACCCAATGGGTGCGCGCCTGGCGATCGAAGCGCTCAGCATCGTGCAGGACGAAGGTCTCGCCGCGAACGCGGAACGCCTCGGTCATCTCTTCCGCACCGAAATGCAGAAGTTGGTGGACGCCTATGACTTCGTGAAGCTGGTACGTGGCAAGGGCTTGCTCAACGCACTCATCATCGAGCCTCGCACGGCCGCGGACGGTTCACCGAAGACCGCGTGGGAGCTGTGCCTGGTGCTGCGCGACAACGGCCTGCTCGCCAAGCCCACGCACGGCGACATCATCCGTTTCGCACCACCGCTCGTCATCACCGAGGGACAGGTTATGGAGTGCGTGAACATCATCAACCTGAGCGTGCGGCAGTTCGCCTAGCGAACGATCTCCAAAAGCTGCGTGTGCGCTGTTCCATCCGTGTAGAGCAGGCGTAGCGCATAGGTGCCGGGAGCGAGTTGGCTCACATCGATCGCGCCGCCCTGCAACGTTATCATCACTCGACGGCCATCCGCAGCGAATAGTTCGATGGAACGAACGGGGCGGCCGTTCAAGTTGAGGCGGAGTTCGTCCGAAGCAGGACAGGGGAAGAGCGTGACGTCGTTGTGGTCGCTGATCGGTGCAACGGTGGTCGGTGTGCAGAGGATCTCGTTCATGTAGCCCCAGATGTCGTTGTCGAAGAGGACCGGGACCGGATTGGATGTGCCCGGTGCATCGCCCATGCGCACCAGCACGATCCCTTCCGAAGGGACGACGTTGATGAACTGCCCGTTTTTGCCGAGCGCGTTGTAGGCATCGGCAGGCTCGTTCGGCATCAATTCGCCGGGGAAAACGATCTGGGTGCCGGGTGCCATGAAGCTGGACTGCCCGTTCAACCACCACAGGTACCCATAGGAATTGTTCAACGTCTGTGACGGCGAGACCATGTCGTTGAAGTAAGCGGTGTTCAGGATCTGCGTGCCGTTCCAGTTGCCGGAGTTCATCGCCAGCAATCCGAATCGCGCCATGCTGCGCGGCGTGCTGAAGAACACGTTGTTGTAGCCGATGGGCAGGTAAAGCCCGAGCATGCCCGTGGTCTGGCCCAGGGTGTTGTACACGTAGCCGTTCAACGACTGACCCACAGCGCCCTCGATCACGCCATCGAGCTTGGCGTATGGCGCGTTGTGGTAGGACCAGCGCGTGCCGGGATCCACGAGGTACTGCAGGCAGGCCGGGTCGGTGCAGTCGAGATCCGCTACACCGTCATCAAGCCCCGTGGTCATCGTTAGCTGGTTGCGGATCGTGATCGCTGCTTCCTGGCCCGGCGTGCAGGATGTCCAGCCCACACCGAGGTAAGTGCTGCTCGGTTCATTGATGTCAAGGAAGCCGTCCTCCTGTGCCTTGCCCACCATGAAGGCAGTGAGCGATTTACCCGCCGACGCCCAGTACCACGAGCTGTCCTGCGTGAAGGTGCCGTAATAGTGCTCGATAGCGATGCGGCCGTCCTTCAGCACGATGAAGGCCTTGGTGTTGTTCGTCTCGAGAAAGTCGAGCAGTGGCTGGATCTCATCGGTACACCAGCCCAGTGACGCCGGGTCCACGGTTTCCCAAGCACCGGCGTTGGGAGGGAAGTAGATGTTCTGTGCGGTGGCGGGAACGTTGTTGATCGCGAGCGCTGCGAGAAGGATCGTATACGGTCGGTTCAACGGTAACGGGCTATGCCCGGGAAGACACCGGGCCAGCAGAAAAGTTCGATCGCCGATCACGAAGGAAGAGGAACACGCACAGCAGCAACAGGAACGCGTTCGCCATACCCAGCACCCCGTGATGGATCATCCAGTCGCTGGCGGGTCCCAAGGCATCCTCCCAATTGCCACCGAAGCCGAACAGGATCGGAACAGCCACAACCGCCAGCCAGCGAGGCTCGGCGCGCGGTAGCAAGTGATGCAGCACGAAGGCCACCAAGGGGAGCGCGAGTAGGAAATGCTCGGTGTCCGTCAACGTGATGCTGGGCACCAAGGCGATAAGCAACAGGTACTCGAACACGAAGCTCTTCGCATCGCCCTTTCGCAAGTTCCAGAGCACCAACGCACCGAACGCTGCCGCGATGATACCGAGCACGATAGCGGTCTCCAGCCCGCTGGGCGCTGCGACGAAGTGCTTCAGCACCGCCCGGTGCAGGAAGGAGTACACCGTATCCACCGCGTTGTAATTGTCTCCGCCGGTGTAGATCAATGACGCGTTGTGCTTGGCCATTTCGCCGAGCCATTCGCCATGTAGCGCGAACGAGCCGGTCGCGCCCAGGAACAGTGCCGGCAGCAGCAGGCCGACGAGCACCGTCGTTAACGCGACGCCGGTCGCTTTGAATTCCTTCCGCAGCAACAAGAGCGGCAGGAGCACAACGAAGTGCGGCTTGGTCAGCATCGCCAGCCCGATGAACGCACCGCCGAGCACGGGCTTTCCAGCCAACAGCCGGTCCAGTGCGAAGAGTAGCAGCCACAGCAGCATCACGTTCACGTTCCCCAGGTGCAATTCGCGGTGCAGGTGTACCACTACGACCAGGCCCAGAAGGAATAGTGGCGCATAGGTGCCCGGTTTGCCGGGTAATAGATGCGTTCGGATCAACCGGTCGGCGAGGAGGGATGCCCCGATGAACGCCGCGACGATCAGCAGGTACTGGACCGAAGCAGCGATCGCGTATGGCAGGAGCGCCAGGGGAACGTACAGCAAGGCCAGGACCGGCGCATACTTGAAGATCCCCGAGTCCAGCCCGCGCGCCACGCCATAGAGCGGCTGTCCATCCAACAGGCTGCGTGCCGAGTCGTAGTACACCCTGAAGTCGTTCAGCCAGAAGCGGCCGTTCACATGCTCCAGCAAGAAAAGCAGAAGCGCAACGGCTGCGAAGACGATCGCGTAGCGGCCAGGGTAGCGGTTCCAACTCGGAAGGACCATGGTCGCGAAGGTCAGGGGTCAAAGGTGAACTCAGATCGTCCTATGAAGGATTGTCCGATGTCTTATGCCAATGCCATTCGAGGGCCGTAGGCCATCGGACTTAGGCCAGACAACGAATATCGCGGATACGGCGCACTAAGCGAAGCACCCGCCGCGAACTGCCAACTGCCTATTGCCGACTGCGAACTGCTACTGCTTCGACCGATCCACTTCCTTCACCAGCTTCCCGTGGTCGTAATGCAACTCGCGGTACACCTGGCCATCGGGGCTGTAGTCGTAGTGTATGCCGTGCTCCACGCCGGCGAGCCAGGTCTCCAGGTATTTGCGGGTGCCGGTCTCGTAGAAATACTCCCACTCGCCATTCTCTACACCGTTCTCGAAGCGGCCAACGTACTCCATCTGGCCGTTCGTGTAGTACACCTTCTCCATCACCTTCACCGCCTCCTCACCCTTGCCTTTCATGTACACCACCACCTCGGGCTTGCCGTTGGGGTGGCTGGCCGCCACGTACTTGTGGGTGCCGCATGAGGTCAACAGCAGCAGGGCAGGCAGTAGGAGCAGCGTGGAGCGGGACTTCATGGTCCGGCTAATTTACAGGAAAGGGTTTGGGGGGCAGTGCGCTCAGAACCACGCGATCAACTTCAAATTGTAGCGGCGCGGGGTGAGGTAATCCGGTATGGAGTAGTAGTTGCCGTTCACATCGGCCACCCAGGTGTGGTCCACGGTATTGTCGATGTTCAGCAGGTTGAACACCTCGAAAGTGAGCCAGAGGTCGTCGATATGCCGCAGCCAGCCCGTCTTCTCCTGTCCCTTGGCGCCGAGGAACTGCTTGCTGAAGCCAATGTCCACACGGCGGTAAAGTGTCGTGCGCAGGGTGTCGGCGTAACGCGTTTCGTTAGGGGGGCCGAAGGGCAGCCCGGTGCCGAAGACGAGGTTCAGGTGGACTTTGTACGTAGGCCAGCGCGGCATCTCGTCCTGGAAGAACATCGCCACGTTAACGCGTTGGTCCGTGGGTCGCGGGATGTAACCGGGTTCCACGCGCGTGCTGTCCACCGCCATCTGGTCGAAGGTGTAACCGGGTTGGATCAGCTCGCCTTCCGCGTTGTAGCGCTTGTAATAGAAGTCGTCATTGAGGTCCTCCTGGGTGGTCATCACGCTCGCGCCGATCCAGCTATCCACACCATCAATGAACTGGCCCGCGAGTTTCAAGTCGATGCCGGCCGCGTACCCCTTCGCGTTGTTCGTGCCGTAGTAGCGGATACGGATGTTGTCCACCTCGTATGGGATCAGGTCGGTCATGTACTTGTAGTATACCTCCGTGGTGAACTTGAAGGGTCGCTGCCAGATCTCGAACCAGCGGTCCATGCCGAGCAGGAAGTGGATGCTTTGCTGCGCTTTGATGTCCGGGTTCAGCGTGCCATCGAGCTTGCGCACTTCGCGGTAGAACGGCGGCTGGTAGTAAAGGCCTGTGGCGAACCAGAAGCTGTAGTCGCGGTCTAGCGTATCGCCGTTGGCGGTCACGCGCTTCCAGCCTGGATGGAAGGTGAGGCGCGCGCGTGGGCTCGTCACGGTCTGTCCGTTGTAGGTCCAATGCTGGCTGCGCACACCGGCGATGAGCGTCCACCAGCGATCGTCGCCCTTGTCCCAGCGCCAGGTGTTCTGCACATAGGCGCTGGCGCGAATGCTCTCCAAGTTCAACTTGCTCTTCAGCGAGTAGCTCAGGCCGACGTCCTCGCCGAGGTTCAGCGGGATGCTATAGTCGGCGCTGTCGATCATGGTCCACTCGCCGAGGCGGTCGTTGATCGTCTCTTGTCTTGCGTCCACGCCCCATTGGAGGTAGCTGTTGGGCAGTTGTGAGTAGCCCCTGTGCGCCAGGCTGAAGACGGTTGCATCGAGCGTATTGCGCGCGTGATCCAGGAACGTGCCGACGCCGAGGTTGCGCACAACTTCACCGAACTGGTCGCTGCCGGGGTCTCGCTCCAACTCATCGAGGAAGTACTGGCCTTGGATGTCGAAGCCTTCGCTCTCGAAGGTGCGGTAAGCGCTCCCGGTGAACTTGAGCAGGGTGTTCCGGCTCGCTTGCACGTTCAGGTTGAGCGCCCCGAAGTAGGTTTCGAACTCGGTCTGCTCCTGTCCATCGAAGTACACGGTGAAGCGCAATGCCTGGTTGAAGGGACCGAACTCGGTCTCGCGGCTTTGCGGCACCACATAGTACCTGTTGCTGGAATAGAGACCGAGGAAGCCGAGTTCCACCTTGTCACTGATGTCGTAGGTCCAGTAGCTCTGCAGATCGGTGTACACCGGCCGGTACTCGCCCTGCGTATCGAGCCCGCTCAGCACCACCTGATTCGTGCGGTAACGGAAGCCGGTGATCTGCCGCAGCCGCATTTTGGCCATCGTATTCTCGATGTGGAAGGCGCCCCCGAGCAAGCTGGCCATCGCGCTGCCCGCGAACGCGCGTGGACGTTTGTAGTGGATGTCGAGCACGCTGCTCATCTTGTCCCCGTATCGCGCTTCGAAGCCGCCCGCGCTGAATTGGAGGCGGTCGATCAGATCAGGATTGGGAAAGCTCAGCCCTTCCTGCTGTCCTGCGCGGACGAGGAACGGGCGGTACACCTCGATGTCGTTCACATAGACCAGGTTCTCTTCGAAATTGCCGCCGCGCACACTGTAGCCGCTGCTCAGTTCGTTGCGCATCACCACGCCCAACTGCCCCACGAGCAATGCTTCGATGCCCCCTTGAGGTGTGGGGGAGAAGCGGGCCAGCCGCGGGTCGATCTTCTCCAGTCCTGTTTCACGCAGACGCCGGTTGCCCTCCACTTCCACGCCGGTGAGCGTGCGAAGCTTCAGGCCCACGTTCAGCGTGCGCGTTTCACCGGCGGTCAGTCGCACGGTCTCCTCGTGGGACTCGAGCCCCGAAAAGGTGAACCGCACGACGATGGTGCGGTCCGTGGGGACGGTGATCGTGTAGAAGCCGTTGTTGTCGCAGATCGCGCCGGTGAAGGCATCACCGAGCGTCACGTTGGCCATCGGCAGGCTGTTGCCTAGGTCGTCACGCACGGTGCCTTTCAACGTGCCGGTGGCCTGCGCCAGACCGAGGGCGCCTTGCAGCAGGCCGATAAGAAGGGGGAACAGACGACGCATTCCGAAGGTCGGGCAAGATAACGCGGTGCCTCCGCCCCAAGTATGGATCAACGCGCCCTTGCGATCAGACCAACGTGGCGGTCAGCGTGATGGGCACGCTCTTGAGCAACTGGCTCATTGGGCAGTTGATCTTGGCATCCTCCGCGCAACGCTGGAACTCTTCGGCGCTGATACCCGGTACGCTGCCTTTCAGGACGAGGTGAATGCCCACCACACCGTTGCCGTCGCCCACCTTGTCGAGCTTCACTTCGGCCGTGCAATCCAGGTCGGTGGCGGTGAAGCCCGCCGCAACAAGTATGAAGCTCAACTTCATCGTGAAGCAGCTCGCGTGCGCTGCCGCCACCAGCTCCTCGGGATTGGTGCCCGCCTTGCCATCCTCGCTCACGAAGCGGGCGTGGAACGAATAGGGTACGTCCTTCAAGACACCGCTCGTGCTGCTGACGGTGCCCCTTCCTTCTTTACCGGTTCCTTTCCAGTTCGCTGTCGCTCTGCGGATGAGGGCCATTGTGCTTTTGGTTTTTGGATGCTTGTTGGGGCGGGAGATCTCCCGCCACATATCGGCGCGATATCGCGCCTCTGTTTATTTCTTCAGCAGCTTGAACGCATGCGTCCATTGGTTGCGTTGGAAGCCGGGGATGCACCACAGGATGCACAGCGGCTCGATGGCGCGTGCGCCTTCCACGCCGCCCATGTCCTCGGCCTCCCACCCAAAGCTCTCCAGGATGGTCGTCACTTCCTTCTTCGCGGCCATGTCGCTGCCGCAGATGAACATCGTGGGTTTCACGCCGCCGAAGTCGGGGTCCACCATGTAGGCACTGCCCACGCTGTTGAACGCTTTAACGAATCGGGCAGTGGGAAAGGCGCGCTGCAGGCGCTCCATCAAGCTGTCGTCGAGCGTGGTGAAGTACTTGAGCACACCGTTCTCCGGTGGCGCATCGGCGATAGGGTTGGTCGCGTCAATAATGACCTTGCCGCGCAGGTTCTCCTCCATGGCCAATGCCAGCATGTCCTGGGCGCCAGTGCCCTTTGTAGCGAGCACGATGATGTCCGCACCGGCAGCGGTCTCAGCAGGTTCGGCCACCTTGCCGCCGGGGTTCTTTTCAAGCCAGTCCTCCAGTTTGCCGGGGTTACGCGTGCCTATGGTGACGGCATGGCCGTACTTGATGAAACCGCTGGCGAGCACCTGGCCCACCATGCCGCTGCCGAGGATACCGATCCTGCTCATGGTCCTTCTTGTTGGGGGCGTGAAGTTAGCCGCCGCCGCACCCGGGTTGTTCGCTCAGCAGTTCCACAGCACATTTGCACTCCCTCCCACTCACCCATGGATCCCCGCGCCACCGCTTTTCTCCGCCTGTTGAAGATCATGGACGAACTGCGCGAGAAGTGCCCGTGGGACCGCAAGCAGACCCTGGAAACGCTGCGTCCGCTCACGATCGAGGAGACCTACGAACTGGGTGACGCGATCCTGGAGGGAGACCTCGATGGGGTGAAGAAGGAACTCGGGGACCTGTTGCTCCACATGGTCTTCTATGCTCGCATCGGCAAGGAGAAGGGTGCCTTCGACATCACCGATGTACTGAACGGGATCTGCGACAAACTCATCCACCGCCACCCGCACATTTACGGCGATGTGAAGGTGAAGGACGAAGAGGAGGTGAAAGCCAATTGGGAGAGGATCAAGCTGGCTGAGAAGAGAGAGGGGGGAAAAGGAGGTGAGGGAGGCACTGGGGAGGAACGGAGCGTTTTGGAAGGCGTGCCGCGCGGGCTGCCGAGCATGGTGAAGGCCATTCGCATTCAAGACAAGGCGCGCGGCGTGGGTTTCGATTGGGACAACCGGGACCAGGTATTGGAGAAGGTACACGAGGAGCTGCGCGAGTTGAAGCACGAAGTGGATACGGCCTCACCGAAACAGGCGGACGAACTCGGCGACCTGCTCTTCAGCATCGTCAACTACGCGCGCTTCCTCCACATCGACCCGGACGAGGCGCTGGAGCGCACCAACCGTAAGTTCATCAAGCGCTTCCAGTACCTCGAACGCGAATCGCGCAAGGACGGGAAGCAACTCGGCAGCATGACGCTGGCGGAGATGGATGCGTACTGGGAGCGCGCGAAGGGGGAATGATGTCAGGATGCCTTCCGACCCCTAAGGCGCTTCGAGCCTTGCGGAGTACCGATCCGCCGTTGCTCAGGGCGGGTTCCGCACAAGCTGCTAGCCTGTGGATCCGTTCGTCGGTGCGGGTGTGCGAAGGATGTACGTCGTGACCCGGCGGTTGTCGTTGTGTACCGTGAACCATAGGAAGATGTTCACGATACCGATGCACGTGCCCAGGTAGGGGATGATCGAACAGATGTTCAGGATGCAGAACGCGGTGGCCGTGCCCGTGTTGGTGGGGCGCCCTGCGGCGTAGCGCGGATCGGCCATCACCCGGTTCAGCAACTGCGAGAGCGTTTGGTAGGACGGGAACGCCCAGTACAGGTTGAACAACGGGATGAAGAGGAAGCCCACGGCCTGCCCCGCGTCATGGTCGCGGAAACCCGTCATGCGAATGGCAACGGTCCAATTCCGGTAATGCAGTTTGCAGAAATGAACGATGTAGAGCACTAGGAAAACCAGCGCGCCGATGACACCGATCACGGCGACTCCAATGGCGCTCTCCTCGCTGTCCACACTGACCATCAACGCTGCGAGGATGCCCGTTCCCACCACGATGCAGATGAACCAGATGAAGAACGCGATGAACTTGCGGTAGTGATGGTCGATCTCCGCGGCGAGTTGAAGGGCTTCCTTTCCGGACAGCGGCTGAACTACCGGTGATGGTGGCGCATACGGTGCAGGTGCAGAAGGTGTCAGTGCCGGCATTGGCGGTGGTGGCGATGTTGGTGGAGCGGCTGCTGGACCGAACACGCCCCTCAACTCTTCGACGTTCTCAATGGCGGTCCAATCGCTCAGTCCCTCGTACCAAACGCTCTTCACTCCCGCCGGTGGAGCCGCCTTCAACTCGGTGAGCGTGTACGGTCCGTATTGCTGCTTGCCGTCGTGCAGGTAGTAGGCGCGTTCCATCGGTGGTGGTTCAGGGGTGGCTCAAGAAAGCCGAAGTGTGCGAGAAATCCAAAATGTAGGGCCGGTCTCAGAAGCCCGGCGGACCGAATGACGACTCCTGGGACCGTCGCAGTTCCTTGTTGATGAGGAAGAGCAGCCCGATCGCGATCATCAATTCGGAGACGAAGTAGCCCGCGCTGATCATCATGCTCATCAGTTCGTGCGGAATGATCGGATCTGAGTAGTCGCGTGCGGGCATGATGACCTGCCAGTAGATGAAGGTGAACAAGCTCAGGAGCAGGAAGAGGCCGCTTCCGATCGCGAGCATCACGCTGTCCGTGCTCCGTCGCCGCGAG
>Ga0335394_10005584_pt1 | contig 14216 bp, 11 predicted proteins | sample MAT03_FD_205741 | JGI IMG/M metagenome (GOLD analysis project Ga0335394, IMG submission 205741) | Freshwater microbial communities from Lake Fryxell liftoff mats and glacier meltwater in Antarctica - MAT-03 (spades assembly) (version 2) ...
CGCAAAAGGCGCTCGCCAATGATCAGCTTCTCAAGCTGAATGAGTTCGCCGATTCAATCCCTGCCGTCTCCGCCCTAATGAAGAATCGATCTCATTTCATCAGCCGTTACGATGGTGCAACACCTCAAGATTTACGCGGTCGAATTCGCGACGAAGTACAAGTCGTTCTAACCAATCCAGATATGCTTCACCATGCGATGCTCCAACACCACGATCGCCATTGGGCTAGCTACTTCAGCAATCTTACTCATGTTGTTATCGACGAGTGTCATGAGTATCGAGGTATCTTCGGTACCAACGTTGCCCATATCCTGCGGCGACTTCGCCAAGTTTGTAGCCTTCACGGCTCGGATCCAACGTTTATTGCAACAAGCGCAACGATCCATGAGCCGCAATCGCACATGGAGCGATTGACGGGACTTGACTTCACATGCATTGGATCGGAAGCCGATGGCAGCAAACAAGGCCGCCGCAAATTCTGGATGGCGAGTGGGACCGAACATTACTACGACTATGGGCGAAAACTTGCTTTCAAGCTCGCCGAGGAGGGGCTCACCGTTCTTGCCTTTTGCCCAGGCCGAATGGCAGCCGAGAGAATGATGGCTCGATTGCTCTCGCATCATGACGATGATTTACCACACGTCCGTGTGTATCGTGCCGGCCTCTCAGCTGCAGAAAGAGAAGAAATCGAACTTGGTCTGCGCGACAAGTCGGTCCGGCTCGTATTCTCCACGAGCGCTTTGGAACTGGGCATCGATATTGGCGAAGTGGACGCAGTCGTTTGCATCGGCTTACCCAATAGCATGATGAGCTTATGGCAACGTGCCGGCCGAGCGGCTCGAGCAGGCAAAGACGGCGGTATTGTGCTGATTCCCGGTGACACTCCGATCGATACCTACTATGCCAACCATCCCGAAGAATTGTTCCAAAAGGACAACGAACCGCTAGTTCTCAACACTGCCAACCGCCGTGTCGTTTGCCAACACTATGCTTGCGCAACAACAGAGGTTGGCGGCGACGAAGATGCTCTCGACACAGAAATCCTTGGAGATGAATGCAGCGAGATCAAGCAAGCACGATCCGAAGGCAAAATGGACTTGGAAGTTTTCTATCGGGCGGATCCGCACATGCAAGTGAATATTCGCAGCATCGGTGAAGGCAACTATAAACTCGTCGTTGGCAAGGACGATGAAGTCATCGGGGAGATCGACGAATTCCATTTACTTCGTGAAGCGTGCCGCAATGCCATCTATCGGCATGGAGGAAAGGCCTTTCGTGTACGGGACGTAATTCGTGGCCGACGCAAGGTGTTGCTCGAACGAGAGTATTCATGGAACGAGACCAAAGCGTTTATCGACAAAAAGATCCGATTGAAGCGACGCCACAATGTCGCTGACTACCCAGGGCTGATGCTCGCAACGGTCAATATCGACGTGACTGAATTTTTGCTTAGCGTGACCAAAAAGGACCGTAGTGGCAAGGTGATTAACACGTGGAATGGCAACCTGGGGATGCCGACGCACACTTTACCGACCGAAGGAACGTTGCTGAGGATACGACCGTCCCTCTGGAATGAATTGGTGAGCCAACTCGGGGCTCAATTTGCTAGATCGGCGTTTCAGTCCTGCGAGCGGTTGCTTAGAGGTCTGTTTCCAGCGGTATCCGGCCCTTGCGATTTGCAAGATTTTTCATCTGCGTCAGAAATTGATAGCGACGGCTCCGCTTCGATCTATTTGTACGACATGGTCTACGACGGAGTGGGTTTAACGGTCTGTGCAATGGATCGCATGAGTGACCTCATCGCCAAAGCTATCGAACGCCTAGAGCAGTGCGAGTGCAACACGGACGAAGGATGCTTTAAATGTGTTGCGAATCCGTTGTCCAACGACTCGGCGAGCAAACAAGCAACGCGTCAGATGCTAGTTCGATTCCGTGAGGAACTAACGTGCACTCCTCGATGCACCCGCAACGAAGTCGAGTCCATCACCCATGAATCGCCAGCCACGCATGCTTGCTCAGCGTGCGAGTCAACGGTTCGCAATGGCGAGCGATTTTGCAGCAATTGCGGGGAAAAACAACCTTTGTAGTCCGGACGAATTGTGTTCCGTCGCGTTATTTAAAACCATATCAATCAACCTTAAGCGTCCGTGACTCACGGCGCAAGCGATTCGAAGGGAGCAAGCAGTCATCGTGCATTCAATCACTCAAAAAGAACTTGAAACTCGGTACCCACTTCCGTTAATCCGGGGGGAACGGATAACTCGTCTGGGCGAAAAGGATTTGGGCCGCCAAAGAACAGACGTTGACACTTGCCGAATGCTGGGCGAAGAACAAATCGGTTGGCTTGTCAGTGCTGTTTCATCATTTGAAAAGATGATTGAACACGTTCGCAAACTCAATGACTCCGACTGCGGTGCTCGCTGGATTATTGTTCCCGCAACAAACCGGCTGTCCGAAATGGCGTTTGAGCAATGGTTTGGCGATTCAGATAGATCCTTCGCATCACCGACTCTATGGCATGATAAGTTGGTTAGTTTTTGCGTCCCAGAACGATTGTGCGAACTCCGAACCGAACTATCGGAAACGAGTGCCGAAATAGCAGGTGTGATTGTTCTAGATCCCCAGTGTTTTGTTCATGCCGGTCGCAGCTTTCAGAACGGTAACCGTCGAATCGTTCACGATCGGCCCCAAATGATCGTCAATTTCCGTTCCGCATTTTCAATCGGCAGCTGGGTACCACCGTTTATTCAAATGACATGCAAGCGCGCTGGGGCTGTTGCAACGGAGACTGTCTCACGAATCTATTGCCTCGAAACCATTCACTGCATCGACGGGACTTCACTCGGCTGTGGAGTATTGCCTGGTACATTCAATAAAAGAGCGTGCGAACTCGAACGATTCGATGCGCAAATTGCTTGTTAAAACGACTTACTACCCCCTGAAACGGAGACTGTTCCAATCATGTCCGATTCGAAAGACATCACTGCACGCGTTCACGCTGCGTTCCTACAAGAGATTTTGAACAACCCCAGCTATAGCGAGCTAGAAATACCGCTTCGATCGCTGTTGGCAAGTGAATCGACAATGAAGCCTGAGGGGCTAATCAAAATTTACGAGCAAACCAACGTCAATCAACTTCCTGAAAGCAAGTAAGCCAAATGATTCAAATCGAAGAAATCAAAATCGAAAATTTCCGTGGCATTCGTGAATTGACCTTGCAACCCAACCGCAAGTCGTTCGCTATTCAGGGGCCAAACGCATCTGGCAAAAGTTGCGTTGTCGATGCAATCGAATTTGCTCTCACCGGAAACCTATCAAGACTCGCGGGCGATGGCACAGCCGGGCTCTCCGTGGGCTCTCACGGGATGCATGTGGATTCAAGGAAGAATCCAGCAGCTTCCAAAGTTTCAATGCGATTGTACCATTCGCGATCTAAGGAAGTGTTTACGATCACTCGGTGCTTGGACAAGCCAAGTCAACCAAAGCTTAAGCCCGACACACCAGCGACTCGCGCTTTACTTGCTCAATTTGGCAGACGCGACGAAATTACACTAACCCGTCGCCAGATTGCCAAATATGTACTTGTGCAGGCAACTCAACGAAGTACTGACGTTCAAAACCTGCTTCGACTTGACTGTATTGGATCGATAAGGAAGACAATGGCAAGCGCAGAAAGGAAGTGCCAGACCAACGCGGCGACTGCCGGCAAGGAATTGAAGAGCTCCGCCGAACTTCTTCAGCGACACCTTCAAGTCGATTCTTTAACTCCAGATGCGATTCTAGCTGCGATAAATCCAAAGCGCATTCAACTTGGTTTGGTTCCGTTGGGGGATTTGGAATCGATATCATTCCTAGATCCTGATACCCAAGGTTTGGAACAAACGTCGGGCCACGTCGTTCGACTGACGGCGTTGCGTGATCTTCAAGCCTTTCGTGAAGCAACGAGTTCTCCTGAGTTAGCCCGCGCAAGTCAAGCAATTGTTCAAACCCTCCGAGTGCTTGATTTAGATCCGAAACTCAATCTGAAGTTGCGATCACATAAGCTTTTTGAGCTTGGACTTGAGTTGGCGGAGGAAGATAGTTGTCCTTTGTGCGAATCGCCGAGATCCCTCGAAGAACTTAGGGCTCACTTTACAAAGAAACTAGAACAATCGAAACGAGCCGGCCAGATTGCAAAAGCCATCGCTGAGTCTGCGAACGAATTACGAGACGCGTGCTTCGACGTTGTATTAAAAGCTCGCCCAATTGTTGAGTTAGCGAAGAGACTTAAGCTCGACGAATTCTCGTTGAAGCTCGAGATTTCGACCAGCAGCCTGCAATCCAAGTCGGATCTACTTCACAATTTGGATGGAATCAGCGCCATACGGGAGCAGCTTGTTAGCTTCGTAGATTTCTCAGGTCTGGATAGCGATCTTGCGCATTTGGGTCGCACTATTGAGAGGCTACCCGATCAGTCGGCAACTCTTGAGGCAATGAGTTTCTTGACGCTTGCGTCCGAACGATTCACAAACGTTTGCAAACGACAAGCGGAGCAAAAACGCAGTCAGAAAATTCTGGATAGGGCTCAATTCGTTCATCGAACATACTCCGACGTTTCTCAAGCGGAACTCGAAACGTTATACCGATCAGTTGAAAAAACGTTCGCTGATGCATATCGAAGTTTGCACCACGAGGATGAGAGTACGTTCACTGCGAGGCTTACTCCCGACGAAGGAAGGTTGGACTTGGATGTTGAGTTTTTTGGACGAGGCATGTTTCCGCCCGGTGCCTACCATAGCGAAGGGCATCAGGACAGCATGGGCCTCTGCTTGTACCTAGCCCTAATGCAACAGGTTTTCGGAGATGAGCTCCGATTGGTTGTCCTCGACGACGTCGTTATGTCCGTTGACAGTAGCCATCGCCGCGCCATTTGCGAACTGCTCAAAAACTGGTTTCCGGATACGCAGTTCATCATCACCACGCACGAAGAAATTTGGTTCTATCAGATGCAAACCGTAGGTTTGATCGATCGCAAAAACGCTCGAATCTTTCAGAGTTGGAGTGTCGATCACGGCCCTGTGGTGAGTGATGCCGTCGAAACATGGAGTCAAATCGATGCGTTCCTGACTGCTGGAAATGTTCCTTCCGCAAGCCTCACGCTACGAAGGCATCTTGAACGCGTGTTGCCGCAGATCGCAGATGCATTGGGCGCAGAGACTTCCTTTCGACTCGACAACAAGCACGACTTAGGTGAGTTAAAGACGGCATGCTACGTAAGACTGAAAGAGACTCTTCACCAGGCAGCGGCGGCTGCGAAAGAATGGGCGGACCTGGACATGGCGTTGGCGGCCGAAGACCTGTTGCAAACATTAACCAATATTATTCCTGAGTACGACAAAGAATCGAAATACGTCACCGCTACCATACATGACAACGCGTGGGCGAAACTCGTTAAGCAAGACTTCCTCCCAGTCGTTCAAGCCTTTAAAGATTTTTCGGCCTGCTTCCAGTGTCCTCGATGCAAGGACTGGATCAAAAGAACGCCTCGGCAATCCAGCAAAAAGTTGGAATGCAATTGCGGTTTCACCAATTTCGCGATCACCAAGCCTTCAGCCGAACAGAAGGCAACTCTGGGGAAAGTCGGCTAGAACAATTGCAACAATTAGCCGATCGGCGTTAGCCCCGGTTTGCGGACAGGCACCAAAGCCCGTAGCGGAAGCCGCCAAGGCTTTCGGTGATAACGATCGGGACGTTCCGAAACTCTTGGCGAGTTCCGCTACATGAATCGCCTGTGGATTCGGGATAACTGCTATCTTTTTGTAAGCCCCACTTACGCGGCTGAAGATTCTGTACAATCAGGTTTTGCTACTCGCCAAAGGTTTTGCGAGTGGGCTCAGTCATTGTTTTGGCCCGATATCTCTCAGTTACCAGCAATTCAGATGGATTCACGCCCAGTATGACTTCCAAAGACTTGAATAGCGCAAGTCTTTGGCATTTCGCCATTGGCGGCTTGGAAACGGAGCGAGACGTTTTGGAAATGGCGGCTGCGATTCGGTTGCAACGCCTAACTGCTTTCCCAACGCAAGAACAGCTAACAGCAAATCTCAACAGCCCGTTTGTCGCAGGCATCGTTGGCCATTATGGGCAGGATCGCATCACCCACCAGTTGGTTGTTGAGGCGAAAAACTTCGGCGATTTCGAATACATTTGCGACGCGGTCCGCGCCATTCTCGCAGGCCTACGAGTTCGCACTCAATCGGAATTATTCTGCCCTGCGGTTTGCAATCAACCCTGGGACCAGATCGGCAATACTTCCCAATCGAATACACCGTGTATTGCGGCGCGTTTCGAACCCCATGTCTACTCGCTTGACCTCGGTGAACCATCTCCAATTGATGTCGACGACATGGTCTGGGTTAAAAACAACTTGTCCAAAGTTTTGGAGCTGAACAAGCAAACACGTTTCAATATCGCTCTAGACGCTCTTTGTTCCTATTTGCACACTGAACGAGATCGCATGAAAGCAGCACAACTCTGGGTCGGTATCGAAGCTATCTTTGAAGTGCAGTTTGAAATCAGTTATCGCCTGCCAATACTGGCTGCACTTATGCTGCAACCACGCGGGCCCGGATGCAAGGTACTACGCGACCAAATCAAGAAACTCTACAACGATCGGTCCAAGGCGATCCACGGTCAAGAGTTCAAAAATGCCAAAGAGCATGTCCATGAAGTCCGTAAGTTACTCGCCAGGCTATTAACCAAGATCATTGAGGACGGCCGCTTGCCCTCCAAAGAGGACTTGGACGATCTTGTCTTGATGCCGACGCAGGTAGCCGAGAAGGACGGAAAGTAATGTTAAGTGACGAGGATCGGGACAAGGAGGTCGTCTCACTTTTATTTCAGCGCAAACAGCCAACTGTAGCTTGGGACCATTGTCCCGAGCGTAATTGGGCGGCAGGACGGGACAGATGGTCCCATCCTAAATTTCATTTACCAAGCTTCCCACGCTCATCGCTAACGCTCAGGGAGATGGGAATTTTTAAAAAGTAGCAGGCACACTCTGTGTGCCGTAGCCTCCAAAACCAAAGGTCTTGAACTGCGGACGGCACATGGAATGTGCCTGCTACTATAAAATCACCGCCTTTGAGCGTGAAATACAAAGCGATACAACCTCCAATTGACCACCGGGGGTATAACAAAACTCCGGACACTGTGCATCGAAGCACGTTAGACACACCAAGCACACCAGCCAGACAACTTAGAAATACCAACACCTCCAATGGCCAATCATAGTGAGCTTGTATCCTTCATTTGGGGCGTTGCCGACCTAATCCGCAACTCGTTCTCGCGTGGACACTACCAAGACGTCATTCTGCCACTAACCGTCCTCCGCCGAATCGACTTGGTCCTGGCTCCCAATAAGAAAAAGGTTCTCGAAACCTACAACAAGTACAAAGACAAGCTCGACAATCTCGATCCTCAGCTCTGTAAAGCATCCGGTTTTTCGTTCTACAACACCTCGAAGTTTGATTTCGAGACACTCCTGGATGAGCCTCAGCAACTGGCAGCCAATTTGAAGGCCTACGTCAGTGGCTTTTCCAAAAACATGCGCGATGTGATCGAGAAGCTCGACTTCGAGAACACGATCGGCAAGCTCGAAACGGCCAACCTGCTGTTCAAAGTCATCGAACGGTTTGCAGACAAATCGAAAGCCGATCTAAGCCCCGAAGCCATCTCAAATCATGAGATGGGCTACATCTTTGAGGAGCTGCTTCGCAAGTTCAATGAATCACTCGACCAGAATCCTGGTGAACACTTTACGCCTCGTGAAGTGATCCGGTTGATGGCGTCCTTGATCACATATCACGACCGCGCCGAATTGAAAAAAGGCAAAGTCATCCGGACGGTCTACGATCCATGCTGCGGTTCAGGTGGGATGTTAACGATCGGCAAAGATCAAATCCAAAGCATTAACCCTGATGCGGATGTCCACCTATTTGGCCAGGAGGTCAATCCTCAGACATTTGCCATGTGCAAGTCGGACTTGTACATGAAAAGCATTGATGGCCGCGATGCCGACAACATCGAATTTGGTAGCACGCTTTCAAGAGACGGGCACGCAGAAAAGACATTTGACTACCTGCTCGCCAATCCGCCCTACGGTTATGACTGGAGTTTGGATCAAGACGAGGTTCGCAAAGAATCGGCTCGGGCCAGCAAGAATCGCTTCGAAGCCGGTTTGCCACGCATTAGCGATGGTCAGTTGTTGTTCCTTCAGCACATGCTCAACCGCATGCATGATTCGAATTCAGGAACCAGCCGCGTCAGTATCATCATGAACGGATCACCGCTATTCACGGGCGATGCCAAGTCGGGCGAAAGCGAAATCCGTCGTTGGATACTGGAGAGTGACTACTTGGAGGCGCTGGTCGCCTTGCCACAGCAATTGTTCTATAACACGGGCATTAGCACTTACATCTGGGTGCTCGGCAATAAGAAACCCAAGAACAGAGCCGGCCAAGTCCTCCTCGTCGACGCATCGGATGCATGGCTTCTACGTCAAAAGAGCCTCGGCGCCAAACGCCGCGACATTCCCGATGGCGTTGATCGCACTGAGAACTACTTGCCATTTATCGTGCAAGCCTTCGCCGACTTCAAGGACCAAACCATCGAAATTCTTGATGCGAAATCCCTCGCTGACACGTCGGGTTCGGAAAAGATCCCAACCCGAAGCGTAAGCGAGGGATCAAAAAGCATAAGCGAGGGATCCACCAAATCCATCCGAGCCAAAGTTTTCCCAACCGCCGCCTTCGGATATCGCAAGGTCACCATCGAACGTCCATTGCGTCTCAATTTCGAAGCCAGTCTCGAACGCATCGAGCGAGTGAAATCGGCAACTGCGTTTCAAAACCTGTCTACGAGCCGCAAAAAGAATGACAAAGAGAGACAAACCGAGATCGAGATGGGTGAAGCGACCCAGAAAGTCATCCTTCAAGCATTGGCGAACCTCACAACCCGAAGCGTAAGCAAGGGGAAATCACCAAAAGCCTCATCTCTCGCTCACGCGTCGGGTTATGATCGTGAGCGGCATTATCACGATCGCGAAGCGTTCGTTGCCTTGATTGACCAGGCGATGAGCGAGGTCAAAGACAAAACCGACGTGAAGATCTCGATGGCTGTTCGACGCGCGATTATCGATGCGTTGTCGGAACGCGATCCCGAAGCTCCGATCTGCAAGGACAAAGACGGACTGCCCGAAGCAGACTCCAGCTTGCGCGATACCGAGAGCGTCCCGCTCGACTACTTGGATGAAGAAGGCATTTCACCTGAGCAAAAGGTAAAGGAGTTCTTCGAACGCGAAGTCAAACCGCACGTAGCCGACGCATGGATCAACGAGAGCGTTCGCGATGAGAAAGATAAGGAAGTTGGCCTAGTCGGCTACGAGATTAACTTCAATCGGTACTTTTACAACTACACGCCACCACGACCCCTCGAGGAAATCGAAGCTGACATCAAGGCAGTAGAAGCCGATGTCTTGAAGCTGCTCCAAGAGGTAGCCGGATGACCGAACCCGATCCCAACCCGAAGCATAAGCGAGGGATATCCGATCCCGAACATGTGAATTCAGGCAATTCGCTGGCCGTTCCATCGGGCTCCCACACTTCGTCACTGCTCAAAGATGTTTGTCAGTTGATTGAGCAGGCTCGCCAGTCTACTGCCCGAGCGGTCAATTCAGCCATGGTAATGCTGTACTGGAATGTGGGCGAGCGCATCCGTCGAGATATTCTCAAGGAGCAACGTGCCGAGTATGGAGCTGAAATTGTGCCGGCGCTGTCGACACAATTGACTCAGCACTACGGAAGCGGTTTCGGGAAACGAAATCTATTCCGGATGATCCAATTTGCCGAGCTTTTTGCCAACCAAAACATTCTTTCGGCGCTGTCGAAACAATTGAGCTGGAGCCATTTCGTCGAGATTATGCCCCTGGACGACGAGCTCAAACGCGAATTCTACGCCGAGATGTGCCGAGTCGAAGGCTGGAGTGTCCGCACGCTTCGCGACAAGATCGGCGGCATGCTATTCGAGCGAAGTGCATTATCAAAGAAACCGGAAGAGCTCATCCGTCAAGAACTAGCCGAGCTTCGGGATAGCGACCGAATCTCGCCCAACCTCGTCTTTCGCGATCCCTACTTCCTCGATTTCCTGGGCCTGAAAGATACTTACAGCGAGAAAGACCTCGAAGCCGCGATCCTACGCGAGATCGAAGCGTTCTTGTTGGAACTAGGCAGCGGTTTCACTTTCGTCGCCCGGCAAAAGCGGATCATCATCGACGGCGAAGATTTTTATTTAGACCTGCTGTTCTATCACCGCCGGCTGCGGCGACTGGTCGCGATCGATTTGAAGCTGGATCGTTTCAAAGCGGCCTACAAGGGGCAGATGGAACTGTATCTGCGTTGGCTGGAGAAGCATGACATGCAACCCGGTGAAGAACCGCCGATTGGCTTGATCCTATGCGAGCATGCCGGTCAAGAGCAGGTCGAGCTGTTACAGCTAGACGATACCAGCATCCGCGTGGCCAGTTATTTGACTGAGCTGCCCCCCAAAGAACTCCTGCAACAAAAACTGCGAGCCGCAATCGAGCTAGCCCAAGCCCGGCTAAGCAAGGAGACACCATGAACCATCCCAACATCCATCCCAACCCGACGCGTAAGCGAGGGACATCCCCCGATACCAGTCCAATGCATCAGCAAGTGACCACCTCCACCATTGCCCCCATCAGCCGCAGTGCGTTAGCACCCGGTTCACGCTCACACATCATCCCAACCCGAATGCGTAAGCGAGGGATCATCATCCAGCAAACAATCCCTCGCTCACGCGTCGGGTTAGGATTGGCAGTACATCAGAAGCTCAAACGAATCGAAGCTGCCATCAAAGCGGTTGAAGCAGTCGAAGCCCACGTATTGAAGTTGCTGCAGGAGGTAGCGGGCTAATGGAAGCTACGATTGTTGCGACAGAAGTCAGTGGCTGGAATCAATACGGCGAGTTTCAAGAAACACCCTTTCCGTGGATGGCAAAGATTCCCTCACACTGGTTTATTCGAAAAGTTGGATATTTTTTTCAAGCGACAAAAGGAAAACGCGGTCAACAACTCACTAAAGAGTACTGCGCAGTTAACTCGGGTAGTTATCCGGTATATAGCGGGCAAACAGAAGACGAAGGAGTCATGGGGTTTATTGACGACTTTGAATTCGACTATTCAGAGGATGGCGTGTTGTTTTCGACAACGGTCGGAGCGAAGGCAATGCACGTCAAGCTCCTTCAAGGAAAATTCAGTTTATCGCAAAACTGTATGATTCTTTGGCCAAATGTTTCTGGCTTTTTTGTTCCGTACTTCTACCACTTGTTCCAGACACTATTTGCATATGAGAGAGCAATGATTCCCGAGCACATGCAGGCATCTTTTAGAATGGAAGATCTGTATGGCTTTAGGATTTGTCTCCCCCCTCTTCCCGAGCAGCGGGCGATTGCGGCGTTTTTGGACCGGGAGACGGCGAGGATCGACGCGATGATCGGGCACAAGCAGCGGCTGATCGCCCTGCTCGAGGAGAAACGCCAAGCCGTAATCTCCCACGCGGTCACAAAAGGACTCGATCCTAATATTGAAACAAGAAGCTCCGGCGTAGAGTGGGTGGAGAAAGTCCCTCAACCTTGGACTACGTGCGCACTCAAGTACACGTGGCGTCAATGCGACTATGGACTTTCAGATAGCTTAGGGGGTGTAGGCGAAATCCGCGTACTCACAATGGGCAATGTAAGAGATGGATTAGTCGAAATTCCCCAGCATGGAGCTTGGAATGACGTACCGGATGAAATGCTTGTTGTCGATGGCGACCTATTGTACAACCGGACCAATTCGCAAATCCATGTCGGAAAAGTGGGGCTGTTTCGTGAACTACCTGGTGTAAGAGTTAGCTTTGCATCATATCTCGTTCGCTTAAGATTCAATGCTCGAGCAGATGCAAAATACATGAGCTATTTCCTGAACAGTGGGGGATTTCTAAAAACTGCTCAAAGTATTGCGTTTCCAAGCATCAATCAATCAAATTTGAACCCAACGCGGTATGGTGCACTCAAGGTCACACTTCCCCCAATCGAAGAACAACGCCGAATTGTTTTGTTCCTTGAAAATGAGTTGAATCAACTTTCCGAATTGGCAAACAAATAAGCAATTAGTGTAGAGAAACTTTTAGAATACCGCACCGCCCTAATCTCCGCAGCTGTCACCGGACAAATCGACGTGCGCGATGAGGTGCAACTCGATGGCTAAATCAATCTCCGAACAAGCTCTCGAAGACGTCGTCGTGGCGGAACTGGTCAAAGCCGGTTACCTCCTTCGGCAAACATCCGCCTACGACAAATCACTCTGCTCGGACGCAGGTCCGCTGATCGACTTCATCCAGACGACGCTGTCCATCACAACCCGAATGCGTAAGCGAGGGACGACATCTTTCGACTTACAGTCCCTCGCTTACGCGTCGGGTTGGAATGGGGAGGACATCGATGAGTGATTTTTCGATTCGGACCGATCCAGGTGATGTGCCGATGGGCGATCCGATCGCATTTTTCATCACTTGGCCAACGTACGGGACTTGGCTTTCGGGCGACGAGGGCGTTGAGTTTAAACATGGCTGGCAATTGCCCAAGCCATCCTTAGGAACTCGAGTGCAAAAGCCGGATGACGGAGGACGTCGGACCAATCACATGCACATCGTGATTGGAGCTCACGACACCGATCCCAGAAAGATACGTCGCGACATCAAAGCGTGGTGTACGCGGCGTCTGAAAGAGAAGTTTGATCCGGTACGAGAAAACTGGTGGGCCGAACGAGGTAGCATCCGCTGGGTGCGGAATCGCTAAGCACCGTCATCGAGTACGCCACCGAAGCCCAAGACCGAAAATAGAAATCCCAACCCGATTGCGTCAGCGAGGGACTGTAGCGTGAATACGCGTGGTCCCTCGCTAACGCGTTCGGGTTATGAAAGCAATAGCACCACATCCCAACCCGACGCGTAAGCGAGGGACCAACCAAACAACATGCCTAAAACAATCTCCGAACAAGCTCTCGAAGACGTCGTCGTGGCGGAACTGGTCAAAGCCGGTTACCTCCTTCGGCAAACATCCGCCTACGACAAATCGCTCTGCCTCGACGCCGGCCCGCTAATTGACTTCATCCAAGCCACTCAGCCCAAGGAGTGGGACAAGTTCGTCAAGCAACACGGCGAATCGGCACGGCAAGCGTTCTTAAAACGCGTATCTCAAGCAATCGAAAGCGATGGCATCGTCGCGGTCCTTCGCAACCCGGTAAAAGCCAACGGTTGCAAATTCCGACTGGCTTACTTCCAACCCGAAACATCGCGCAACCCGGAAACGGAAAAGCTGTTCAAAGCCAACCAGTTCTCAGTGATCCGCCAAGTCCGCTACAGCGAAAAGACCGACCACTCGCTGGACGTCGTGCTGTTCCTTAACGGTCTGCCATTGTTCACCGTCGAATTGAAAAACCCGCTCAATGGCCAAGATATCAAAGTCGCCATCACACAGTACAAACGGGATCGCGATACGCGTGAAGCGTTGTTCCTGCACGGCCGCTGCGTCGCCCACTTTGCCGTCGATCCGTTCCTGGCTTGCATGACGACGCAACTCAAAGGCAAAGACACCTTCTTTCTCCCCTTCAACATCGGTTTGGGCGAAGGCAAGAACAAAGGAGCCGGCAACCCACCTCCGAAATTGGGCGACGGCTTTTCTACCTCGTACCTCTGGCGCGAAATATGGACCAAGGATCGCGTATTGGAACTGATGCAGTATTTTGTCATGGACGTTCGCGACTACGACGACAGCGGCAAGCTGAAACGGATGGTGATCTTCCCTCGCTATCACCAATTGTCCGCTGTTCGAGCATTGGTCGCTGACGCTCGCGTAAAAGGCCCAGGCCAAGACTACCTCATTCAGCATAGCGCCGGCAGTGGCAAATCGAACTCCATCGGCTGGCTTGCACACCGGCTAGCTTCGTTGCACGGAAGCGATGATAAACGAGTATTCGATTCCGTGATCGTAGTGACTGACCGGGTCGCGCTAGATCGGCAATTGAGTCAGACCGTCAGTTCGTTTGAGCAGACTGCCGGATTGGTAGTACACGTCGAGAGCGGCAAAGAGCTGATGGAAGCCCTCGAGTCGGGCAA